>Ga0075275_1000034_pt1 | contig 14065 bp, 14 predicted proteins | sample SF_Rice_5C_80N_3_FD_69769 | JGI IMG/M metagenome (GOLD analysis project Ga0075275, IMG submission 69769) | Rice paddy soil microbial communities from Twitchell Island, California, USA - SF_Rice_5C_80N_305 | ecosystem: Environmental > Terrestrial > Soil > Paddy field/soil | place: USA: Twitchell... | reverse complement strand
CGCGCTCGGGACGACACGCTGGGAGATGGTGCGCGGCGTCATGTTCCCGTACGCGCGCGGCGGTGTTGCGGCGGCGCTGATCCTCGGCCTCGGGCGCGCCGTCGGCGAGGCGATCGCGGTCACGCAGGTGGTCGGCGGCTTCGTCGGCACGCCGGTGAACCTCTTCTCGCCCGGCGACACGCTGGCGAGCCGGATCGCGGCCGAGTATCAGGGCGCCGCCTCGAATCTCCAGGTCGCCTCGCTGATCTACCTCGGTCTGATCCTGCTCGTCTTCTCGCTGCTCGTGAACCTGCTCGCGCAGTGGATCGTCCGCAGGGCGGCGCGCCGCTCCGGGCTCGCAGGGGCGAGAGCGTGAGCAGCTACGGCCTCGGCGGGGTCCACCAGCGCAACGACCGGCTGGCGCGCCGCCGCGCCGTCAACCGCCTGATGGAGCTCGCCGCCTGGCTCGCGGCGGCGCTCGCGGTCGCGATCCTCGGCATCGTGGTCTTCTCGGTCGCTCGACGCGGCTACCACCAGCTGAATCTCGACCTGCTGACGAAGACGCCCGTGCCCTTCGCCCTCGGCCCGGTGAAGCAGGGGCTTGCGAACGCCTTCGTCGGCTCGCTGGTGATCGTCGCGATCGCGACGGCGATGGCGCTGCCGGTCGGGATCCTCGTCGCGATCTACGTGAACGAGTTCGCGCGCCCCTCGATCCGCACCGGCGTCGGGCTCGCGCTCGACGTGCTCAACGGGCTGCCGACGATCGTGATCGGCATCTTCGTCTTCGGCCTGCTCGTCGTCGGCCGGGGGCAGAGCGCGTTCGCCGGATCGTTCGCGCTCGGCATCTTGATGCTCCCGCTCGTCGCGCGATCGACGATCGAGGTGCTCGCGCTCGTGCCGGCCTCGCTGCGCGAGGCGAGCCTCGGCCTCGGAGTGCCCCGCTGGCGGACGACCCTCAGCATCGTCCTCCCGCAGACGATCGGCGGCATCGTCACCGGAACGACCCTCGCTGTCGCCCGCGTCGCCGGCGAGACGGCGCCGCTGCTGTTCACCTCGTCGATCGTCGGCAACCAGGTGGGCTGGAATCCGCACAGCGCGCTGCAGACGGTGCCGGTCGCGATCTTCGAGCTGTCGGAGTCGCCCGATCCCGCCGATCACGCGCGCGCCTGGGCGGCGGCGCTCGTCCTTCTCGTCTTCATCCTCTGCGCGAGCCTCCTCGCCCGCTGGCTCGCCACCCGCAGTCGGCGGAAGCTGGGCGCCGCCCGATGACCGAGGAGCACAGAGGCATGTCCACTACCATCGAGCCCGCGGTGCGAGTCGAGACGAGACGGCAGCCGGTGCCGGCGCCCGAGAAGCTGGAGCGGGTCTTCCACATCGAGGACCTGACGGCCGTCTACGGCTCGAAACCGGCGATCAAGGAGATCACGCTCGACGTCTACAAGAACCTCGTGACGGCGATCATCGGCCCGTCCGGCTGCGGCAAGAGCACGTTCATCCGCTGCCTGAACCGGATGAACGACCTGATCCCGCACTTCCGGCAGTCCGGGACGATCCGGTACCACGGCCACGACATCTGCGGGTCGGCCGTCGACCCGGTGGCGGTGCGGCGAACGATCGGCATGGTCTTCCAGCGCCCGAACCCGTTCCCGAAGTCGATCTACGACAACGTCGCCTGGGGGCTGAAGGTGCTCGGGATGAAGGACTCGCTGGACGAGCGCGTCGAGCGGGCGCTGACGCGGGCTGCCCTCTGGGACGAGGTCAAGGACCGGCTGAAGGCGAGCGCGCTCTCCCTCTCCGGCGGCCAGCAGCAGCGGCTGTGCATCGCCCGCGCGATCGCCGTCGAGCCGGACGTCGTCCTGATGGACGAGCCGGCGTCCGCGCTCGACCCGATCGCGACCCAGGCGATCGAGCAGCTGATGCACGACCTGAAGAGCGAGTACTCGTTCGTCATCGTCACCCACAACATGCAGCAGGCCGCGCGTGTCGCCGACATGACTGCGTTCTTCTCGATCTCGACCGGCGGCGAGGGCGAGCGCTGGGGCGAGCTGATCGAGTACGACCAGACGACGAAGATCTTCACCGCCCCGGCAGACAGCCGGACCGAGGACTACGTCACCGGTCGCTTCGGCTGACGCCGAGCAAGTCCGCGCGCCTCAGCGGCCGAGGCGCCAGAGCGGCGCGAGGATCGGATCGGTGAGGCGCTCGACGCCGCGCACGACCAGGGCCAGCGCGGGCCGGAGCAGGCGGGCGACCACGAGCGCGCTCACGAGCCCGACGAGGAAGCCGGCTCCGACATCGCCCGGGTAGTGGGCGCCGATGAAGAGGCGGCCGGCGGCGATGACCGCGGCGAAGACCAGGAAGATCGCTCCGGCGAGCGGGTCGAAGACGAGCACGGCGAAGGCGATCGCGAACGACGCGCTGCAGTGGTCGCTCGGGAAGGACGCGTCGTGCGAGCTGCTCCACGGATGCGCGATCGAGTGGGTCTGGTACGGGCGGTCGCGGTGCCAGATCAGCGACGAGATCAGGCGGTTGACCCCGAGCGCGACCGCGGCGGAGGCGAGGGCCGCCGTCGCCGCGAGCTTCCACTTGCGGTTTCCGCCCGGCCGCGCGAACAGCCACAGCGCGACGGTCGCCACGACCATGAAGGGGATGCTGGCCTGCTCGATCGCGTTGAACGCGGAGCCGACCCAGTGATGGTGGAGCGAGACGCCGTAGATCGCCTTGTAGACGCGCCAGTCCACCGGCGGCAGTCTATCCGGGGAAGCGGGCCACGATCTCGAGACCCGCTCGGGGCGCGCTCCGCGCCTCGACGGTGCCGCCGGCGGCGCCGACGATGTGCTTGACGATGGCGAGGCCGAGGCCCGTGCCCCGGCTCGAGCGCGCCCGGTCGGCGCGGTAGAAGCGCTCGAACAGACGCGCCACGTCGGTGGACGGGACGCCCCTGCCGTCGTCCGTGACCGTCAGCACCGGCCCCGACCCGAGGTCGGAGAGCGTGACCGTGCAGCGTGCGCCGGGCCCGGCGTAGCGAATCGCGTTCGCCACCAGGTTCTCGAGCACGACCCGGAGCATCCGCGGCCGCAGCGGCAGCTCGATCTCGGCGGCCACGTGCGCCGACAGCTCGACCTGCGCGTGTGCGGCGCGGTCGGCGAGCCCGTCCAGCACCTCGTCCACGACCGGCAGGGCGCGCGTGCGCCCGAGCGAGACGACCTCGCGCCCGGTCTCGAGCTCGCCGAGGAAGAGGACGTCGTCGATCAGCTCCCGCGATTGCTCGACCTCCTGCTGCGCCTGCTCGATGAGCTCGTGGACATCGGCGCCGGGGAGCGTCGCGCTCTCGAGCAGCACCAGCAGCCGCGCGAGCGGGGTGCGGAGCTCGTGGGAGACCGCAGCCGTGAAGCCGGCACGGAGCTCCTGATAGGCGGAGAGCTCGGGCGGCGCCTCGAGGAAGAGGACGAGCACGTCGGGGTGGGCCGCGAGCAGCTCCTCGGCGAGCCGCCGGCCGGGAGCGACGTCGCCGAGTTGCGCCGCGGCAGACGCGCTCGCGCCGACGAGCCCGCGCTCGCTGTCGAGCACGACGGCGGCCTCGCCGCTGCCGGCGAGCAGCCGGCGCGCCCGCTCGACCGGAGCGTCGTTCACCACTCCTTCACCATCCGTTCACCCTCCTCCAACCCGGCGGCCCCCCTCCGAGGTCGATAATGACACCGATGCCGAAGGTGCTCATCGTCGAGGACGACGAGGTCATCGCACAGGGCATGGCGCGTCACCTCGGCGCCGCGGGCTTCGATCCGGTCTGTGTCGGCAACGGCGACCAGGGTCTCGCCCGGCTCCGCTACGAGAAGCCGGACGTCTGCGTGCTCGACCTGATGCTGCCGGGGCTCGACGGCTGGAAGCTGATCGAGACCGTCCGCGGCGAGGGGATCGGCACGCCGATCGTCGTCGTCTCCGCCCGCGGCACCGAGCACGACCGGGTGCACGCGCTCGAGATCGGGGCCGACGACTACCTCGTCAAGCCGTTCTCGATGAAGGAGCTCGTCGCCCGGACGCGGGCGGCGTCGCGGCGCGGCGTGCGCCGCGACGAGTCGCCGCGCGGCGAGCCGATCGAGATCGAGGAGCTGCGCATCGACCCGCTCGAGGTGCAGGCGTACGTCGCCGGCGAGAGCGCCGAGCTGACGCCCACCGAGTTCCGGCTCCTCTACCAGCTCGCACTCGACCGGGGCCGCGTCGTCACCCGCGACGAGCTGCTGCAGAAGCTCTGGGGCCGCCGCGAGTCGCACCGCGACCGCACCGTCGACGTCTTCGTCCGCCGGCTGAGGGAGAAGATCGACCGCCGCGCGACGGAGCACACGTTCATCCAGACGCGCTACGGCGTCGGCTACCGGCTCGAGCCGCTGCCCAAGGGCGCCGAGAACGCCGCCGAGCCGGCGTAGCGACTCCGGCACCCCGCGTCGCCCGAACGGCGGCGGCTAGCCGTCGTAGGGCTGCGGCTCGAGGCCCGTCTCGACGTGTCGCCTGCCTCCGGACTCGTAGGCCACGTCGACGGTCTCGTGCTTGCGGTAGGTGCCCGCGATGCCGAGCCACATCGAGAGCCAGCGCCAGAAGCCGAGGCGTCCCTCCTGCGCCAGCGGACGCGGGAAGACGAGCGACCGTCCCACGAGCTCGAAGTCGCGCCCGGGCTCCTGACGGACGCCGCTCACATAGACGTCGAAGGCGGCCGGGACGTACTCCGGCAGCTCAACCCGCGTGCGCTCGGCCACGTCCATAGAATGCCCGTTCGGGTGCGACGGAAGCTGCCGGTCCTCATGCTCGTCCTCGTCGCCGTCCTCGCGACGGCCGGTGCCGCTGCGGCCGCCAACGGCGGCTTCACGCCCCAGTTCGCGCACTCGCCGAACGCGGCCCGGATCAACAGCGCCTACTACCTCATCCTCGGCTTCACGGGCTTCATCTTCGTCGTCGTCGAGTCGCTGCTCGTCCTCTTCGTCTGGAAGTACCGAAGCCGCGGGCGCGGACGCGACGTCGAGGGCGCGCAGGTGCACGGGCACACGCGCCTCGAGCTGATCTGGACGGCCGGCCCTGTCGTGATCCTCGCCGTGATCGCCGGCTTCGTCTTCTACAAGCTGCCGGGCATCGCGAACGTGCCGGCGGCGAGCGCGAGCGAGCGCGTGAACGTCACCGTCGAGGGCCACCAGTTCTACTGGCTCTACCGCTACCCGAACGGCGCCGTCTCGATCGACGACCTGCACGTGCCCGTCGGCAAGGTCACGTACCTGACGATCGAGTCGGGCGACGTCGACCACAGCTTCTGGATCCCGCAGCTCGGCGGCAAGACCGACGCGATCCCGGGCCGCACGAACCACACGTGGTTCCAGCCCGACAAGACCGGCACGTTCATCGGCCAGTGCGCCGAGTTCTGCGGGCTCTTCCACGAGGCGATGACGGCGCGGGTCGTCTCCGAGTCGCAGTCCGACTATGAGCGCTACGTCTCGCAGACGGCGCCGGCGACGCTCGGCAAGCAGGAGTTCCAGGGCGTCTGCGCCACCTGCCACGGCATGCAGGGGCAGGGCGGCTACGGTCCCGCGCTCGCGACCAACCCGATCCTGACCCAGAAGTCGAGCCTCGCCTCGATCGTCCGCGACGGCCGCGGGAAGATGCCCGCGGTCGGCAACACGTGGACGAAGGCGCAGATCGACGCGCTGGCCGCCTACGTCGGCACGCACGTCTACACGGGGGCGAGCACGAGTGGCGGCTAGGTCGGAGGCGGCGTACCCCGTCAGCTGGAAGAGCGGTCGCGTCGCGAGCTGGCTCGTCACCGTCGACCACAAGCGGATCGGCCTGATGTACATCGTCACCGCCCTCGTGATGTTCCTCGGCGGCGGGGTCATGGCGCTGCTGATGCGCGCCCAGCTCGCGACGCCGGGCGAGCACTTCCTGACGAAGGACTCCTACGACCAGGTCATGACGATGCACGGCACGGTGATGATCTTCCTCGTCGTCGTCCCGATCATGGCCGGCTTCGGCAACTTCCTCGTGCCGCTGATGATCGGCGCGCGCGACATGGCCTTCCCGCGCCTGAACGCGTTCTCCTACTGGGCCTACCTGCTCGGCTGCATCGTCCTCTGGCTGAGCTGGTTCGCGGCCGGCGGCCCCGCCAAGGCGGGCTGGACGGCGTACACGCCGCTCTCGGAGGCGGCGTTCGCGCCCGGGCACGGCCAGGACTACTGGATCCTCAGCCTCCACATCCTCTCGATCTCGTCGCTCGCCGGCGCGATCAACTTCCTCGTCACGATCCACAACATGCGCACCCGCGGCATGACGTGGATGCGGTTGCTGCTGTTCGTCTGGTCGATCGAGACGTACGCGATCCTGCTCGTCGCGGTGCTGCCGGCGCTCTCGGCGGGACTGACGCTGCTGCTCCTCGACCGCCAGGCGGGCACCCACTTCTTCATCCCGAGCCAGGGCGGGAACGTCATCCTCTACCAGCACGTCTTCTGGTTCTTCGGGCATCCAGAGGTCTACATCATGGTGCTGCCCGCGATGGGGATGATCTCCGAGATCCTGCCGGTGTTCTCCCGCAAGCCGATCTTCGGCTACAAGGCGATCGCCTTCTCGACGATCGGCATCGCCTTCTTCTCGATGCTCGTGTGGGCGCACCACATGTTCGCGGTCGGGATGCCGATCGGCCTCGACTCGTTCTTCATGATCTCGTCGATGGTGATCGCGGTGCCGACCGGCATCAAGATCTTCAACTGGCTCGCGACCACCTGGCGCGGCAACCTCATCTTCGACACGCCGCTGCTGTTCGCGCTCGGCTTCGTCGGGCTGTTCACGATGGGCGGCCTCTCCGGGATCTTCCTCGCGGCGTTCCCGGTCGACTGGCAGGTGACCGACACGTACTACGTCGTCGCGCACTTCCACTACGTGCTCTTCGGCGGGTCGATGTTCGCGCTCTTCGGCGGCCTCTACTACTGGTGGCCCAAGATGTTCGGCCGGATGCTCGACGAGCGGCTCGGCAAGCTCCACTTCTGGCTGCTGTTCGTCGGCTTCAACGCGACCTTCCTGCCCCAGCACATGCTCGGCCTGCTCGGGATGCCGCGCCGGATCTGGACGTACCACCACGGCGGGCTCTGGGAGGCGTACAACCTCGCGTCGACGATCGGCTCCGGGATCATGGGGCTCGCCGTCCTCGTCTTCGTCGCGAACGTCTGGATCGCGCACGGGCTGCGCCGCGGCGTCCGCGCCGGCAACGACCCGTGGCTCGCCGACACGCTCGAGTGGTACGCGACCTCGCCGCCCGCGGCCCACAACTTCGACACCGTCCCGTACGTGACGAGCCCGCGGCCGTTGCGCGACCTGCGCCGCCGGCTCGCCGAGGAGGGCGCGTGACCGGCCCGGCGCCCGGGCCCTGGCTGCGCCTGACCGCGCTCGCCGCGGCGGCCGGGACGCTGCTCGCAGTCGTCTCCGGCGCGTCGCACCTCGGGACGACGCACCGGCTGCTCGCCGCGCTCGTGGCGCCGCCGCTCGCGGCGCTCGTCTCGGCGGCCTGGCTCTCCCACCGGCGGCTCGTGCCGGGCGCGCTCGCAGGGTCGGCGCTCGTCGCGGCGGCGGCCGCCCTCCCGGGCCGCGGTGTCCACGCGGGCTTCGCGGCCGCGGCCCTGGCGGCGCTCGCGGTCGTCGCCGTCCAGGCCTTCCGCGGCGAGCGGCTGCCGTGGGGGACGTGGCGCGACTACGTGACGCTGACCAAGCCGCGGATCATGTCGCTGCTGCTCGTGACCGGCTTCGCCGGGATGATCGCCGGCGCGCGGGGCTGGCCCGGCACCGGGCGGGCGGCCGCGGCGATGCTCGGGCTCGCGCTCGCCTGCGGCGGAGCCTCCGCGCTCAACCACGTGCTCGACCGCGACATCGACCCGCTGATGGGCGACCGGACGAAGGCGCGGCCCGTGGCCTCGGGACGCGTCCAGGCGAGCCGCGCGCTCGAGTTCGGGCTCGCGCTCTCGGCCTTCTCGTTCGTGCTGCTCGCGAGCGCGGTCAACGTCCTGACGGCGGTGCTCGCGCTCGTCGGCAACCTCTTCTACGTGCTCGTCTACACGCGCTGGCTGAAGCGCTCGACGTCGCAGAACATCGTCATCGGCGGCGCGGCCGGGGCGGTGCCGCCGCTCGTCGGCTGGGCGGCCGCGACCGGCCACGTCGGGATCGCGGCGCTGCTCCTGTTCGTGATCGTCTTCGTCTGGACGCCGCCGCACTTCTGGGCGCTCGCGCTCCTGATCAAGGACAACTACGCCGCGGCGGGCGTGCCGATGCTGCCGGTGGTGAAAGGCGACCGGGAGACGGCGAGGCAGATCGTCGTCTACTCGCTCGGGCTCGTCGGCGTGACCCTCCTCCCCTGGGCGTGGGGCGGCGCAGGCCTCCTCTACGTCGCCTGCGCGCTCGCGCTCGGCGCGGTCTTCGTCTGGTACGCGGAACGGCTGCGGCGGGACACGACGCCGCGCCGCGCGGCGCTCCTCTTCCACTACTCGCTCCTCTATCTCGCGCTGCTCTTCGCGGCGCTCGCCGTCGACGCGGTGGTGCTCTAGTGGATCCCGACCTCGCCCGCCGGAACACGAGGCTCGGCTGGCTGCTGTTCGCGGTCTTCTGGGTCTTCTTCGCCGGGACGATCGGCGTCGCGTTCCTGTACCTCGCGTTCGACTAGCCGGTGTCGCTCGACGGCATCTGGCTCGCGCGGCCGGACGAGGTCGCGGCGGGGACGCCGGTCGCGATCAAGGACCTCCTCGACACGGCCGGTCTGACGACGACGTACGGCTCGGCGATCTTCGCGGAGCACGTCCCGGCGACGAGCGCGACCTCCGTGCTGCGGCTCGAGGACGCGGGCTATGCCGTGGCCGGCAAGACGAACCTGCACGAGTTCGCGTACGGCATCTCCTCGCAGAACCCGCATTACGGCACCGTGCCGAACCCGGTCGCGCCCGGGCGCCTGGCCGGCGGCTCGAGCGGCGGCTCGGCGGCGGCGATCGCGGCCGGCGAGGTCGAGCTCGCTCTCGGCACGGACTCCGGCGGCTCGATCCGCATTCCCGCCGGCTGGTGCGGGGTCGTCGGCTTCAAGCCGACGTTCGACCTCGTCCCTGCCGGCGGCTGCTTTCCACTCGCTCCGAGCTACGACCACGTCGGGCCGATGGCCTCGAGCGTCGAGGGCTGCGCCGAGCTGATGGAGGCGCTCGTCCCCGGCTTCCCGAGGGAGGAGCTCGAGTCGCTGGACGAGCTCGCCGTCGGCGTCGCCTGGACGGAGCACGCCGACCCGCTCGTTCGCCGGCGCGTCGAAGCTGCAACCGCCCTGTTCCCCCGCGCGCAGAGGGTCGACTTCCCGTTCCCCGACCCGGACGAGAACCTCCTCTTCGCCCGCGAGATCGCCGACGTCCACCGGGCGCTCTTCCCGGAGCACGCGGACGAGTACGGCGAGGGCGTCCGCACGAAGCTCGAGCGCTGCTTCGAGGTGACGGACGCCGAGGTGGCGCGCGCCGCGCGGCTCCGCGAGGAGTACCGCGAGCGCTGCGCCGAGCTGGTCGACGGCCTCGACCTGCTCGTGACGCCGACGCTCGCGATGGTCGCGCCGCCCGCCGACGCCGAGGAGCTCGCGGTGCGCCGGTCGGTCATCCGCTTCACCTACCCGTTCGACACGCTCGGCTGGCCCGCGCTCGCGCTTCCCTGCGGCCAGGCCGAGGACGGCCTGCCGGCCTCCGTCCAGCTCGTCGGCCGTGAGGGAACGGACGCCCGCGTTCTCGCCGCCGGCGCCCTGCTCGCATCCCTCGTTCGAGGGACAGCCGGCCCCTAGGCGGTGCCGACAACGAGAGGGACGATGCGCTTCGTCCGTCTCCTGCCCCTCGTTGCGGTCCTCGCCCTGGCGGGCGCCGCGCATGCCGCGTCTGCGAAGACCACGGCCCCGCTCGGGCTGCACGGGTTCGTGCTGCGTGCCGACGAGCCGCGGACGACCGTCTTCCACGCGACGCCGTCGTTCGCCTGGAAGCCCGTCGCGGGCGCGCTCCGCTACGAGTTCCAGCTCTCGCTGAGCACGACGTTCCACGACAACTCCGTGCTCTACGCGAACGACACGCTGACGACTCCCGTCGCGGCGCCGGGACTCACGCTGCCCTGGATCACCGGCAACCCGCACTCCCTCTACGCCCGCGTCCGGGCCATCACCTCCACCGGTGCCACTCCGTGGAGCGCGGCGTACGGCTTCGACGTCCTGCCGCCCCCGCCGCCGGCGCCGCTCGGCGGCGCACCCGGGCTACTTCGCTGGACGGCCGCGCCGGGCGCGCAGGCGTACCAGATCTGGCTCGTCGACTCGGGGAAGATGGAGATCAGCCTCACCGACGTCCTCGACGAGCGCGACGCGTACACGCTCCACCAGTCCTCGACGTGGACGGGCGCGATCCACTGGCGTATCCGTGCGCTCCGCGGCGACTTCTCGGAGGTCGCCGGCGGATCGTCGACGACGGCAGCCGGGCGCATCAACGGCATCCCCGTCGTCCAGTACGGCGCCTGGAGCCCTGTCTACACGACCACGAATCCCGGGGTGACCACCGGGCCGCTCACGCTCGACGGCACCCTCTCGGACGTGTACTGCTCGGCGAGCGCGGACGGCAGCACGTGCCCCGACGCGCACCGGCTGATGCCCGGATTCCTCTGGAGCGGCAACCAGGGGCTCGACGGACGAGGCTACGAGCTCTTCAGGGTCTACGTCTTCACCGACCGCCAGTGCCTGAACCGCGTGTTCACGAGCGCGATCGTCGGCAGCCCCGCCTACGCGGCACGCCCACTCGGCCCGCTGGCGATGCCGACGTCGGGTGCAGCCCTCGTCGTGGCACGGACGAAGTACGCCACCGACGGAAGCGAGCCGGCGAGCTACATGCTCGACGGCGAGCAGGTGACGCCGACCGAGTCGCTCCCCGACGCGAAGCCGACGACGGCGCCGCTCGCCGCGCCCGGCGAGGCGGCTTCGTCCGGCTCGAGCGGAAGCGGCGGAAGCGGCGGAGGGACGATCACCGTGAGCGGCCGCACCGGGGCGCCCGTCGACCTCTGGGACACCGACTGGCCGCAGAGCGGCTACTACTGGACTGTCGTCCCCGTCGTCGCCTCGGCCCCCGACGCGATCGAGACGAACATCTCGTCGGCCGCCGCGGCGGGCGACAAGGTCGTGGCGGTCACCGGTGCCGGAGGGTTCAACGTCGGCGACGTCCTCAGCATCGGCTCCGGGCCGACGATCGAGAGCGCGTCGGTCACGGCGGCGGGCGACGGCAAGCTCACGCTCAGCAGCGGGCTCACCTACGGCCACGGCGCGGGCGAGCTCGTGGCACGGACGAGCGGCAGCCTCGTCTACCACGACACCGAGCTGCCGCAGGACGCGTGTGCGTCCGGCCGCATCGCACGTTTCGGCAAGTTCAGCTCCCCGTCCCTGACCGCGAGCGGCGACCTCTTCGCGACCGGGCTCAGCTCGACCGGCCGCCTCACCTCCGCCGTTCACACGACGGCGTTCTACGGCCAGCCGCTGATCGCCTGGACCGCCGCGCTCGGCGCGTCGGCGTACGAGGTGCAGTGGAGCAAGCACGCGTATCCCTTCACGCCGGAGGCCAGCGCGTCGGGCCTCAAGGGCATCGTCACCTTCGCCACGTCCGTCGTGCTCCCGGTCACCTCGGGCACCTGGTACTACCGGGTTCGGGGCCTCGACTTCTCGCTGCCGACGGGCGCGCAGCAGATGACGTGGTCGAGCCCCGCGAAGCTCGTCGTCGCGAGCCCGAAGTTCAAGATCGCGAAGACGAAGAAGCCGACCTTCAGGGTCGTGCCGAAGAAGAAGTCCAAGTAGCGTTGCGGGCGTGAGCCCGGACCTCGTTCTCGCGCTCGAGCTCGCCGACCTCGCCGACTCCGTCTCGCTGCCGCGCTTCCGCGCCTGCGACCTGCACGTCGAGTCGAAGCCCGACCTGACACCGGTGACCGACGCCGACCGCGCGGTCGAGCGCGCGCTGCGCGAGCGGCTCGCCGAGGCGCGCCCGGACGAGCACGTCTTCGGCGAGGAGGAGGGCGGGAGCGACGGCGGGCCGGTGCGCTGGATCCTCGATCCGATCGACGGAACGCGGAACTTCACGCGGGGGCTGCCCGTCTGGGCGACGCTGATCGCGCTCGAGCGGGACGGCGACGCCGTCTGCGGCGTCGTCTCGGCGCCGGCGCTCGGGCAGCGCTGGTGGGCGGCCCGCGGCGAGGGCGCGTGGCGCGACCGCGAGCGGATCGGCGTCTCACGGGTCGAGCGGCTCGCCGACGGCGCCGTCTCGTGCGCGCACGCCCGCGACCTCGCACGCGTGGAGCCCGTCGCCTGGCATACGCGGGGCCTCGGCGACTTCTGGCAGTCGGTCCTCGTCGCCGAGGGCGGTCTGGACGCGGCCGTCGACGCGCACCTCTCCCTCTGGGACTACGCGGCGCTCGTGCCGCTCCTCGAGGAATCGGGCGGCCGGGTGAGCGCCCCCGACGGCGGGCCGCCGCGCCCGGGCGAGCAGCTCGTGTGCACGAACGGCCTCGTCCACGACGAGCTCCTCGCCCTCCTCGCCGCGTGAGACGGTGTCACGAGGCGGCGGCGGCGGCCCCGACCGCGGCCTCGTAGACCGGGTCGCGGGCGAAGCGCTCGAGCTCGTCGGAGAGCACGTCGCTGGGGAGCGGCGGGTCGCCGGGCGGGAACGGCGCCGCCTCGCCGTCGAGGTCGATGCCCTCGAGGCGCTCCGCCTCGACGTGGTCGAGCGCGACGTCCCGTCCGAGGCGGGAGCGAAGCCAGCCGGCGAGCAGCCATGCCTGCGCCGCGGTGCCGCGGACGCGGATCGCGCCGACGTCGGCGATCCCCGGCCAGAGCGACGCGAGCAGCGAGCGCCAGCGCGACGTGCGCGCCCACGCGATGTCGGAGGTCGCGGCGCGCCCGAACAGGGCCGAGAGGTGCCGGTAGGCGTACGGCACGTCGTCCCACTCGGTCGAGTCCACGATCAGGCGGTCGGTGACGCGGAGCAGCTCGTCCAGCTCGGGCGCGCCCCACGGCGGCTCGCCGCGCCAGCGCAGGAACACCGGCAGGTCGGAGACGAGCAGCGGCTCGACGACGCTCGCGGGCGCCTTCGCGCGGGTCCCGTGCAGGCGCAGCTCGACGACCTCGGAGACGATGCGGCGGTCGGAGTCCGGCACCTCGAAGCTCTCGAGCGACGCCGTCGCGTCGATCCGGTCGAGGCCCGAGTCCGCGTCGGGAAAGAGGAGGATCGTGCGCGACGGGTGGCGCTCCCCCATGCCCTCGAGGGCGGCCAGCGCCCGCTCCTGCCACGGCTCCGGCACCCAGGCGATGTGCGTCATCACCGAGGTGCGCATGCTCGGATGGTCGGACGCCGCCTCGCCGCGCAGCCGGGCGAGCGCCGCGTCGACCTCGCCGAGCCGGACGCCCTCGCCCGTCCAGCTCAGTGCCGCCGCCACGACCGTCCGTCCCGGTGCAGGAGGTCGTCGGAGCTCGGCGGCCCCCAGGTGCCCGCGGCGTAGTTCGGGAAGCCGGGCCGGTCGCGCTGCCACGCAGCGACGATCGCGTCCACGAGCAGCCACTGCTCCTCGACCTCGTCGCCGCGCGTGAACAGGGTCGAGTCGCCGAGGAGCGTGTCGAGGATCAGGCGCTCGTACGCCTCCGGCATCCCGGTGCGGAAGGCGCCGCCGTAGAGGAAGTCCATGTGCACGGTGCGGATCGTCATCCCCTGGCCGGGAACCTTCGCGCCGATCGCGAGCGAGACGCCCTCGTCCGGCTGCACGTGGACGAGCAGGACGTTCGGGCGCAGCCCCTCGGAGGAGGCCTCCTCGAAGGGCGGGTGGGGCGCCCGCTTGAACTGGATCGCGATCGTCGTCTCGCGCCGCGCCATCCGCTTGCCCATGCGGACGTAGAACGGCGTGTCGGCCCAGCGCCAGTTGTCGACGTACAGCTTCGCGGCGACGTACGTCTCGGTCATCGAGTCCGCCGCGACGCCCGACTCCTCGCGGTAGGCCGACACCTCTTCGCCCTCGACGTGGCCGCGCCCGTACTGGCCGCGCACGACCG
>Ga0075275_1000033_pt1 | contig 14199 bp, 14 predicted proteins | sample SF_Rice_5C_80N_3_FD_69769 | JGI IMG/M metagenome (GOLD analysis project Ga0075275, IMG submission 69769) | Rice paddy soil microbial communities from Twitchell Island, California, USA - SF_Rice_5C_80N_305 | ecosystem: Environmental > Terrestrial > Soil > Paddy field/soil | place: USA: Twitchell... | reverse complement strand
CTCGCCGCCGGCAAGGGCGTCTGGGTGTGCCGCAGGCAGGAGGAGCTCGACGCCGCGCTGCGGGCCGCCCAGGCGCTCGGGCAGCCGTTCCACGTCGAGGAGCTGCTCGACGGCCCGGAGCTCTCGGTCTTCGCGCTCGCCTCGGGCGAGGCCGCCGTTCCGTTCCCGCCCGCCCGCGACTACAAGCGCATCGGCGACGGCGACTCCGGCCCGAACACCGGCGGCATGGGGTCGTTCTCGCCGCTCCCCGACGTGCCCGACGACGAGGCGGCGGAGATCCTCGAGACGGTGCACCGGCCCGTCCTGCGCGAGCTCGCACGCCGCGGCGCACCGTTTCACGGGCTGCTCTACGCCGGCCTGATGCGGACCGCGGACGGGCTGCGGGTGATCGAGTTCAACTGCCGCTTCGGCGATCCCGAGACCCAGTCGCTCCTGCCCCGTCTCGACGGCGACCTGCTGCCGCTGCTCGCCGGGGACCCCGATCACGAGCTGCACGTCTCGAGCCGTGCGGCCGTCGCCGTCGTCCTCGCGGGACGCGGCTACCCGGAGCGGAGCGACAGCGGCACCCCGATCGCCGGGATCGAGGACGCCGAGGCGACCGGCGCGCTCGTCTTCCACGCGGGCACGGCGCTCCGCGACGGGAGCGTCACCACGAACGGCGGGCGTGTCCTGAACGTCGTCGGGGTCGCCGACACGGTCGAGGCCGCCCGAACCGCCGCATACGACGCGGTCGCGCGAATAGATTTCGACGGCATGCAGTTCCGGACAGACATCGCCCGTGCCTGACGTCAAGGTCGGAATCCTCGTCGGCTCCGAGTCCGACCGCGAGCGGATGCAGGCGGCGACCGCGCTGCTCGAGGAAGCGGGTGTCGGCTACGAGTTCGAGGTCCGCTCCGCCCACCGCACGCCGGACGCCGTCGCGGAGTACTCCCGCACCGCGCGCGAGCGCGGCCTGCGCGTGCTCATCTGCGGCGCCGGCCTCTCGGCCGCGCTGCCCGGCGCCGTCGCCGCGCACACCGACCTGCCCGTGATCGGGGTTCCGCTCCGCTCGAGCCTCAGCGTCCTCGACGGCCTCGACGCGCTCCTCGCGATCGCCCAGATGCCCCCCGGCATCCCGGTCGCCGCCGTCGGCGTCGACAGCGCCAAGAACGCCGCCGCCCTCGCGCTCCGGATCCTGGGCGCGTAGAGCTCCGAACGCGCAGCGTTCCGGGCGTGGCGCGAGAGTTAGGCCGCGGTGATGTTCGTGGTCGTCGTCGGCACGGCGGGCGCCGCTGACCCGACACTCGCGGCGAGCGCGCGGACGAGCGTCCGGTGGGCCTTCGGCGGGTTGAGGCTGCAGCCGCAGCCGGTCGCGTACTGCGTCATCACGCCGGCGAACCGCACCGAGCGATGGAGGGTGCGGTGCACGACGGCTGCGAGCTCCGCCCACTGTCGCGCCATCTCCTTGTTGTAGATCTCCGGGACGACGCGCGAGTAGCGCATGCCGCCCGACACGAAGTAGAGCTGCCGCGCGTTCCAGAAGGAGCCGACGCCGCCGTCGAGCGAGCCGTAGTTGTAGAGCGTCCGCCCGTTGCGCGAGGCGCGGAAGCCGCGGAAGAAGTCACGCGTCTTGTGGAACGCCGGATCCCACGCGGGCTCGGCGTCGTCGGCGGCCGCGGAGCGCACGTGCTGGTCGATGGCGCCGAAGTAGAGGAGGTGCGAGAGCGCCATCGTCTCGCGCGCCCACAGCCGGCCCGCGGTGAACGCGCTGGGCACGCCCGGGTGGTAGTTGCTCGTGCCGCGTGCGAGGTCGATGTGCGCGAGCGAGCCCTCCGGCAGGCAGTGGTGGTAGCCGTAGGCGTAGGCGTACATCGCGCGCGTGATCGAGCGGTTGGACGCGAACCTGCCCGAGAAGAGAATCGTCCCGTAGCCGCGGCCCGAGTACGCGAGCTTGCCGAAGTCGAGGATCACGATCCCCTGGCGGCCCTTCTTCGCGGCCTCGCAGCCCTGCATGCGCAGCACCGGGCGCGACGTCGTCCGCTCGTACAGCGAGCCGGTGGCGCGGCTCGGGTGCAGCGGCTTCGGATCCTTCGGATGGTCGACGAGCGCGGAGAGCCACGGGCTGAAGGCGAGCCCCTCGGTGGCGGGCTGCGCGAGCGCGTCGGTGCTGAGGACGAGAGCGGCGGCGACGGCCGCAACGAGCAAAAAGATGTGTTTCACAACAGGTTCCTATAGGTTAGGAAGTAGATTTCGGCGCCAGAATAGCGACGGATCCGCGAGTCTGCAGTCACCCTTTCGAGGGACATTCGCGGCCGGCGAGGGCCGACTGGCTCGCCCTCTAGACTTGAGCCGTGATCGCGCGCTACTCCCGTCCGGACATGACCAGGATCTGGTCGGACGAGGGCAAGCTCGCAGCCTGGCTCGAGGTCGAGCTGGCCGCGACCGCCGCGTGGTCGGAGCTCGGGGTCGTGCCGCGCGACGCAGCCGATCGCCTTGCCGCCGCCGCGGCGGCGCCGAGCCCGCAGCGCGTCGCCGAGCTCGAGGCGACGCTCCACCACGACACCGCCGCCTTCGTCGACGCGGTCGCCGAGACGCTCGGCGAGGAGGGACGCTGGTTCCACTACGGACTCACCTCCTCCGACGTCGTCGACACCGCGCTCTCGCTCCAGATCCGCGGGGCGGGCGCGCTGATCCTCGCGGGCATCGACCGTGCTCTCGGCGCGGTCGTCGCCCGCGCCGAGGAGCACCGCGGCACGCTGCAGATGGGCCGCACGCACGGCGTCCACGCCGAGCCGACGACGTTCGGCCTCAAGCTCGCCGGCTGGGCGTTCGAGCTCGCGCGCGGGCGCGGGCGCGTCGCGCGCGCGCTCGAGGGGATGCGCGTCGGCAAGCTGTCGGGTGCGGTCGGGACCTACGCCGCCACCGACCCGGAGCTCGAGCGGATCGCGTGCGAGCGGCTCGGGCTCGAGCCGGCGCCGACCTCGACGCAGATCCTCCAGCGCGACCGCCACGCAGAGCTGCTCGCCTCCCTCGCCGTCGTCGCGTCCTCGCTCGACGCGTTCGCGCTCGAGATCCGCCACCTCGCGCGCACCGAGGTCGCCGAGGTGCAGGAGCCGTTCGGCAAGGGCCAGAAGGGCTCGTCGGCGATGCCGCACAAGCGCAACCCCGTCGTCGCGGAGCGGATCTGCGGGCTCGCGCGCGTCGTCCGCTCGCACGCGCTCGTCGGGCTCGAGAACGTCGCCCTCTGGCACGAGCGCGACATCTCCCACTCCTCGGCCGAGCGCGTCGTGATCCCCGACGCCTTCCTCGCCCTCGACTACATGCTCGAGCGCTTCGCCTGGCTCGTCGAGGGGCTCGTCGTGCGCGAGGAGCGGATGCGCCGCAACCTCGAGGCGAGCCACTCGCTCTTCTTCAGCCAGCGCGTCCTGCTCGCCCTCGTCGAGTCCGGGCTCCCCCGCGACGACGCGTACCGGCTCGTCCAGCGCAACGCGATGCGCGCCTGGGACGAGGAGGTCGACTTCCGCGGGCTCTGCCGCGACGACGAGGAGATCTCCGACCGGGTCGACCTCGACGCCGTCTTCGACCTCGGCGCCTACACGCGCCACGTCGACACCGTCTTCGCGCGACTCGATGCGCTCGTCCAACCAACCGAGGAGGAACCGGTCCATGCCTGAGGCCCGGCACGTCGCGTCCGGCAAGGTGCGCGAGATCTACGACATCGGCGACGACCGGCTGCTGCTCGTCGCATCCGACCGCATCTCGACGTTCGACGTCGTGCTGCCGACCGCGATCCCCGACAAGGGCCGCGTCCTCACCGGCCTCTCCGGCTACTGGTTCACGCTCCTCGCGCCGATCGTGCCGAACCACATGCTCGCGATCCGCGACGACGGCCGCTCGATGGAGTGCCGCAAGCTCGAGATGCTCCCGATCGAGTGCGTCGTCCGCGGCTACATCACCGGCTCCGGCTGGAAGGACTACCGCGCGAGCGGCGAGGTCTGCGGGCACCGGCTCCCGGAGGGCTTGCAGGAGTCCGAGAAGCTGCCGCAGCCGATCTTCACGCCCGCGACGAAGGCGCAGGAGGGGCACGACGAGAACATCACGCGCGAGCAGGCCGCCGAGCTCGTCGGCGAGGAGCTGTTCCGGCAGGTCGAGGAGGTCTCGATCCGCCTCTACACGACCGCCGCGGAGCATGCGTGGAAGGCGGGGATCATCATCGCCGACACGAAGTTCGAGCTCGGCCTCGACGCCGACGGCACCCTCGTCCTCGGCGACGAGGCGCTCACGCCCGACTCGTCCCGCTTCTGGCCCGGTGACGCCTACGAGCCGGGCCGCGGCCAGGACAGCTTCGACAAGCAGTTCGTCCGCGACTACTGCGAGACGACCGGCTGGGACAAGACCGACCCCGGCCCGCAACTGCCGGACGACGTCGTCCAGGGGACGCGCGCGAAATACGTCGAGGCGTTCGAGCGGCTGACGACGATCCCGTTCGAGCGCTACCTCGACGACCCGGGGGTCGTGCTCGGATGAGGGCGACCGTGCTCGTCCGGCCGAAGTCCGGGATCCTCGACCCGCAGGGCGACGCGGTCGAGACGGCGCTCGAGCACCTCGGCTTCTCGGTCTCCGGCGCGCGTGTCGGCAAGGTGATCGACCTCGAGCTCGACGCGTCCGATCCGGCGGAGGCGAAGGCGGAGGTCGAGAAGATGTGCGAGCAGCTGCTCGCGAACCCGCTGATGGAGAGCTACGAGGTCGAGATCGTTGGCTAGCCCGCAGCCCCGGATCGGCGTGATCACGTATCCCGGCTCCCAGGACGACCGGGACGCGCTCTGGGCGCTCGCCGCGCTCGACGCGGAGGCGGTACCGGTGTGGCACGAGGAGCGGGAGCTGCCCGACCTCGACGCCGTCGTCCTGCCCGGCGGCTTCTCCTACGGCGACCACCTGCGCTGCGGGGCGATCGCCCGCTTCTCGCCCGCGACCGCGGCGGCGTGCGAGCTCGCGGCGGACGGCGGGCTCGTGCTCGGCATCTGCAACGGCTTCCAGATCCTCTGCGAGGCCGGGCTCCTGCCCGGCGTGCTGTTGCGGAACGAGTCGCTCCGCTTCGTCTGCCGCGACGTCCGCCTCACGGTCGAGCGGGACGACCTTCCCTTCACGGCGCGCTGCGCGCAGGGGCAGTCGCTCGTCATCCCGGTCAAGCACGGTGACGGACGCTGGTTCGCGCCGGAGGACGCCTACGAGGAGCTCGCCGCCAACGGCCAGATCGTCCTCCGCTACGACGAGGCGTGCAACGGCTCCACCCACGACGTCGCCGGCGTCTGCAACGAGACCGGCAACGTGATGGGGCTGATGCCGCACCCCGAGCACGCCGTCGACCCGCTGCTCGGCTCCGACGACGGGGCGCTCCTCCTCGCCTCGCTCGTCGACGCCGCCCGGGCGCGCGCGGCGGCGCTCGCCTGAGACGCCGCCGCGCGCTCCGCGCGTCGATCGTCTACAGCCCGAGCGTCTCCGCGAGCGCCGGGTGTGCGGCGAGGGCGGCTCTCAGCCGTGCGATGTCTCGCGCCCGGAGCGTCACCGGGCCGCGCCGGCTCGTGCCGCCGGTCGAGTAGGCGAAGCGGACGAGCCGCTCCCCCGCCGCCGTCTCGAGCAGCTGCACACGCGACGCGAACCGCTTCGCGCCCGCCCGCTGCGGGAGCGTCAGCTCCTCCACGAGCTCCGCCGGTCCCCACGGTGTCGCCGCCTTGGCCATGCCCGGCACGCTAACCGGGAGGGCGTCGCGCCTCGTTGCCGCCTTCCGGGCGAGTGCGTGACCTGCTCAGCCGATGCGCTTGATCATCGGATCGACGTAAACGTCGTCGACGTGCCAGCAGCTGCCCGAGCCGATCGGCGTGAACTCGATCCGCGCCGAGGTGGAGCCGAGGATCGGCAGGAGCACGTCGCCGCCGCCGCCGGAGCGCAGCGGATCGACGGCGTCCCAGTCGCGGCTCGCCCCGTAGGTCGTGACGTCGGTGATCCCGAGCACCGTGTTCAGGAGACCGAACCAGGTGACGCGCACGTGCAGGCCGGCGTCGCCGCCGCCCGCGTCGCTCGCGAAGAAGCGGACGTAGGGGTTGTCGCGGCCGATGCAGATCGTCGGCGTCGTCGCCGAGCTGCCGCTCGGCAGGGCCAGCGAGTGGCCGCCGCTGCGCAGGAACGGCTCGTTCCCGGAGACGACGGACGCGCCGTTCCGCAGCGACCAGCCGGCCGAGCCGCTCTCGAGACCGCCGTTCGGCGCGAGCCAGTACAGGTGATCGTCTCCCCACGGAGCGAACACCTGCGTGCCGCCCGACTGGCAGCTGCCGCCGCCGCCCAGACCGAGCAGCGCCGGGCGAGCGCTCGCCGCGGGCACGGCGATCGCCGCCGCCGCCAGGGCCGCCGGAACCGCAAATCGGAGACGTGCCGCCACTTCCCCCTCCTCATTCGACCGCAGTAGTCGTCTCACCCTCTTCGGGGAACGGGAGGGGGCAATCACCCCGTCGAGGGAGCTTGCTCCCTCGAACGAGGGTTCATGGCGAGCCTCAAGGCTCCGGCGGCCGCTGCCGATCACGACACGATGAGCACGGCGTCACCTGCGGCGTCCGTCGACCGGCTGGACGGCGAGGCGCTGATCGAGCTGGCGCGGTCGAACGAGTCGGGCAGGCTCGTGCCCCGGGACACCACCGTCGGCCTGGCCGCCCTCTTCGGCCTCGTCGCGATCGGCCTCCTGCTCGTGCCGTCGCAGCGGCCTCTCTCGATCGAGGCTCTCGCCGTCGCCGTCCCCTGCTACGCGCTCGCGGCGCGCGTCCATTTCGAGTTCGCGAGCTACTTCGCGATCCCGACGCAGGGGATCTTCGTCGCCATGTGGTTCCTGCTCCCGCCCCCGATGCTGCCGCTCGCGGTCTGCAGCGGGCTGCTGCTCGCTGCACTGCCCGACCTCGCGCGCCGCCGCGCCCCGCTCGACCGGCTCGCCCTGACCGTGCTCTCGGCCTGGCACGCGGTCGGCCCGGCGCTCGTCTTCTCCCTGGCGGGCGCCCACGCCCCGCGCTGGGGCGACGTGCCCCTCTACACCGGCGCGCTCGTCGCGCAGCTCGGCTTCGACCTGGCCGCGGAGCACCTCGTCACGCGCTCGGTCGTGCACGTCCGGCTGGTCGACCAGCTCCGCGGCTGCGCGCCGTCGGTCGCGGTCGACCTGATGCTCGCGCCGCTCGGTCTGCTCGTCGCGTTCCCCGCCTCCCGGCAGCCGTGGGCGCTCGCGCTCCTGCTGCCCGTGCTCCTCCTGTTCTCGACCTTCTCGAAGGAGCGGCAGCAGCGGATCGACAACGCGCTCGAGCTCTCGTCGGCCTATCGCGGCACGGCGATGCTGCTCGGCGACGTGATCGAGGCCGACGACGCCTACACGGGCTCGCACAGTCGCGACGTCCTCGGCCTCGTGCTCGGGGTGGCCGACCGGCTCGGCCTCGAGCCGAAGGAGCGGCAGCGCGCCGAGTTCGCGGCCCTGCTCCACGACGTCGGCAAGGTCAAGATCCCGCCGGAGATCATCAACAAGCCGGGGCCGCTCGACGAGGCGGAGCGGGCGCTCATGGACACGCACACGATCGTCGGCGAGGAGATGCTCCACACGATCGGCGGCGTGCTCGGCGACGTCGGCCGCGTCGTCCGCTCATGTCACGAGCGCTGGGACGGCGGCGGCTACCCGGACGGTCTCGCCGGCGAGGCGATCCCGCTCCCGGCGCGGATCGTGTGCGCGTGCGACGCCTGGAGCGCGATGACGAGCGACCGCCCCTACCGGGCGGCACGACCGCTGCCCGAGGCCCTCGACGAGCTCCGCCGCTCGTCCGGAACGCACTTCGACCCGCAGGTCGTCGACGCGCTCCTCGCGGTGCTCGGGGCCTGAGCGCGCGCCTCACCCCGCCGCGTCGAAGCTGACCTCGCTCGTCTCGACCGTCCCCGCCGTCCGCCCGGGGGCGGTCTGGTCGCGCCAGTAGAGGTTCGTGTGCGCGATCACCTGGTCCGGCGGCGGCGCTCCCCACGGTGTCTGGTCCTCGGTCGTGTGCGCGTCGCCGACGAGGGTCGCGTCGTAGCCGCGGGCGAACGCGCCGTGCAGCGTCGAGCGGATGCAGGCGTCCGTCTGCGCACCGACGACGACGAGGCGGCCGACGCCGAGGCCGGCCAGCACCTGCTCGAGGTTCGTGTCCTCGAACGAGTCGCCGTAGCTCTTCTCGACGAGCGGCTCGCCCTCGGCGGGCGCCAGCTCGGGCACGATCCGCCACTCGTCGCTTCCTTTCGCCAGCCCGTCGTCGGAGTGCTGCACCCAGACGACCGGGACGTCCTCGCGCCGCGCCTTCTCGACGAGCGCCCCGACGTTCGCGACGACGCCGTCGCGCTCGTGGGCGCCCGCGACGACGCCGTTCTGGACGTCGACGACGAGAAGGGCGGTGTTGGGGCGGTTCTCGAGTGTGGTCATGGTCTCCCCCGGGCTCGCGACGGACGCTGTCTGCGGCAGCCTAGAGGCTTGCTGCGCATCGCAAGCGATGCCCCGATCCGCATCGAGCCTCCAGCCCTCCGAGGAAAGCCGCAACCGGCGTCCGCGCCGGGCACGACGCGGCAGGGATCCCGGCCGCCGACACTGCCGCCATGGCCAGCGCGTTCCCGTCCAGCCTCGAGATCGCCCAGACCGCGCGGCTGCGCCCGATCGCCGACGTCGCCGCGGAGGCCGGCATCGACGAGGACGAGCTCGAGCCGTACGGCCGCTACAAGGCGAAGGTCTCGCACGCCGTCCTCGACCGCCTCGCAGACCGGCCCGACGGAAGGCTCGTCGCCGTCACGGCGATCACGCCGACGCCGGCGGGCGAGGGGAAGACGACGACGGCGATCTCCCTCGCGGAGGGCCTCGGCCTGCTCGGCGAGCGCCCGGTGCTCTGCCTGCGCGAGCCGTCCCTCGGCCCCGTCTTCGGGATCAAGGGCGGCGCGGCGGGCGGCGGCTATGCGCAGGTCGTGCCGATGGAGGATCTGAACCTCCACTTCACCGGCGACCTGCACGCGATCACGGCAGCGAACAACCTGCTCGCGGCGATGCTCGAGGCGCACCTGCTGCAGGGCAACGAGCTCGGGGTCGACCCGCTGTCGGTGACGTGGCGACGCTGCCTCGACATGAACGACCGCTCGCTGCGCAAGGTCCTCGTCGGCCTCGGCGGCCGCGTCAACGGCATCCCGCGCGAGACCGGCTTCGACATCACGGCCGCCTCCGAGGTGATGGCGATCCTCGCGATGGCGCGCGACCTCTCCGACCTGCGCGCGCGGCTCGGCGCGATCACCGTCGGCACGACCTACGACGGCGAGCCGGTGACCGCCGAGCAGCTCCACGCCGCCGGCTCGATGGCGGTGCTGCTGAAGGAGGCGATCAAGCCGAACCTCGTCCAGACGCTGGAGGGCGAGCCGGCCTTCGTCCACGCAGGCCCGTTCGCGAACATCGCGCACGGCAACAGCTCACTCGCGGCCGCGCGGATCGGGCTGAAGCTCGGCGACACGGTGATCACCGAGGGCGGATTCGCGTCCGACCTCGGCCTGGAGAAGTTCCTCGACATCGTCTGCCGCGTCGGCGGGCTGACGCCGAGCGCCGTCGTTCTCGTCGCGACGGTGCGCGCGCTCGAGCACCACGGCGACGGCGACCTCGAGCGCGGCGCCGACAACCTCGAGCGTCACCTCGGGATCGCGCGCGCGTTCGGTCTCAACGCCGTCGTCGCCGTCAACGCCTTCCCGGGCGACGAGCGGGGAAAGCTGGAGCGCCTGCGTGCCCTCGCGCTCGAGCGCGGCGCCTGGGCGGCCGAGATCAACGAGGGCTTCGAGCGCGGCGGCGCGGGAGCCGTGGCGCTCGCAGAGACGGTGGCAGAGGCAGCCGCGCAGCCGTCCTCCTTCGAGCCGGTGTACCCGCTCGACGTCCCGATCGCCTCGAAGATCCACGCGGTCGCGACACGCGTCTACGGCGCCGACGGGATCGAGCTGCTGCCGGCGGCGAAGGCCGCGATCGAGCGCTACGAGGCACTCGGCCTCGGCGGCCTGCCGATCTGCATGGCGAAGACCCACCTCTCCCTCTCGCACGACCCCAAGTTGCGGAACGCGCCGACCGGGTTCACGGTGCCGATCCGGGATGTCCGCCCGTACACGGGGGCGGGCTGGCTCGTCGCGCTCTGCGGCGAGATGCAGACGATGCCCGGGCTCGGGCGCCATCCCGCGGCGTTCGACATCGACGTCGCCCCCGACGGACGCACCGTCGGCCTCTTCTAGCGCACGAGCAGGCCGAGCACGGACGCGAGCGCGAGCGCCGCGGCCGGCCCGAGAACCCAGCCGCGCGCGATGGCGAGCAGCGTCGGCGCGTGGACGGTGTGGCGGCCGCGTGCGAGCCCGGCGCCGGCCATCGCGCCGACGAGCGCCTGGTTCAGCGAGGTGAAGAAGCCGAAGGCGACCGCGGCGAGCACGACGGCGGCCTGCACGAGCTGCGCCGCCGTCGCCATCGCGCGGTCGACGGCGACGATCTCGAAGGCGACACGGCGAAGCAGCGGCCGGCCCCACGTGAGGACGCCGAGGGCGAGACCCACGCCGCCCACGGCGCCGGCGGCGAGCGGGCCGAACGTGCCGGTGCCGACGAGCGCGCCGCTCGCGTTCGAGACGTCGTTCGCGCCCATGGCGAAGGCGGCTGCCGCGCCCATCGCGACGAGCGCGCGCCCGAGCGCGGGGCCCGAGCCGCGGGCGACGGCCGGAACGAGGTCGAAGGCGCGCGTCAACGAGAAGCCGAGCACGAGAGCCGCGAGGGGGGCGACGAGCCAGACGACCGCCAGCCGGCCGATCTCGCCCCAGCGGACGCCGTCGCCGGCCGCGAGCGCGGCGCCGACGACGGCGAAGACGAGGATCTGCACCGTCGAGGTCGGAACGCGCAGCCGGTTGAAGGCGGACGTGAGCGCGAACGCGACGCCGATCACGACCACCTGCGAGGCGACCGAGAGGCGGGCGTCCGTCAGCCCGGAGCCGACGCGCTTCTCGACCGCGTGGCTCGCGAACGTCGCGCCGAGAAGGGTGAGGGGCGCCATCAGCAGCAGCGCCTGCCAGACGCCGATCGCGCGGAGCGCGTGCGGCATGCCCATCACGGCGCCGGTGTAGTGCGCCCCCATGCTCCACGCGAAGCCGAGCGCGAGCGCGATCAGGAGGGGCGTCATCGGGCGAGCCTAGACGGCCGCGTCCCGATCGGTAGAAGCCCGCAGAGCGGAACGGGTCGCCGCCGATGCCTCGCCGGGCCGCCCCCGTCAGCCTGCGCTCGTGGCACTCGATCTCGCGCGCTGGCAGTTCGCCGTCACCACCCTGTACCACTTCCTCTTCGTGCCGGTCACGATCGGCACGGCCTGGTTCCTCGTCGGCATGCAGACCGCGTGGTACCGCACCGGCGACGAGAAGTGGCTGCGAATGACGCGCTTCTTCGGGAAGCTCTTCCTGATCAACTTCGCGCTGGGCGTCGTCACGGGCATCGTCCAGGAGTTCCAGTTCGGGATGAACTGGTCGGCGTACTCGCGCTACGTCGGCGACATCTTCGGCGCGCCGCTCGCGATCGAGGGGCTCGCCGCCTTCTTCCTCGAGTCGACCTTCCTCGGCCTCTGGATCTTCGGGTGGGACCGTCTCAAGCCGAAGGTGCACCTGGCGACGATCTGGCTGGTCGCGGTCGGGTCGACCGCGTCCGCCTACTTCATCCTCGCGGCGAACTCGTGGATGCAGCACCCGGTCGGCTACAAGCTCAACCCGGTCACGCACCGCGCCGAGCTGACCTCGATCGCGCAGATCCTGACCAACTCGACGCTGATCCGCGCCTTCGGGCACACGATCGCGGCCGCGATCCTCACCGCCGCGATGCTCGTGCTCGGTGTGGCCGCGTGGCACCTGCGGCGAGGCGGCGACGCGGCCGTCTTCCGCCCGGCGGCGACGATCGCGCTCTGGGCGACGCTCGTCGCGGGCGTGCTCACCGTCCTGATCGGCCACGAGCAGGGACAGCTGATGACCCGGCAGCAGCCGATGAAGATGGCCGCCGCCGAGGCGCTCTACACGACCGAGAGCGGCGCCCACTTCTCGCTCTTCGACCTCGGCCCCTGGCAGCGTCGTCCGAACAAGGATCTCGTCTCGATCGCGATCCCGCACGGGCTGTCGATCCTCGCCGACAACTCGTGGAACGGCCGCGTCCTCGGGATGAACGACATCCAGAAGCAGTACGCCGCCACCTACGGCCCGGGCGACTACAAGCCGATCGTCGGCATCACCTACTGGACGTTCCGGATCATGACCGGGCTCGGCTTCCTCGCCGTCGTGATCGCGCTCGGCGGGCTCTGGCTGGCCCGGCAGCCGGGCCGGCTCGAGCGCTCGAGCCGTTACCTGCGCCTCGCCGTGTGGGCGATCGCGCTGCCGTTCCTCGCCAACCTCGCCGGCTGGGTCTTCACCGAGCTCGGCCGCCAGCCGTGGATCGTGCAGGGCCTGCTGCAGACGAAGGACGCCGTCTCGCCGAGCGTCGGTGCCTGGTCGGTCGGGCTCACGCTCGCCGGCTTCACGCTCCTCTACGGCATCCTCGCCGCGGTCGAGGCGGGTCTGATGATCCGCGCCGCCAAGGCCGGCCCCGACGGCGAGGGCACGTACGCGCCCGCGCCCGAGGGAGACGGCGCCGCCCCCGTCAGGATCCCGGCGCTCACCTACTGAGATGACGCTGCTCGCCTCCGCCCACGGCTACTGGAACCTGCAGACGTTCTGGTTCTTCCTGATCGTCGTGCTCTGGATCGGCTACTTCGTGCTCGAGGGCTTCGACTTCGGCGTCGGCACGCTGCTCCCGTTCGTCGGCCGGGACGTCGTCGAGCGCGGGACGCTGCTGCGCACGATCGGCCCGGTGTGGGACGGGAACGAGGTCTGGCTGCTCGTCGCCGGCGGCGCCACCTTCGCCGCCTTCCCCGGCTGGTACGCGTCGCTCTTCTCGGGCTTCTACCTCGCGCTCTTCCTCGTGCTCGTCGGGCTGATCGTCCGCGGCGTCGCGATCGAGTACCGGAACAAGCAGACCGGCGAGCTCTGGCGCTCGCGGTGGGACCGGATCCTCGCCGTGTCGAGCGCCATCCCGGCGCTCCTGTGGGGAGTCGCGCTCGCGGACGTCGTGCACGGCGTGCCGATCGACGCGCACGGCGAGTTCACCGGCAACCTGCTGAGCCTGCTCGGCCCGTACGCGCTCTTCGGCGGGCTCACCTCGCTCGCGCTCTTCACCTTCCACGGGGCGCTCTTCCTCACCCTGCGCACCACCGGCGAGCTGCACGCCCGCGCGCGCCGCGCCGCCTTCCTGCTCGCGCTGCCGGCGGCCGCGCTCGTCTTCGGCTTCCTCGTCTGGACGTACGCGAACGCCGCGTCGGCCCACGAGAAGGGCATCGTCCCGGGCGTGATCCCGATCACGGCGATGGTGCTGCCGTTCGTCGCCTGGATGCTCGTCCGCGCCGGCAAGGACGGCTGGGCGTTCGCCGCGACGGCGGCGTCGATCGCGCTGATCACGCTGACGCTGTACCTGAACCTCTACCCGCGTGCGATCGTCTCGAGCACCGCCAGCGGCTTCAGCCCGACGATCTTCACGACGAGCTCGTCGCACTACACGCTCGTCGTGATGTCGATCGTCGCGGTCGTCTTCACGCCGGTCGTGCTCGCCTACCAGGCGTGGACGTACTGGGTCTTCCGCGCGCGCCTCGGCGACGAGGACGCACCCCACTCGCCGTTGGAGCTGCTCGAGCGCTCGCCGCTCGGCCGCGGCACGCCGCAGCCCGGAGCCTAGGGACGGCGGCCGGTGCGCCCGCTCGACCCGCGGCTCCTGCGCGAGGCGCCGCCGGCCCGCCGCTTCCTCGCCGCGAGCACCGTCCTCGCCCTCGGCAGCGCGGCGGCGATCGTCGCCCAGGCCGCCCTCCTCGGCCACATCGTCTCGGAGGCCTTCCTCGCGCGGCGCGGGCTCGGCGACCTCGAGGCGCCGCTCGTCGCGCTCGCGGCGGTGTCGGTCGCGCGCGGGGCGATCGGCTGGGCGTTCGAGACGGGCGGCGCGCTCGCGGCGGCGGGCACCGTCGCGACCCTGCGGCAGCGGGTGCTCGCGCATCTCGTCGAGGCACGGCCCGCCGGGCTCGGCGAGCTGCGCGCCGGCGAGGTGGCGGCGGCGGCGGTCGACGG
>Ga0075275_1000032_pt1 | contig 14209 bp, 8 predicted proteins | sample SF_Rice_5C_80N_3_FD_69769 | JGI IMG/M metagenome (GOLD analysis project Ga0075275, IMG submission 69769) | Rice paddy soil microbial communities from Twitchell Island, California, USA - SF_Rice_5C_80N_305 | ecosystem: Environmental > Terrestrial > Soil > Paddy field/soil | place: USA: Twitchell... | reverse complement strand
TTCTTTCTACTTGCAATCATCTCCTGGCTCTCCTCGCGCAGCCTTGAACAGGCGCTCAAAGAGCTGCGTGCTACCAACGCCGAACTGGATCATCGTGTGGCAGAGCGCACGAGCGAATTATCAGCAGCGCTTTTTCGTGAAACCGTTGAAGCAGGTCGCCGGGAGGCAATCTTAAACAGTATTGCCGATGGTGTAGTCGTCTTTGATAGAAACGGTCTGGCCATTTTGGCCAACCCATCCATCACAAAGCTGATCAACAAGCCGCAAAAGGAAATTATTGGCAGCGGACTTAATTCTTTGCTGGATTCCAGGGAATTAAAAGCAGGGGATCGCGGCAATCTCACGGCAGTTTTAGAAAAATCAGCAAAAGACTTTTCTAATTTTCGAGTATCCTGGGGAAAAAAGACACTCTCGGTCAATGCTGCGGAAGTGCGCGATGATGCAAATCGGGCAATGGGAACGGTTGCAGTATTTCGCGACTTCACACGCGAAGCCGAGCTTGAACAAATGAAAAATACTTTTATAGCAATTGTTTCTCATGAATTACGCACCCCATTGAACGCCATTCTCGGTTACGCCGAGATGCTGAAAGAGGGTGTATATGGACAGATGAACGAGAAACAGAATGGCGTGTCTGTACGTATTATGACGAATACCCAGCGATTGCTTGGCATAGTAAGTGATCTTTTAGATCAAGCACAAATCGAGGCTGGCAAATTAAAGATCCAAACAGCTCCTTGCAAGCCGGCTGAATTACTCGATAATCTACATGGCGTCATGGATAAAATCGCATCGGACAAAGGCATTGGTCTGATCACAGAGCTAGATAATGCGATGCCATCCACTGTAATTGGTGACGCTCAACGCATCCAACAGATCATGGTCAACCTAACCAACAATGCGGTTAAATTCTCTGAAAATGGCAGTGTACACGTCAAAGTTTTTCCTTATGAAAAAAACAAATGGCGGATACAAACTGTCGATACAGGAAAGGGTATTCCGGACGATGCACTGGATTATATATTTGAATCTTTTCGTCAAGTCGAGGGAGCAAGCACTCGCCAGCATGGTGGCGTTGGTTTGGGGCTCTCCATTGTCAAACAACTGGTCGAACTGATGAATGGAGAAATTACGGTAGAGACAGAGATGGAGAAAGGAAGTATATTCACTGTTACATTGCCTCTCATTTTGCCTGAGGGAGCCATACCTATCAGCTAAACGATGAAGACAGGAGTGAAACATGAGCGAACTTGCACTGGTCATTGAAGATGATGAAGATCTTGCCGAGATTTTCGGTCAGGCATTGAGGTCTGCTGATTTCACTGTGGAAATCATCCGCGATGGGCTCGCTGCACAGGAACGAATCAAACAAGTTGAGCCAACGGTCATTACACTCGATATGCACATCCCGCATGTTTCGGGAAACATTTTGCTGAATCAGATCAGGGCCGACGAAAGGCTCGCCAAGACAAGAGTTGTCGTTGCAACAGCAGATGCACAAATGGGTGAAACCATGCGCGGAGTTGCCGATCTTGTGCTCATCAAGCCCATTACATTTACGCAATTACGAGACTTAACTTTTCGTTTACATCAAACAAAATAATCAAATTCAATTTCAATTATGAGCATTACTAGCGCCATCCCTCCGGAAATAGAAACTGAACTCCAACGCCAAGTTGATCGCCTAAACAGTCCACGCACCAAAATTTTTCACGAGATGCTCACCTACCATATGGGTTGGACAGGTGAAGGTGCAGGTGCAGAGGCGCGCGGAAAACGTATCCGCCCATTGATGGTGCTGTTTACTGCTTCATCCTGCGGCACAGATTGGAAACTGGCGTTACCCGCCGCTGCGGCAGTGGAACTTGTTCACAATTTTTCGCTCGTCCATGACGACATTCAAGATAATTCGCCAAAGCGTCGAGGCCGCCTCACGGTGTGGAAAAAGTGGGATATGCCACAGGCAATCAATGTTGGGGACGCCCTGTTCGTTATCTCGAATCAAGCCATGATGGACTTGGCAAAAAATTATTCTGCCGAAAAAGTGATCTGTGCCGCAAGCGTTTTACACAACACTTGCCTTAATCTAACACGCGGGCAATTCCTCGATATGTCGTACGAAAACCGCGACAATCTGACGATTGAAGATTATTGGCCGATGATTGAAGGCAAGACTGCTGCGTTGATTTCAGCCTGCACACAGATTGGTGCAATTCTCGGCAATGCAGATGACTCTACCGTCGAACAATTCCGCATCTTTGGTCGGGACCTCGGGCTGGCTTTTCAGGTTCAAGATGATATTCTCGGCATCTGGGGCGACGAAATGCTAACGGGTAAATCCGCGGCCAGTGATTTGGTGGAGGGAAAGAATTCCCTGCCGGTGTTGTACGGCCTGAGTAAACACGACAGATTCGCCAAACGTTGGGCTGAGTCCGCCATAAGTCCAAGTGAAGTTGCGGAGGTCGCAAAGATGCTGGCAGATGAAGGCGCATACGAATTTGCTCAACACGAGTCAAAACGTTTAACCGATCAGGCATTGGATGCATTGAAAAAAGCAAATCCGAGCGGCGAAGCAGGTCAAGCACTGACCGATCTGGCTTATAAGTTGCTCAATCGACAGTCTTGATTTATAATCCCAGCCGCTGGCGGGTGTAGTTCAGTGGTAGAACGCTTGCTTCCCAAGCAAGATATCGTGGGTTCGAGTCCCATCACCCGCTCTAATAAAAAGTCGAGACAGCAGTCTCGACTTTTTTGTTAGGTTTTTGTAACTGTGCTGTTATGAAAGCGATTCTCGCCCACAAGTACAATCGAGTTCGGAGATATCCAATGACATCCAAAGGGACAATACTTTACGTTGAAGATAATCCAGATAACCGGAACCTGGTTCGCCGGGTACTGGAAGCCGAAGGCTACAAGGTTCTTGAAGCTAACAATGCCGCACAGGCGCTAGACCGTTTGTTAACCATGTCAACCAATTTAATATTGATGGACATCAACATGCCTGATATGGACGGCTACGCTTTGACAGCCAAGATCAAGTCCATGCCTGAATACAAAAAAATACCGATCATCGCTGTAACAGCCAATGTTATGCGTGGCGACCGTGAGCGGTCGCTTGAAGCTGGGTGCGATGGTTACATCCAAAAGCCAATTGACATCGATACAATCGCCATGCAGATCGAACGCTTTTTGACGAGGAGTACGAATGACTAATCCGCCTCTTTCTGACACACAACCTATTCGTAAGCCCTCTATTGCCAAGGACGCAACAGTTCTGGTTGTGGAAGATAACGTTTCAAATTTCGTTCTTATTGCCCGCATGTTGGGCTACCTTGGAATACATTGTGAATGGAAGACATCCGGCTATGAAGTGGTGGAATATGCTGATACCTTGCCGCGTCTTGATTTGATTTTGATGGACATCCGTCTTCCGTATGAAGACGGTTATGGAGCACAAAAGAAAATTCGTGCTGCAGAGCGCTTCAGAGCCGTGCCGATCGTGGCTGTCACTGCCGAGGCCAGCCCTGAACAAATGAACAAAGCCAAAGAAGCTGGCTTCGACGGATTTCTCGGCAAGCCGCTGGACCCTGACCGCTTCCCCGATCAAATCCGCCGCATCTTAAGCGGAGAACAAGTTTGGGAGTTCAGTTAACCTGCGATGGCCCTTCCCCAGCAATCCACCCCCACCAATGCCCCTCGAGTTCAAGCCAGTTTAGCAAGTTCGCTTGTGCGAACGCTTGTGATTTTCACATTCATCCCATTGACCTTGATGGCAGGTGCGGCTTATTTCCGATCCCGTACCCTGCTCCGCGATCAAGTTGTCAGCCAAATGCAGACGCAGCTAACAACTCAACTTTCCCAGGTGGATTTGGAAATCAAAACGAAAGAGATACGTCTCGATCGTCTGGTGAGAAGCCCAAACTTTGCCAGTGATTTCGAAATGGCGCTACACGCAAATCCGCAAGGCACGGATTTCCAGACTCTGCGTGGAACCATCACAAATGAAATGCGAACACTTGCCCCTGAAACCGGAAAAGCCACCTTCAATCAATTCTTTCTAATGAAGCCGAATGGGACGATACAGATTGCCAGCAAACCTGAATGGGAAGGTATTTCGCTAACACAAACATCCTTCTACCAAAAAATAGCTGTTGGCGACCACCAATCTTTCGCCTTATACGATATGGCTCCGCTATATCCGAAACAATTCGTACTGGTCACCATTTCTCAATATAAGACCCCAACTGGTTCACAGTTGGGGGTATTAGTTGGCATCAGCGAATCGCAAAATCTGCAGCAAATTCTGCAAGCATTGATCGCCGTCACGCCAAAGGCAAGCGCTTATTTTGTAACACCACCTCAAACATTTATCGGCACAGATCCTTACACAGATCAATTGGCAGTTTTCACCCCGTCCGCATCGCAAAACACAAGTGTATCAACAGCCATTACCGAAATGATGGGAAAGGATCAAGCGCCGCGCTCACTGGAATTTAATTTAAGCAACAGAACTCCCGTTCTCACCCAGGTTAAATGGCTGAGCAGCATAAATGCAGGCATCGCACTTGAAATCCACCAGGATACGATCTATGGTCAATTAAACAGTTTGATTCCGTTTACCATAGCTCTTTTTCTTGTAGCTCTATTAGCGATGGGCATAGTAATCTGGTTTGGAACAAACCAAGTGTTTCGGCCTTTAATTTCACTAGCTGAAATAACCAAACGATACTCTGAAGGAGATTTTACCCAACGCGCCGAAACCCGGCGAAATGACGAGATCGGCCTGCTTGCACAATCTTTTAACCGGATGGCGGAAGAGTTAACTGAACTCTACCGTTCGCTTGAACAAAAAGTGGATGAACGAACGCGTCAAATCCGTACGGCAGCGGAAGTGGCACAGCAAATCACATCTTCATCCAATCTGGACGAACTCCTTGACCGGACCGTACAACTGATCGTTGAACAATTTGAGTTTTACCACGCTGGAATTTTCATGCTCGACCGCGGGGGCAAATATGCCATCCTTCGGGCCGCATACAGCCCGGCAGCGAAAGCCATGCTTGAACGCGCCCACCGCCTCGAGGTCGGTTCGGCCTCGGTTATCGGTTGGGTAAGCGCAAACAATCAACCGCGTATCACATCAGACGTCGACCAAGATTCCATCCATTTAAAGAACGAGCTCCTCCCGGAAACACGTTCGGAGGTCGGTGTCCCGATTTCCGTTAGTGGCCTTGTGTTGGGTGTACTCGATGTGCAAAGCACACATCCCAATTCATTCGGCCCCGATACCATGGTTATGTTGCAAACACTGGCGAGCCAGATTGCAGTAGCGATTCAAAATGTAGGACTGGCTGAATCGACTCAAGTTAACTTCCAGGAACTGGAACGTTTATATCGAGCCAGCCGCCAGATCGCAGCATCGCAAACCGACGAGGAGGCTTTACAAGCCGCTGGACGCGTTCTAAAAGACTCACCCTACCCTGCCATTGTGCTGTCAGTTCGTGATGGCAAACTTGAGATTGTTGCGCTGACCGATACGGATGAAAGAGAAACACTGCTGACTGCGCTCCCGAACATGGATCGCAATCTGGAAGAGATTGAAAAATTCCTTTCAGGCAGCCCGATCATTGTCGATACAAAATCAAGCAATCTTCCTCTGGCATTGACGCGCTTTATCCGTCAAATGGGTTACCAATCAGCAGCATTCCTCCCGACTCTGCGCGAAGGCAAAATCGCCGGCCTGATCATAATCAGCGGGCGCAAACAAATATTGACCAGTGCAATCATTCAGCCATATGCAAGCATGGTAGATTTGATCGGGACAACCCTCGACAAAATCGAGGAGACCGAACAAAAAATGGAACAGCTCAAGGAGCGTGAAGCACTTGCAACTGTCAGCCAGGCGATCTCCACTTCATCCACCGACTTAAATATATTCTTTACACGGCTTCATACCGAGGTGAAGCAAATTATCGGTGATTACTCGTTTGTTGTCGCTCTATATGATAAGACGACCGGGTCTATTCGCATCCCATATTCCTACGAGGAAGGCTTGATAAACAAGATCGAAGCTTTCCCGTTGGGCGAAGGATTAACTTCGGTCTTAATCCGCTCGACGCAACCTCTGTTGCTTGTGGAAGATACCGAAAGACGAGCAGCAGAACTTGGTGCAAAAATCGTAGGCAAGGCAGCAAGGTCCTGGATGGGCGCGCCAATGCTTATTCAAGGCCAACCTATTGGAGCATTGATCATTCAGGATGCTGAACATGAACATGCTTTTAATGAAGAAAATCTACGTTTCTTAACAGCACTTTCCAATCAGGTAGCTGGCGTGATCTATAATGTTCAACTCCTGGAAGAAAGCCGAAGCCGGGCTATCCAACTTCAAACCGCAGCAGAAATCGCACGCGACATCAGCGGCTCGCTCAATCTGGACGAATTGCTGGCAAAAGCTGTTAATTTCATTCGCGAACGTTTTGACTTTTATCACGCATCGATCTTCCTGATCGATGCCACCGGCGAATTTGCCGTGATCCGCGAAGCTACCGGAGAAGCAGGGGCGCAATTAAAACGCAGTGGACACAAATTAGGCGTCGGCTCAAAATCCATCGTAGGGTATGTGGCTGGACGTGGCGAACCATTGATCGTGAATGATACAGCCAAAGACTCAACATACTACGCGAATCCGCTTTTGCCAGATACACGTTCTGAAGCAGCCATCCCGCTCAAAGTCGGCGAAAGAATCGTTGGGGCACTGGACGTACAAAGCACACTCCCATTTGCATTCAGTGAAGATAACACTCGTACCCTGCAGACTCTTGCGGATCAAATGGCGGTTGCGGTAATCAACTCAGAATTGTTTGCAGAAACCCAGGAACATCTTTCGCAACATCGACTTCTATATCACATCACCACAACCGCTGCATCTGGAACCACCCTGGAGGAGGCGCTGGAGAGCGCGGTATCCGGCTTGCAGGTCACGCTTGGCGGCGACCGTGTCGCCATCCTGCTGGTGGATCGCGATAAGAAATTCCTGGAAGTTAAAGCGTCCATTGGTTATTCCGAAGAAATAAATCGAATCCGTGTTCCACTTGGAAGTGGTATCACCGGTTGGGCGGCGGCGCATCGACGGCCATTGCGTATTGACGATACGACAACAGATTCACGTTATATCCAGGCCAGTTCGAATACACGCTCTGAGCTTGCTGTTCCACTTATTTACCGCAATGAAGTTCTGGGCGTTCTGAATGTGGAAAGCGAACAACCTGGTGCATATACAGAAAACGACGAGGAAATGCTTGGCACGTTAGGCGGAAGTCTGGCGGCAGTTATTGCGAACGCACGACTTCTGGAACAAATCCGCGCCCAGGCTGAGCGGGAGCGCATGTTATACGAGATCACAAGTAAAATCCGTCGTTCGCCCGACATGCAGACAATTCTATCGACCACTGCCAGTGAATTAACCAGGGTAGTCGGTGCCCGCCATGCCAGCATTAAAATCTCAGCTGGAGAAAACGGCGAAACATCATCAAAGGAAAATAGCCAATGAACACGAAGCGGACTCCTTCGTCCATTCCGGCTGTGCTCAGTGCAGAACAGTATGTATATGCCAACTGGCGTGAGAACTTTGTCCGCCCAATGCTGTTTGGTGCATTGATCTTTGGTTCGATCGCGCTTGTCCCAGCCCTTCTTGGTCAACAGAATTTGATTCTCGACACTATCTTTATTGGCGCTTATATCGGTCTCATTGCGCTTGCGGTGTTCAAATTCCCATATTGGCTCCGAATGGGAGCGTTTGTAGCAATCGTATATGCGTTGGGTGTAAGTGAATTATTTTCAACCGGCATTTTGGGAGACGCGGTTTTCTTCTTCCTTGCTTTTATTGTTCTAACAACCATGATGTTCTCACCGCGCTCGGGCATAGTGGCAAGCGCAATCAGTATACTGACCTTCGGAATTATGGCCTGGCTAACCTTGAGTGGCAGGGTTGGCTTTATCAGTTCCAAAGTTGTTCCTGCAGCCCTGGCCGATTGGTTCAGCGCCGGAGCGACCACACTGCTCTTCGCAGGCACGATCATACTTGGTCTGCGTCAACTTCAAATTGAATTTCTAGCGGCCCAAAAACAAACCGCGGCCGTTCTGAACGAACTCGAAAACGAACAGGGGAAACTTGAAGAGCGCGTGGAAGAACGTACCATTCAACTGAAAGCAGTTAACGAAGTAGGCCGTACAGTAAGCGCCATCCTTAATCCTGACGAGCTTATATCCCGCGTTGTAAATTTGATCACAGACCAGTTCGGATATTATTACACTGCAATTTTTTTGCTGGACGAAAAAGGCGAATGGGCCGAGCTGAAAAGCGCAACTGGCGAGGCTGGACGCGTACTCAAGGAAAATAAACATCGCCTGCGCGTGAACAGGAACAGCATGGTAGGCGCCGCCATCAGCTCGCAGCAAGCACGCATCTCACTGGACGTTGAGGCGGAGCCCGCTCGATTTGAGAATCCCCTTCTCCCCTATACCCGCTCTGAAATCGCACTTCCGCTAACAGTTGGTGGTCACACAATAGGGGCGCTCGATGTTCAATCAACACAGGAAGCAGCCTTCGGTTCGCAGGAAATCGAAACCCTGCAAGGCATGGCCAACCAAGTAGCAGTTGCATTTGAAAACGCACGCCTGTTTGCGTCCGCAGAAAAAAACCTTGCAGAGACACAAGCGATTCAGCGCCAATACATACTTGATTCGTGGAGACCGTTATCAAATCAAGATGACATGCAGTACAGCGTAGGAGATGCTGAAGGGTTGGTTAACACCCAGGAACTTCAAATCCCATTAACACTCCGCGATGAAATCATTGGAGCGATTAACCTGGCCAGTGACGCCGAATGGACTCCGGAACAGCGTGGTCTAGTTGAAGCGGTGGCCACCCAAGCCGCACTTGCTTTGGAAAACGCCCGCCTCGTGGAAGAAAGTCAATCGTCTGCAGCTCGCGAGCACTTACTGGCAGAAATTACAGGCAGGGTATGGTCGTCAACAACCATCGACGGTATTCTGCAAATCGCCGTGCGTGAACTTGGCAGAGCCCTAGATGTAAGCGAAGCAACCATTGAATTAAAGGTTGATAAATCAAGATGACAACAAACCCGATTTATGCACGTCTCGAAAAACTGCTGTCTCGCTGGGGTGGCAGCTACATCTGGCGCGTTCAGATCATCATTGAAACCATTGCGTTTATCGTCGCATCGCTGGGAATTGGCTTTATCCTTCTCAACGTTCAATTCAGCTACACTCAAATCGGGCAACTGACCAAAGTTGTATTTATTCTGGTTGTCATTGTCAATATATTACTGGCGCTGATTGCACAGGTACTTGCCCCGCACGCACGCAAGCGGTTGGATAATTGGGCAAAAGGAACCCGCCTGGTTTCAGATGAAGATGAATTGCCCGCCTGGCGCGAGATTGTCGCAGCCACCTGGCTATTTGGCTTATCCGCTTTTATTCTTGCAATCATTGTAGTTGTTTTACCGGCCGCTCTTTACATGTATTTCTTCGCAGGAGCCGACGTCTCGCAAGCCATTCATATCGTCTTGGGTGGTATGCTTTCTGCCATAGGCGTTATCATTCTAAATACCCTGCTCCTTGAATTGGCATTGATTCCTGCCCGCCTGGTTCTACTCCCACAAGATCCCGAGACACAACTTAAAGGCTTACAAGGCAGGGGGCTAAGGGTACGTCTCCAGGTATACTCAATTTCGCTGGTTGCTGTAGCACTGTTGATGGTTACCCCCAGAGCCTATCAAGAGGCAGTAAATGCCTTGATTGCCAGCGGACAAAGCACAAATCTCACTGGCCTGCAGATCCAAATAATCTTGATCGCGGCTTTGGCTATGATTATTAGCGCGGGGCTTACAAGCTTGTTGGTACGCACCGTAGAACTGCCAATAGAGAACTTGATAAAGACCCTGCTCGAAATACAAAAAGGGAATATAAAAAGCCGAACAAATATCGTTGGGTTGGATGAAGTGGGCCAAATCGGTGTTTATCTTAACCAAACATTGGATCAGCTTGAAAGATCACAAACGAACCTTGAAGAGCGGGTCGCTGAGCGCACCCGACAACTAGAACGCAACACAACACAACTGCGGGTGGCAGCTTATATTGCCCGACAAAATATTGGGCAAAAAGATCTTGCCGAACTGTTCGATGAAATTGTCCGCTCGATCACAGAACAACTGGGAATTTACCACACAGGTATTTTCCTTGTAAAAGAAAACAAACAATATGCCGCACTGCAAGCTGCTTTTCCAGACCGTGGCAAAAAGTTGATCGAAAAGAACTATGAATTAAAGATTGAAAGGCAAAATATAGTAGGTGCAGCGGTCATGGACAAGCGCCCGTTGCTCTTAACTACCATCACAGATTCCGCCACTCACAACATTCCAGAATTTTCCGCAACACGTTCCGAAGCTGCCCTGCCATTGATTGTTCAACAAAACGTGATAGGTGTACTTGATATTCAATCTTCAGAGCAAAATGCGTTCAGCAAGGACGATCTGGACACTCTTCAAGTATTAGCGGACCAAATTGCCCTGGCCATCGAAAATACACGACTGCTTGATGAATCCAAGGCCATGATCAGTCAACTGGAATTTCTCTCATCACAACAAACTCACATCTCCTGGCAGGATTATCTGCAACGCGCCATACCAAGATATCAATTCACACCCACTGGTGTCAAGCAAATTTCAATAGACGATAATACATCACATAAAGGCGGGTTACGGATTCCCCTTGTTCTACGCGGACAAGAAATAGGTTCAATTGCGCTGCAAAGAAAAGATTCCACTCACTGGACAAGTATGGAAAAGGACCTAGCCGAAAAAGTGGCTACCCAAATTGCATTGGCACTGGAGAACAGCCGTTTGCTGGAAGAAACCCGCCGGCGAGCTTTGCAGGAACAAACAGTAAGTGAAATCTCAGCTCGCTTGGGACGATCTTTGGATGTGGACACTCTTCTCCAAACAGCAGCACGTGAATTAGGTTCTTTGCCCGATGTTGCTGAAGCATCTGTATATATTCAACCTATTAAACAGAAAGAGCGCGAAAAATAATTCATCGATCCTTGAACAGGAAACTTATGAAACTTTTTATTCGAACGCTCGGTATGGCAACACTTATCACTCTAATTTTGAGTGCCTGCCAATCCGGAAGCCAACCATCTGCAGCTACTGCGCCAACAAATGCCCCAATTGTGATTGGTGCTTCATTACCACTTACAGGCAGCTTTGCCGACCCGGGAAAAGCTGCGGAACAAGGCTATCAGGTGTGGGCTGCATTGGTAAATCAAAATGGAGGATTACTGGGACGGCAGATCGAATTGAAAATTGTCGATAATGGCAGTGATCCCAAAACCGCATCAGCAGATTATGAAAAGTTGATTACCGTTGACAAAGTGGATCTGGTGGTCGGACCTTTCTCCAGTCTGTTGGTTATCCCTACATCTGCTGTAGCGGCCAGTCACGGTTACGCGTTTGTGGAACCTGCCGGCGGTGCGCCAGATGTTTTCAATCGAGGCCTAAAAAATATCTTCTTTGCTCAACCCGGTCAATCTGACCAGAATGCCGATCCATTCGCCATATACATTCTGGGGTTACCTGCCGATATTCGGCCCAAAACATTTGCAATTGTTGATCTTGATGACCCGTTTACAAAAAGCGTGACAGACCGTCTCAAAGGTCTATTAACCCAGGGCGGTTTGTCGCTAGTCTTGGAAACAACCTACCCAGATGAAAAAACAGATCTTTCATCCATCGCCAATCAGGTAGCACAACTTAATCCGGATCTGATAATCGGCGGAACCCAGTTGGAAGACTCAATCAACCAAATCAAGGCCTACCAAACAGCAGGCTATCAACCTCGAGTGGCCTATTTCACCAACGGTCCGACATTGCCACAGCCTTTTAGAAACGCTCTTGGTCCGGCCACAGAAGGCATTTTTTCATCCATTTCATGGTTTCCAGATGCCCGTGAATTTCAGAACGATATCTTCGTGACAAATTATGTGAAGATGTTCGGCGGAACACCGGGTGATATTCCGGAAGATTCGGCTAATGCATTTACGGTAGGTCAGGTTTTGGAACAAGCCATAACAAAAATTGGCTCCATCGATAATGCTGCTCTCATTACCGAACTTCACCAGGGAACTTATAAAACAGTAGTAGGCCCAATTAGTTTTGATGAAACTGGCGCCCCACAAGGCAGCTACATGCTGCTGCAATGGCAGGGAGATAACTTCATTATCGTCGGCCCCAGCAGCAGAGCGGAATCAGATCCCAAAGCGCCTCCGAAACCAAATTGGTAAACTGAAACGATATGCTATGGTAATTAAATCTTTTTCGTTAAATTATTTGTCGAGCTAAACAGGAAAACGCTTTATGTGGAATAGTCTACGATTTCGGTTAACTACACTTTTCATTGGCCTGGCTATCATTCCTCTTATTGCGGTAGGGGTAATTCTTGCGCAACGCACCTATGCCATTGAGAGCAGTCAGGCATTGGCATTACAGGATCAGGTCGCTCAGAATGCAGCATCGCAGGTTGATGTGTATATGCAGGGTGTCGTAACTGATTTGAATTCCGTAGGCAAAGAAATTAGTGGTTTAAATACACAAGATCCGTCACAAACATTAAGCATTATGTTAAGCACACTAAGTTCGGGTCCGTATCAAAGTGTTTATGAAGATCTGGCTTTATTGGATGCACAAGGCCAGGAAAAAATCCACATTTCACATGACCAGATCGTTCCTGTAAATCAGCTCGTAAATCAAGCTGGAGCAGATGAGTTTAAATTGCCTAAATCAACGCGCGCAACCTACTTTAGCGCTGTATGGCCTGATATAGAAACAGGAAACTTATTCATCACAATCGCAATTCCCCTCTATCCAGCACGCAGTGTACAATTATCAGGGGTGTTGGTTGCGACAATGCGTTTTTCAGCCATTGGAAATCTGCTTGGCAAGGTATCTACTGGCCAGGGCGAAACGATTTATATGACGGACCCACATGGCAATCTGATTGCCCATGAAGACCATACTATCAATCTAAAAACTGCGCACATAACCCTACCAACCCGTGCCAATATTCAACCCGGGCTTAACGGCAAAAACGTGGCAATGGGATTGGCTAGTCTCCAAATAGGCGGCCAGACTTTTAACATTATTGCCGAGAAACCAGCGACAGAGGCCCTGTCATTAGCCCTTATCCTGATCAGCACCCTGACAATAGCCACAATCATAGCTCTTTTGATATCGGTAACACTGGGCGCCTTTGCCGCACGCCAAATCGTTGCGCCTATTGAAAATCTAGCTGCCAGCAGTCAGCGAATCGCAGCGGGCGATCTATCGCATACAACGATTGTGAATCGCAAAGATGAGATTGGTACTCTTGGAGCGGCCTTCAACAGTATGACCACTCAACTGCGAGAGACGTTGCAGGGTTTGGAACAGCGCGTCACTGAACGCACACAAGATTTGGAAAAACAAACACTGCGTCTGAGAACAGCCGCAGAAGTAGCGCGTGATGCCGCATCTGCATCCAACTTAAATGAACTTCTGGATCGGGCAAGTCATCTTATTAGAGACCGTTTCAATTTTTATCATACCGGTATTTTCCTGCTTGATGAAAATAAGGAATATGCCGTTCTGCGCGCCTCCCCCACCGAGGCCGGGCACAAAATGATCGAAAACAGCCACCGGCTAAAGGTCGGCGAGCAGGGTATTGTGGGACGTGCTGCCGCTACCGGCGAGCCTCGCATCGCCCTCGACGCCGGAGCGGATCCCGTTCATTTTAATAATCCGCTACTCCCGGAAACTCACTCTGAAATGGCTCTCCCGCTTAAATCCAATGCAGGTGTAATTGGCGTTCTCGATGTGCAATCTGAACAACCGCAGGCCTTCACTCAGGATGATATTGCAATCCTGCAAGTCATGGCTGATCAATTGGCAGCCGCCATAGAAAGAACGCGCTTGCTCCAGCAGGTTGAAGGCAACTTGAAGCAATTGGAAAAGGCTTATACCGCATTTACCGATAAGGCATGGAATTCATTTTCAAGTACAGACAGTCAATCTCTTGGATACCGTTATAACAATGTTCGACTGGAACCTATCCGCGATTTTCTGAACGATACAGACGAAAGGTCGAATGGAAATAG
>Ga0075275_1000030_pt1 | contig 14858 bp, 11 predicted proteins | sample SF_Rice_5C_80N_3_FD_69769 | JGI IMG/M metagenome (GOLD analysis project Ga0075275, IMG submission 69769) | Rice paddy soil microbial communities from Twitchell Island, California, USA - SF_Rice_5C_80N_305 | ecosystem: Environmental > Terrestrial > Soil > Paddy field/soil | place: USA: Twitchell... | reverse complement strand
AGCTCGGCGCTCGGGGCTCGCTCGATCGTGGAGACGGGTACGACCTCCCGCCCGGCCCGCTCGTTCAGGTGACGGGAGAGCCGGAACACGTCCGTCTTGAACACGTCCTTCAGCAGCGCGAAGCCGCCGGCCATGTCGCCGTACAGGGTTGCGTAGCCCACGGACATCTCCGACTTGTTCCCGGTCGCCACGAGCAGCCAGCCGAACTTGTTCGACAGCGCCATCAGCAGCGTGCCCCGGATCCGTGCCTGCACGTTCTCCTCGGCGAGGTCGGGCTCGCGGCCGGCGAACGGGGCCGCGAGCGTCTCCCCGAACGCGACGACGACCGGCTCGATCGGCAGCTCGCGGAAGTCGCAGCCGAGGTTCTCCGCCAGGTGTCGTGCGTCGTCTCGCGTGCCCTCCGAGGAGTAGCGCGACGGCATCGAGACGCAGTGGACGCGCTCGGGGCCGAGGGCCTCGACCGCCAGCGCCGCCGTCAGCGCCGAGTCGATGCCACCGGAGACGCCGACGACGATCTCGGCGAAGCCGTTCTTGCGGACGTAGTCCCGCAGTCCGAGCACGAGCGCCTGCCGCATCTGCTCCAGCTCGTCGGCGAACGGGACGACGGGCGCGGTCCGAGCGTCCCCGTCCCGCTCCCGCGAAGCGAGCGTCACCGTCGTCAGCGCGGGAGCCTCCGGCAGCTCGCGGGCGAGCGCGCGACGCCGGACGTCGCGAAGCCGCCGCCCGATCACCGCCGTGGGCTCGACGTCGACGACGACGAGGCACTCCTCGAAGCCGGGCGCCCGCGCGAGGACGTCGCCCTCGTCGTCGAGGACGAGCGAATGCCCGTCGAAGATCAGCTCGTCCTGGCCGCCGACCATGTTGCAGAAGGCGACGAAGCAGATGTTGTCGCGTGCCCGCGTGCGGAACATCGCCTCCCGGTCGCGCTCGCGGCCGACGTGGAACGGCGACGCAGAGAGATTCACGAGCAGCTCGGCGCCCGCGAGCGCGAGGTCTGTCGCCGGCGGTCCCGGCTGCCACATGTCCTCGCAGATCGTGATCCCGACCTTCGCTCCGGCGATCTCGAGCACGACCAGCTCGCGGCCGGAGGCGAAGTAGCGGTCCTCGTCGAAGACTCCGTAGTTCGGGAGGAAGCGCTTGCGGTAGACCGCCTGCACCGCCCCGTCGGCGCAGACCGCACAGGCGTTGAAGAGATCGCCCTCGAACAGCGGCACCCCGACGAGCGCGGTGATCCCGTACGTGGCCGCCGCGATCGCGTCGAGCGACTCGCGCGCCGCACGGACGAAGCCGGGGCGCAGCAGGAGGTCCTCGGGCGGATAGCCGGTGACCGCGAGCTCGGGGAAGACGGCGAGGTCGACGCCGGCGGAGCGTGCCTCCTCGAGCCGGCCGAGGATGAGAGCCCGGTTGCCGTCGAGGTCGCCGACGACCGGATCGATCTGCGCGAGCGCGAGCCTCATAGTTTCAGACTACCAGTCGTAAACCTCTCGGTGAAGCCTGTTAGTGGTTGCTAACCTAGTGGTCACTAACTTCTGAACGGAACGGAGAGACCTTGAAGGCACGCATCTTCGCGCAGGAGAACCGGAAGTGGTGGACGCTCGCCGCCGTCGCGTTCGGCCTGTTCATGATCATGCTCGACAACACGGTGGTGAACGTCGCGCTGCCGTCGATCGAGCAGGACCTGCACATCTCGATCTCGGAGCTCGAGTGGATCGTGACCGCGTACGCGCTCACGTTCGCGGCACTGCTGATCACCGGTGGCAAGCTCGGCGACCTGTACGGGCGCCGCCGCCTGTTCGTGATCGGTCTCGTCGTGTTCACGCTCTCGTCGCTCGCGTGCGGCTTCGCGCCGAGCGCCTCGTTCCTGATCGGCGCCCGCGCCGTCCAGGGGGTCGGGGCGGCCCTGATGAACCCGGCGACGCTCTCGATCATCACCGCGACCTTCCCGCCGAAGGAGCGCGGCCAGGCGATCGGGATCTGGGCGGGCGTCTCCGCGCTCGCGCTCGCGATCGGCCCGCTCGCCGGCGGCCTGATCGTCGACAACATCAACTGGAACTGGATCTTCTTCGTCAACGTCCCGGTCGGCGCGATCGGCATCGTCGTCTCGCAGCTCGTGATCCCGGAGTCCCGCGACACCTCGCACGAGCAGAGCATCGACCTGCCCGGCCTCGCCACCTCCGGTCTCGGCCTGTTCGCGCTCAGCTACGGGCTGATCGAGGGCAACCAGAAGGGCTGGACGTCTCCCGAGATCCTCGCGTTCTTCGTCGCCGCCGTCGTGCTGCTCGTCGGCTTCGTCCTGCTCGAGCGTCACCAGCGGCTGCCGATGCTCGACCTGTCGCTGTTCCGGATCGGCTCGTTCGCAGGCGCCAACCTCGTCGCGATGCTCGTGTCTCTCGGGATGTTCGGCGTCTTCTTCTTCGTCTCGCTCTACGTGCAGAACATTCTCGGCTACTCGCCGACGAAGGCGGGCGCGATCTTCCTGCCCATGACGCTGCTGATCATCGTCGTCGCGCCGATCGCCGGGCGCATGTCCGACCGGGTCGGGTCGCGCTGGCTGATGGGCGCCGGCATGACGATCGTCGGCGTGTCGCTGCTGCTCTACCAGCGCACGGGTATCCACTCGGACTTCTGGACGCTGCTGCCGGCGATGCTGCTCGGCGGGGTCGGCATGGCGATGACGATGTCGCCGATGACGTCCGCGGCGATGGGCTCGGTCCCGGTGGACAAGGCGGGGGTCGGCTCCGGAGTGCTCAACAGCTTCCGCCAGGTCGGCGGCTCGCTCGGGATCGCGATGATCGGGGCGATCCTCGCGTCGTACCTGCATCATCCCGCCCGCTCGGCCGCGGGGGCGCAGGACTACGTGAACGGGCTCCACGCGGCGCTGCTCGTCAGCGCGGCGATCACGTTCGCCGCCGCGCTCGTCGCGGTCGTGCTGGTGCGGACGCGGCCCGAGGTCGAGCAGGCCCACCTCGCCGAGATGGCCGCGTGAACGTCCCCACCGCACGGATGCCGGCGGCCGAGCGTCGCCTCGCCCTCGTCGACACGGCGATCCGCCTCTTCACGGAGAGCAGCTACCGCGGCACGACGACAGCCGACATCGCACGCGCCGCCGGCGTGTCGGAGCCGATCCTCTACCGCCACTTCGACTCGAAGCGCGACCTCTACCTCGCCGCGCTCGACCATGTCTGGGAGACCGTACGGACGGGCTGGGAGAAGACGCTCTCCGGCGCGGACGACGCCTGCGCCGCCGTCGAGGCGATCGGCAAGGAGCACGTCTCGATCCGCTCGTCGAAGCTGCAGCTCGCCGAGCTCTGGGTCCAGGCGCTGACCGAGGCGGCCGACGACGCGGAGCTGCGGCGTCACCTGCGCCGGCACATGCGCGAGGTGCACGACTTCACCGCCTCGATGCTCCGCCGCGGCCAGGCGGAGGGCGTGATCGGCGCCGACCGCGACGCGGACGCGGAGGCGTGGATGTTGCTGGCCGGCGGCCTCCTCGGCATGGTCGGCCGTCGCATCGGCCTCCTCGACGAGGCCGAGCTCGGGAAGGTCCGCGAAGCCCGCCTCGCCTGGCTGCGCGGCTAGACGCCGGAAGCGGCGCCGGTCAGCCCGGCGGGGCGCAGCGTGAAAATGAGAAGGCCCCCCGCTGCGGCTCGGGGGGCCTTCTCGAGAGGCGCACCGTCCCGGCGGCTTCGAGAGCAACGGGTCTGCGGCCCACTCGTCTCTCTGTTCCGTCGCCCGGAGTCCCGGTACGCCCCCTGCAAACCCGAGCCTGGCGTCCGGCCTGGTTGCAAGGTGACCTCACTATAGGAGCGGTCCGGCAGCCCGTCAAGTAGCTCAGTCAAGTGATTTTCACGTTCCTGCGCTTGACCGATTTTTGCTTTGCACATGACCTTTTTGGGGGATGGCCGAGAGTGGCGACTTGCGCTTTGGTGAAGTGTGCGGTCTACTTCCACGACCGGTAACCGAGATGCCCACGAGAGACGCCGCCAGCCGCCAGGCCGCCAGGGCCGCCACCCAGGGAGTCCGCCTGGGCGAGCGCCTGCGGCAGCTGCGTGTGGCCGCGGCGATGACGCAGAGCGACCTCGCGGGCGAGCGCTTCTCGAAGGAGTACGTGTCCCAGATCGAGCGGGGCAAGACGCGTCCGACGCGGGAGACGATCGAGTGGCTCGCGTCGCGCCTCGGCGTCGACACCGGCTTTCTCGCCAACGGCGTCGCCACCGACGAGCGTGGCCGCCTCGAGGGCGCGCTCGCCCGGGCGGAGGCCCTGTACGAGGCGAGCGAGGACGAAGCCTCCGCCGAGGCGTTCCGGCCGCTGCTGCCGACGGCGCGCGCGACCGGCGTCTCGGAGCTCGTCGTCCGAGCCCTCGTCGGACTCGGTCGCGCCGAGCTCCGCGTGGGCGGCCACCGCCGTGCGCTCGAGCTGCTCAACGAGGCGCGCGCGATTGCGGAGTCGTCGCACTTCTCCGACGTCGAGCGCGCGGAGGTGCTGCTGCCGCTCGGAGCCTGCCGCTACCAGTTGAACAGCGTCCAGACGGCGCTGGCGATCTTCAACGAAGCGCTCGCGCTCGCCGAGCGCTCGGGAATGCCGTGCGACTCGCTTCGCTCGAACCTGCTCTCGTGGCGCTCGCGCTGCTGGCGCCGCCATCGCGACTACGAGGCGGCGCGCGAGGACATCGAGCGCGCGCTCCAGCTCGCTCAGGACGTCGACGACCCGAGGACGCTCGGCGCCGCCTACTTCCAGGCGTCGCTCGTCGCCGAGCGCGAGGGGCACTGGGTGCTGGCGCGAAACTACGCCGAGCACGCCCGCGCGTCGTACGCTCGCACGGCAGACCAGGCCCACGTGGCCGAGCTCACGAACAACCTCGGCGGCCTGCATTTCCTCCTCGGCAACACGGGTGACGCGATCGAGCTCCTCAAGGAGTCGTTCCGGATCGCCCTCGACGGGGGGCAGGAAGGCGAGGCCGGCCGGGCCGTCTCGTCGCTCGCGCAGGTTCATCTCCGTACCGGCCAGGCCGAGCTTGCCGAGGAGCAGGCGCGCCACGCTCTGCGGCTGCTCGACGGTCGCGAGGACTACGTCGACGAGATCGGGAGCGCGCACCTCGTGCTGGGACGCGCGCTGCTCGAGCAGGATCGCCTCGAAGAGGCGGAGTCGGCGTTCAAGGCAGCGGAGGCGAGCTTCGACAGCCTCGGCTCCGCCAGCCACCGCGCCAGCGCGTGGGTCGCCCGGGGCGACCTCGCCGCCAGGCGCGACAACCACGAGCTTGCAGCGCATCTCTACCGCATGGCGGCCGAGGCGCTGCAGGATGTCCGCTTCTAGCCGAGGAAGGAGGTGAACCCGATGACGAAGGCACGGCTGATGTCTCTGGTGATCGCAGCCGCGTTTGTCGCATATGCGCTGGCGATGTTGGTTCCGGTCGGCATGGGTGACGGCGGCGGTCTGTTCTTCCGCTAGAGGAGTGCTGCGGGCGCGCCGGGGGAGAGCCCCGGCGTCGCCGCGTGGGCGGAAGGCGTTTTCGGGACGGGCAACGTTCCGAGACGGCAACGTTTCCGAGACGGTCAACGGTGAAATGAACGGTTCGTGGGCGCACGTCTTCAGCGCGCTCGACGCGCGCTGACCGTCGGGCGAGTCGCACGCAGGAGCGGACTTCGCCGCGTCCTCGCCGAGATCGGCGTCGCCGGCAGCAGGCAGGCGACGCGGGAGTCCGCCCGCGGCTTTCGCGAGGCGCTCGAAGAGCTCGGCACGACCTTCATCAAGCTCGGCCAGCTGCTCTCGTCGCGGCCCGACCTGCTTCCCGACGTCTACATCGAGGAGCTCGGTCACCTCGTCGACGAGGTGCCGCCGGTCCCGTTCGCGGAGATCGAGCGGATCGTCCGCGAGGACTTCGGCGAGGGCGCGTTCGCAAGGATCGATGCCGAGCCGCTCGCGACTGCGTCGATCGCCCAGACGCATCGCGCCCTGCTCGCGAACGGCCGCGACGTCGTGGTCAAGGTGCGCCGCCCCGGGATCGTCGAGCAGGTCGACCTCGACCTGGCGCTCCTCCGCTCGTCGGCACGGCTCCTGGCCGGGCACTCGGAGACCGCGGAGCTGATGCAGATCGAGCAGCTCGCGGACGAGCTGGAGGTGCACCTGCGCGCAGAGCTCGACTTCGCAGAGGAGGCCCACAACACCGAGCTGATCGGGTCGCTCGTCGCCGAGCACGAGCGGCTGATCGTGCCCGAGGTGATCCGTCCCTACGTGACCGAGCGCGTGCTCGTCCTCGAGCGGATCGAGGGCAGCAAGGTCTCGCCGGGCCACGGGCTCGCGCCGGAGTCGGCTCAGGAGCTCGCGCGGACGTTCTTCCGCGCCTACGTCTACCAGGTGGTGGTCGAGGGCGTGTATCACGCCGACCCGCATCCCGGCAACGTCCTCCTGACCGGCGACGGCCGGCTCGCGCTGCTCGACTTCGGCCTGCTCGGCCGGCTCGACGAGGACACGCGCGGCGGGCTCTCGCTGCTCCTGCTCGCGCTCGCCCAGAACCGTGCGGACGACGTCGCCGACCTGATCATCGGGCTCTCGGTCACCGACACGCGCTCCGACCAGCCGGGCTTCGTCCAGGATGTGCGCCGGATCCTGCCGCGCTACCACTGGCGGCCGCTCGCCTCGATCCAGGCCGGTCACGCGCTCGCCGGGCTGCAGCGCGCCGCGCTGCGCCACGGAATCCGCCTGCCGACGAGCTTCGCGCTCGTGGGGAAGACGCTCGCTCAGGCGGACTCGATCGCGCGCACGCTCCACCCCGACCTCGACCCGGTCGCGTTGCTCGAGGAGGAGTCGGTCGAGGTGATGATGCGCGAGGCGGAGCGGCGGCTCGAGCCGAACCGGCTCCTGGCCTACGGGTACACGCAGCTCGCACCGCTCCTCCGGCTTCCGCGCCGGCTCGGCCACCTCGTCACCGAGCTCGAGCAGGGCTCGCTGACGATCGGCGTGATGCCGACGGGCCTGCAGGAGCTCGAGCACCAGGCCCGCTCGATCGCGAACAGGATCGGCGCCGCCATGATCATCGGCGCGCTCCTGCTCTCGTCCTCGCTGCTCGTGCGGGTGCACCCCTTCCGCTGGCTCGGGCTCGCCGGCTTCTGCCTCGCCGGCGTCTTCGGCCTCTACATGATCTGGCGGATCCTGCGCACGCCCGGCGAGCTGTAGCCGTTTGCGGCGGCCCTGCCCGGGCTGGCATACTCGCGAGACTTCAAAAAAGAAAGTGAAGGAGAAGCGCATGGGCTACGCGAAGGACGTGCTCGTCTCGACCGACTGGCTGGCGGAGCACCTGGGAGACGGCGACGTCGTGGCGGCCGAAGTGGACGAGAACCCGGATCTCTACGAGGAGGGGCACATCCCGGGGGCCGTCAAGCTGCACTGGCGCGACGACCTGCAGGACCCGCTCGAGCGCGACCTCGTCGAGAAGGCGGAGTTCGAGCGCCTGCTCGGCGAGCGCGGCATCGGCAACGACACCACCGTCGTCGTCTACGGCGACAAGAACAACTGGTTCGCCGCCTATGCGTACTGGTACCTGAAGATCTACGGCCATCGCGACGTTCGCATCCTCGACGGCGGCCGGCAGAAGTGGATCGACGAAGGGCGCGAGCTGACGACCGACCCCGCGTCGCCCGCGGCGGTCGGCTACTCCGCCGCCGACCGGGACGAGTCGATCCGCGCGCGCCGCGACCAGGTGCTCGAGTGGCTCGCCCGCGAGGGGCACGCTCTCGTCGACGTCCGCAGCCCGCAGGAGTACGCGGGCGAGCTCATGGCGCCGCCCGGCTACGAACAGGAGGGCGCCTCCCGCACCGGCCACATCCCGAGCGCGCAGTCGATCCCGTGGGCGCAGGCGGTGGGCGACGACGGCACGTTCAAGCCGGCCGACGAGCTCGCGGCGCTGTACGGCGGCAAGGGCGTCTCGGCCGACAAGGAGGTCACCGCCTACTGCCGCATCGGCGAGCGCAGCGCACACACCTGGTTCGTCCTGCACGAGCTGCTCGGGTACGAGACCGTGCGCAACTACGACGGCTCGTGGACGGAGTGGGGCAACCTCGTCGACGTCCCGATCGAGCGCTAGAGAAAGCGAGGGGCCGGGTCGGCCACCGACCCGGCCCCTCGACCGCCCCGGAGGGTCAGGGGGTCTCGCGCCGGCTGTGTAACGTTGCCGGAAACGCTTTCGGAACGACGTCACCCTGACACGGCGGCGGGGCCGGTGTCAAGGACCGGCGCGCCGGGATTTCCCGGCTGCGGCTACGAGGCGGGCGGAGCGGTCGAGTCGCGGACGACGAGGCGTGTCCCGAGCTCGACGTGGAGCGTCTCGAAGCGCTGCCGCTCGAGCAGGCGGACGAGCATGCTGACCGCCATCCGGCCCATCTCGGCGAGCGGCTGGCGGATCGTCGTCAGCTGGGGGGTGACGACGGTCGCCTGCTCGACGTCGTCGAAGCCGACGATCGAGACGTCTCCCGGCACGCCGATGCCCCGGGCGCGGGCCGCCTGGATCGCGCCGATCGCGAGGTTGTCGTTGCCGGCGAAGATCGCGGTCGGCGGCGTCGGCAGATCGAACAGGTGGGCCGCGGCGCGCTCGCCTCCTCCGATCTCGAAATCCGCTTCCACCTCGAGCTCGGGGTCGGGCATGATCCCGGCCGCAGCGAGCGCCGCGTGATAGCCGCGGCGACGGTCCTCGGTGGCGACCCAGCCGCGCGGGCCGGTGATCGCCGCGATGCGGCGATGGCCGAGGCCGAGCAGGTGCCGGATCGCCTGGTCGGCGCCCGAGGCGTGTGCGGCCGAGACCGCGGGAACCCGCTCGTCGAGCCGCTCTCGCGGGTCGACGACCACGAACCGGTAGCCCTGCTCGAGCAGCTGCCCGAGCTCCTCGGTCGACTCCTCAGGCAGCACGATCAGGGCTCCGTCCGTGGCGCCGTGCGTGAGGCGGTCGAGCAGCGAGACCTCGCGCGCGTGCTCGTGGTGGGTCGGTGAGAGCAGGAGCCGCATGTCCTGGTCGTAGAGCGCCTCCGCGGCGCCGGCGAGGATCGCCGAGAAGTACGCCGGGTGGACGAGGGGCACGAGGACGCCGACGAGGCCCGTGCGCCCGGCGGAGAGGCCGCGCGCGCTCCGGTTCGCGGTGTAGCCGTGCTGGCGGATCACCCGCTGCACGAGGTCGCGGGTCTCCTCCGAGACGTCGGCCCGGCCGTTCACCACTCGCGACACCGTCGCGATCGAGACGCCGGCCAGGTCCGCGATGTCGCGGATCGTCACGCGCCTGCGCTGCTGCTCCTCGAGGTTCGTGACCATGGTCGCATTGAAGCACGTTCCGGGAATTCGACGAAAAACCGGGGGCTCGGGAGGCGTGAAGACCCTGGTTGAGCCGCTTGACTTTCCGGTGGGATCCGTGGTAACCGTTTCCGGAAAGTTTACGGCCCAGGAGTCGAGCCCGTTACGAAACGTCGCCCACTGACGGGCGAGGAAAGGATCAGGCGATGCGAAAGGATCTGCGTACCACCCGTTGGGCCGCGGTCTTCACCGCGGCGACGGCACTGGCGGCGATCACCGCGCTTCTCGGCTCTGCCGCCGCCCCGGCGGCGACCGAGGGCGCAGCGGCGGCGCAGGCGGCGAAGCACAAGTGTCTCGTGATGACCGGGTCGGGAGACCCGGCCTTCGTCCGCAACTTCAACCCGTACACCGCCACCGGCCTGCCGAGCGGCTCGTTCGTCCAGGGCGCGTTCTACGAGCCGCTGATCGTCACGGGCGAGGGCGGCCTCAAGCCGGTGCCCTGGCTCGCGAAGCGCTGGACGTGGAGCAACGGCAACAAGACGCTGACCCTGCAGCTGCAGAAGGGCGTGAAGTGGTCGGACGGCAAGCCGCTCAACTCGGCCGACGTCGTCTACAGCCTCACGGCCGGCAAGCAGGACAAGATCATGGACCGGATCGGTCTGATCGGCGACGCCAACGAGGTCGCGTCGGTCAAGGCGAAGGGCGCGTACTCGGTCGTGATCACGCTCAAGGCGGCCGACTCGCAGTTCATCTCGTCGATCCTCAACCGCCAGTTCATCGTGCCGAAGCACGTCTGGGCGAAGGTCACCGACGCGTCGAACTTCACCAACCCGAAGCCGGTCGGCTCCGGGCCGTTCACGGTGATCTCGCGCTTCACGACCCAGGACTACGTGTTCTCGAAGAACCCCCACTACTGGCGCAAGGGCCAGCCGCACATCGCGTGCCTCGAGTACGTGCAGGCCGCCTCGAACGACGCGGCGCTGGCGCTGATCCAGAGCGGCGCGGTCGACTGGACGCACAACTTCGTGCCGAACGTCGCCCAGGCGTACGTCTCGAAGGACAAGAAGCATTACCACGCCTTCTATGCGACGACGGCGTACCCGGTGTCGCTCACGTTCGACGACACCGCGTACCCGTACAGCCTGCCGGTGTTCCGGAAGGCCCTGAGCATGGCGATCGACCGCAACTCCGTCTCCAAGCTCGGCGAGTACGGCTACGCGCCGCCGACGGACGCGATCGGCCTCAACGGGCTCTTCCCGAACTGGGTCCAGGACGCATCCGTCAAGAAGACGGCGAAGAGCCTCGCCACGTACAACCCGACGGCGGCGAAGAAGATGCTCACCGACGCCGGCTTCACGTACAAGGGCAGCACGCTGCTCGACCCGAAGGGCAACGCCGTCAAGCTCGACATCCACGTGATCTCGGGCTGGTCGGACTGGGTCGCGTCGAACCAGATCATCACGAAGAACCTGCGTGAGATCGGGATCGACTCGAACGTCGCCCTCGAGCCGGACTGGGGCTCGTGGCAGCCGAACGCGATGGCCACCAAGAACCCGACGCTGCTCTGGCAGGGCGGGTCGCAGGGGTCGCCGTACGGCTACTTCTACGCGAACCTCTCGCAGAACGCGTTCATCCCTGCGGGCCAGGACGGCACGCCGACCGGCAACTGGGAGCACTACGCCGACGCGAAGGCGACGACGCTGCTCAACCAGTGGAAGGCCAGCCTCGTCCCCGCGAAGCAGCAGCAGATCGCGACCCAGCTGGAGAAGATCTGGCTCCAGGACCTCCCGATCATCCCGCTGTTCATCGGGCCGCGCTGGTCCACCTACAGCACCAAGTACTTCCACAACTTCGTGACGCCCAAGAACTTCTGGGGCGACCCGATCTTCACGACGTTCCCGGACAACATCCTCTCCTTCACCCGCATCCTTCCGGGCGGGAAGGCCGGGGCCTAGCACCGGCGTGACGCGGCGGGCGGGGCTCCGGCTCCGCCCGCCGTTCTACGCTCCGGGGTACGCATGCGCTGGTTCGCACGCCGACTCGTCTTCTACGTCTTCGCGATCTGGGTCGCGCTGACGCTCAACTTCCTCCTGCCGCGCCTGATGCCCGGCGACCCGCTGGCCGGCCTGCTCCAGCACCTGAGCAGCTCCCAGCTGTCTGCGAACCCGGGGATCGTCCAGACCTACCAGGCGCTCCTCGGCGGCAGCCACCACTCGATCTGGCAGGACTACATCACCTACCTGCACCGGATCGTCCACTTCAACTTCGGCATCTCGACCTCGAACTACCCGTCGCCCGTGTCGGAGGTCGTCGGCCGCACCCTGCCCTACTCGATCTTCCTCGTCGGCGTCGCCTTCCTGCTCTCGTTCCTGATCGGGACGGGCATCGGCATGGTCGCGGCCTGGCGCCGCGGCGGAGTCGTCGACAGCGTCGTTGTGCCGGGCTTCATGGCGCTCGGTGCGTTCCCGGCCTTCTTCACGGCGCTGCTCGGCCTCTACTTCCTCGGGCTGAAGGCGCACTGGTTCCCGATCCAGCACGCCTACGACAGCCAGATCGTGCCGGGCTTCAACTGGACGTTCCTCTCGAGCGCGCTCCGCCACTCCGAGCTGCCGATCCTCTCCGTGATCCTCGCGTACGCCGGCGGCTGGGTGCTCAACATGCGCACCGTGATGATCAACACGATCGGCGAGGACTACGTCGCGATGGCGCGCGCGAAGGGCTTGCGCGACCGGCGGGTGATGACGCGCTACGCCGGCCGGAACGCGATCCTGCCTCCGCTCAACGGCTTCGCGGCGCAGTTCGCGAGCGCGGTCGGGGGGCTCGTGTTCGTCGAGTACATCTTCAGCTATCCGGGGGCGGGATACACGCTCCAGGAGGCGATCCTCGGCAACGACTACGCGCTCGCGCAGGCGATCCTCGTCGTCCTCTCCGTCTGCGTGATCGTCGCGAACCTGATCATGGACGTGCTCAACCTGCTCCTCGACCCGCGGCTGCGGACCGGCTGATGGCGCAGGCCGAGTTCAGCCTTCCCTCTTCGCCGTTCAAGGCTCGCGTGCCGAGTCGGCTGCGGCTGCCGGGCTGGTTCGTGCTCCTGCTGCGCAACCCGAAGTCGCGGCTCGGCCTGCTGATGGTCGCGTTCGTGATCGTGGTCGCGCTGATCGCGCCGCTGATCTCGGTGAGCGACCCGAACGGCTTCAGCCTGCTCGACGCGCGCCAGGCCCCGTCCTGGCACCACCTCTTCGGCACGACCGACCAGGGCAGCGACATCTTCTCCCAGGTCGTCGTCGGCGCCCGCCGCTCGCTGCTGCTCGGCGCCGCCGCCGGCGCGCTCGCGACCGCGGTCGCCGCGATCCTCGGGATCACCGCCGCGTACACCGGCGGAATCGTCGACGAGGTCGTCAACTTCCTCGCCAACGTCTTCCTCACCATCCCGCCGATCCCGCTGCTCGTCGTGATGTCGGGCTACCTGAAGACGCGCGGCCTCTGGACGATGGTGGTCGTGATCGCGGCCGTGCTCTGGGCGTTCGAGGCGAGGATCCTGCGCGGCCAGGCGCTCTCGCTCAAGAGCCGCGACTTCATCCTCGCGTCGAAGGCCGCGGGCGAGTCGACGCCGCGGATCGTCTTCGGCGAGCTGATGCCGAACATGATCAGCCGCATCGCGGCCGCGTTCGTGCTCGTCTTCTACATCGCGCTGCTCGTCGACTCGGGGCTCGAGTTCCTCGGCCTCGGCGACATGGGGGCGACGAGCTGGGGCGTGACCATCTACTGGGCTCAGGTCAACTCGACCGTCCTGCAGGGCGAATGGTGGCCGTTCCTGTTCCCGTCGCTCGCCCTGTCGTTCACGGTGCTCGGGCTCGTACTGCTGCTCGCGGGCATCGACGAGCTCAGCAACCCGCGGCTCCGCACCGAGGGCCGGCCCCGCCGGCACCTTCTCGCCCTGCTCGGCGGGCGCGCGCTCGCCCGCGCCGGAGGACGTGCATGAGCGGCGCCGCGCCGGCAGGGGCGCCGGTGCTGCCGAAGGGCGGCGCCGAGACGCTGCTCGAGCTGCGCGGGCTCGCGGTCGAGTACGGCACCGGCGAGGGAGCCGTCCGCGCCGTCGACGGCGTCGACCTCGAGATCCGGTCGGGCGAGATCGTCGGGCTCGCGGGCGAGTCCGGCTGCGGCAAGAGCACGGTCGCGAACGCCGCGATGCAGATCCTCCGCCGGCCCGCGGCGATCGCGGCGGGCAGCGTCGTCTTCCAGGGCGAGGATCTCGTCGGCAGGCGGGAGGAGGAGCTGCGCCGCTACCGCTGGCGCAACGTCTCCATGGTCTTCCAGAGCGCGATGAACGCGCTCAACCCGGTGATGCGGGTCGGCGACCAGTTCGTCGACATGATGCGGGCCCACGAGCGCATCTCGAAGCGCCACGCACTCGCCGAGGCGGGCGAGCTGCTGGAGCTCGTCGGCATCGACCCGTCGCGGATCCGCGCCTACCCGCACGAGCTCTCCGGCGGGATGCGCCAGCGTGTGATCATCGCGATGGCTCTCGCGCTGCAGCCCGAGCTCGTGATCCTCGACGAGCCGACGACCGCGCTCGACGTCGTCGTCCAGCGCGAGATCCTCCAGCAGGTCCAGCAGCTCCAGCGCGAGCGCGGCTTCGCCGTCCTCTTCATCACGCACGACCTCTCGCTCCTGCTCGAGGTCGCGCACCGGATCGCGATCATGTACGCGGGGGAGATCGTCGAGCGCGCCCCGGCCGCGCAGCTCGCGTCCTCGCCGCAGCACCCGTACACGAAGGGGCTGCTGCGCTCGTTCCCGCCGCTCTCGGGGCCGAAGGAGCGGCTGAGCGGCATCCCCGGCGCGCCGCCCGATCTCGCGTCGCCGCCGCCCGGCTGCCGGTTCCACCCGCGGTGCTCGAACTGCAGCCCGCAGGACGAGGCGCTCTACCGCCGCCAGACGACCGAGAGGCCGGTGCTGCGCGAGATCGGGCCGGAGCACTCCGTCGCCTGCCATCTCGTCGAGCGGGACGGTGTGACGTGAGCGGCCCCGTGCCGCTCGAGGTCCGCGGCCTCACGAAGCGCTTCTCGATCGGGAACGCGCTACGGCGGACGCACGTCCACGCCGTCGACGACGTCTCGTTCGAGCTCCGCCCCGGCACGATCACCGCGCTCGTCGGTGAGAGCGGCAGCGGCAAGAGCACCGTCGCCCGCCTGATCGCCCGGCTCTACACCCCGACCTCCGGCTCGGTCGTCTACGAGGGCGGCGACGTGGCGCGCGTGCGGCGGCGGCGGGACGTGCTCCGCTACCGCTCACAGGTGCAGATGATCTTCCAGGATCCGTTCGGGTCGTTGAACCCGGTCAAGACGATCCGCCACCACATCGAGCGGCCGCTGCGGATCCACGGGATCGTGCCGTCGTCGGACGTCGACGCGCGCGTGGCCGAGCTGCTCGAGAACGTCGGCCTCGTGCCCCCCGACCAGGTGGCGGCGAAGTATCCGCACGAGCTGTCAGGCGGCCAGCGCCAGCGCGTCGCGATCGCGCGAGCGCTCGCCGTCGAGCCGAAGGTCGTGCTCGCGGACGAGCCGACGAGCATGCTCGACGTCTC
>Ga0075275_1000029_pt1 | contig 14959 bp, 18 predicted proteins | sample SF_Rice_5C_80N_3_FD_69769 | JGI IMG/M metagenome (GOLD analysis project Ga0075275, IMG submission 69769) | Rice paddy soil microbial communities from Twitchell Island, California, USA - SF_Rice_5C_80N_305 | ecosystem: Environmental > Terrestrial > Soil > Paddy field/soil | place: USA: Twitchell... | reverse complement strand
AACTCTCACCCCCACTCCGGTTGTTCCATTAGCGATTCTGGTTCTGCCCGCCGATATGAACAAGGCAGAATCCGATGCGTTCCAAAAAGTAGTCTACGATCTTGCACAACAGGAAAATATGCGTTTTCAGGTACGCAATTCGCTCACACCCGCGGACCTCGAACCGGGTCTCAAAGTTGTGATCGCCCTGCCGCCCGATCCGGGTGTTGCTGCACTGGCAGCCGCTGCCCCGCAAGTACAGTTTCTAGCGGTCGACATTCCCGGCATCACGGCTGGAGGCAACATCAGCGTGATGGCAGCCACCACTCACCCAGATATTCCCGCCTTCATAGCTGGTTATACCGCGGCCATGATCAGCGATGATTATCACACTGGCATTCTGATCCCCAAAGACAACGTAGATGGACAAAAGGCCGCCGCTGCTTTTTCAAACGGTATGGCTTATTACTGCGGCCTGTGCCGACCATTCTATTTTTTGCCATACAGCTTTCCTCAAGTGGTTGAAATCCCTTCGACTGAAGACAAAGCTCATTACGGCGCATACGCAGACATCCTGATTGTCCAGCATAAGGTTTATACTATTTATCTTTATCCGGATATTGCAGTTAAAGAACTGACCGATTATCTCGGCACCACGGGCACTCAAGTGATTGGAACTGTCCTGCCAGACTCCAAACCTTCAGGCTGGGTGATGACCATTCGTCCCGATGAGATCAAAGCCATCCAGGCGGCCTGGCCAGACCTGATCGCCGGGAAAGGCGGACAAAACGTTCAAGCGCCGCTGGGGCTGGCGGACGTTGACCCGACCTTGCTTTCCCCCGGAAAACAGCGCCTCGTTCAACAAGTGTTAGATGATTTGCAATCAGGCCGCATCTCAACCGGCATTGGGCAATAGATATATTTCATAACGAATTTAAACGCGAACATCCCGCAGAAATAACTGCGGGATGTTCGCATGCATACAGGAAGAAAGATTTACGAAAACGATTCGAGAGCAAAATTATTGACGCCTAAAAGTTGTTGGCGCACCATCCATGACATGGCTTTGACAAGTACCAGTGCCGGGTTTATCGGCTGGATAATGCACTCGTTGGCGCCCGCCGCATAGGCCTCGGCTATCTGCTGATGGTCGGATGGCAGGAGCATCAACAACACTCCGCAGCACACAGATTTCAAACCACGGCATAAGGCCAGACGTTCAACATGCGGAATTTTCACATCCATCAGAACCAGCCAGGGAGCCAAAACACGCCCGGTCTGGATTGCATAAGCTGGAGTTTCGCTTACAGCCACGCACCCCTTTTCTTGAAAGAGCGAAACCCATAATCGGGCAGTTTCAGGGTCATCCGTCACCACCAGAACGGTTTGCAAGGTAGATGTATTAAATTCCGTTAGCAGAGTATTCATATCGCCATCCTTATCTATATTTTACATACTTGGTTGCCGTGAAGAATTAAATAGGGTCTGCTCCCACGGTACTATAAGCTCAGTATTACACGTAAAACAAGAGCATGAAACGAAATTAAAAATCGGCTATACTAGATATATCAACACAAGGAGAAACCATGAATCTACGTTGCATGTACTGCCAAACTCCTTTTACCCTGAGCATGAATGAAAAGATTGGAGCGTTGCGACTGATGCATAACGAAAACATGCATCACTATGACGCAGTCTGCCCGCGTTGCCGCCGTGCCAACTCAGTTTCACGCGAGCGGTTGGAGATGTTCACACCCGGATGGCAACAGGCCATTGCCGCTCCGGTGGAATCAGCGCCACCAGCCGCCCCTGTAGCGGCAACACCAAAAGTCGAGAGTGAACCGGCGCCGGTTGCCGCACATTCGAAGCCAAGACATCATCCATCCGCGGCAAAAAAGGCGGCAGCAGCTTCCAAAACGAAATCTGCCCCAGCCAAGAAAACACAGAGCTCTGAAAAAAAATCAAAAGGAAAATAATTAAGCATCGTGTCTGTTAAAGCCGTCTTCTTTGACATTGGGGGAGTCATCATACGCACCGAATATCAGGCGCCCCGCGAACATCTCGCGGAGCGCTTAAATCTGACTTCTGAAGATTTATATAAAGCCGTCTTCGAAAGTGAGACCAGCCGCAAGGCATCGTTGGGAACTGTCAGCGAGGATGAACATTGGGAGGCGGTCACGCGCAAGCTGGGCCGCCCCAATGATGAGGTCAAATCCATTCGCGATGAATTCTTTGCAGGCGATGTCATTGACCAGGGACTGCTTGATTTCATCCGCTCGCTGAGACCGCGTTACAAAACCGGTGTTATTTCGAACGCGTGGCCAGGCATGCGCCCATACATCGTCAAAAACAAGTTCGACGATGCTTTCGACAGCCTGACTATCTCGGCGGAGGTAGGTGTGATGAAACCTCAGCCAAAGATTTTTCATCTTGCGCTGGAGCAGGCCAAAGTCCAGGCAAGTGAGGCGGTCTTTGTCGACGATATGCCTGCCAACGTCGAATCCGCCAATACACTCGGAATGCGCGGCATCCTGTTCCGCGATCCGCATAAAACGCTCATTGAATTGAAAATGTTTTTGGACTGAGCGAACGCGGAAAGCCTTGTAAAATAAAAAACGGCGCAGGATTGAACCTGCGCCGTTTTTCTCCCACGAGTTCATATGCTCACGAATCTCAACCGACATTACATAGAACCCATTCGCAGTTTCAAACGCCCGGCGCGCTTGTTCCTGATCATGACCATTTTGGACGGCGTGATCTTGAGCGGTTGGCAACTGTTCTTCAATTTCTACATGTTGCAGAGCGGCTTCACGCGCGACTTCCTCGGGCTGGTCAACTCAATGCCGTCCGCCGCCGGACTGATCTTCGGCATTTTCGTTGGTCGCATCTCAGATCGCATTGGGCGCAAAGCATCCATCATGATCGGCATCGGCATGGCAGGTTTGTTCATGTTGATGCAAATTACTTTTCGACAGCCAATCATCATCGCCGCATCTGCATTTTTAGGAGGTATCTTTAACATGCTCTTCATCGTCAGCCAGGCGCCACTGATGATGAAGCTCTCAGACAAATCAAACCGCACCATGTTATTCAGCTTGAACTATGGTTTGCAAACCATTGCCGGAGCAGTCGGAGCTTTATTCGCCGGTCAACTCCCAGCCGTTTTTGGAGTGATGCTTCATGTTGAAGTACACAGCGCCACGGCCTATCAAGCCGTCTTGATCGCAAGCGTTTTATTGGGAACAGTCTCACTGCTTCCGATGTGGATGATGGAGGAACCGCGTACGACTCCTGAATCAATCTCGCCTCAGTCCGGGACTTCAAGTGGAACGCCGTCAAAAAAAACAAAATCCACGCTGACAGCCTTGACCGTCAAAATGTTAATCCCCCAAGTGTTGATCGGTTTCGGCGCGGCGATTCTGATCCCATACATGAACGTGTTTTTCAAAGACAGATTCGACATCAGCGATTCGCTGCTGGGACTGCTCTTTAGTCTATCGTCTCTATTTATCGGCATCGGGAGTATTCTCGCACCACGGCTATCCACGCACCTTGGTGGAAAAGTCAAAGCTGTGGTCGCCACTCAATTTGGCAGCCTGATCTTTTTGCTGATGATCGGCTTCTCGCCCGTTCTGTGGATTTCATCAGTGGCTTTTCTTTTACGCACCGCCTTGATGAATATGTCCTCGCCGTTGTATTCCGCCTTCTGCATGGAACATACTCCCGATAATCAACAGGGATTCGTCAACAGTGTTTTGAATCTTTCATGGAATATCGGCTGGGCCGTGGGACCTTACATCTCCGGTGTGGTGCAGGAAAAATACGGCTTTTCCCCGCTCTTTATCACTACCGCAATTTTGTATTTCATCGCTATCACCGTGGCTTGGAATTTCTTTGTCCGCATGGAAAGTCATTTGGAAGTCCCGGTAACGGAACAGGTTTAAAAAATCAGCCACGAATTTCATAAAGAAGCCTCGCTTGCAAGCGAGGCTTCTTCGTTTTCTCTTGCATTTAAAAATTTGCGGCAGAGATTTCTTAAACTTATCAATCCTTCCCTTCCCACTCATTCATAAAATGGTCAAGAAATTGAAGCATGAACTCATGTCGTTTTTCCGCGATCCGTTTTGCAGTCGCCGTGTTCATGCGGTCTTTTAGTAAAAGTAATTTCTCGTAGAAATGATTGATGGTCGCGCTCTGACTATTTTTATATTCGTCAAAACTCTTGTGCAATTGTGGCAGACTATCCGGGTCATACATCATCCTGCCTTTATAACCGCCGTATGCAAAGGCACGTCCCACACCGATTGCTCCAATCGCATCCAGCCGATCAGCATCCTGGACGATCATGCCCTCGATAGTGTTAATTTTGTTTTTTACATCTGCCCCTTTGAATGAAAGGTGCGTGATGATCTCACAAACATGATTTGCAACCACATCATCCACGCCACATTTTTTCATCCATGCCTTGGCGCGGATCGGCGTCTCATCACCATCAGGGTTGAACTTCCAATCATCGAGGTCATGCAACAATGCCGCCAGTTGCACGATGAACGCGTCGGCTTTTTCATACTTGCAAATGATCAATGAATTTTTCCAAACGCGGTAAATATGCCACCAGTCATGTCCGGATGAATCGTTGGAAAATTCCTGCTTGATATATTCAGCTGTTTTTCGAATGATCTCATTTTGCATCATCCGCTTATTTTACTGCCACGCTCCACAATTAAAAAGGATTTTTCCACGACATCCATTGAAACCGTGTAAAATCATTCCGTGGATCCATTATCGAACGAACTTAGCCTGATCCAACGCGTGGCAGAAGGCGACCAAAAGGCGTTCCTGGTTCTGTACGATCACTATGCCCCGCGTGTTCACGCGCTGACTCTGCGCATTCTCGGCAACGAGATGATGGCAGAAGAAGCCACACAGGACACCTTCTTAAAATTTTGGAGCCGCGCCCGATTATATTTATCAGAGCGCGGATCATTTCTAGTCTGGCTTCTGACCATTGCACGCCGCACTGCACTCGACCGTTTACGGATGGAGGCTCGCCGTCCGCTTCTCTCTGATTCAAAAGACCCCGAAACCATCTGGCCTTTACTTTCAGATGGCGAACAAAATTCAGAAGAGGCCCGCTGGCAAAGTTTATATTTTATGCTGCACGATCTGCCTGATGAACAAAGGCAGGTCATTGAGCTGGCTTATTATCAAAGCATGAGCCAGAGTGAAATTTCAGCAGAACTCGGCTGGCCGCTTGGCACGGTCAAAACCCGGATGCGTGCAGGCATGGAAGCTTTGCGCCGCGCATGGCTGAAAGATGAGCATTAGGTAAATCCAAAAGCCGCCGCTTCATCGTAATTAGAAATAGAGAAAGAACACATGGACGATTCGCATATCACTTTTAAGGAAAATCTTTCGGCATACGCATTGGGCGCATTGGACGTTGATGAAACTATCGCGCTCGAAAGCCATATGCAGACGTGTGAATCCTGCCGTGCAGAATTGGCCGAGTATCAACGCGTCAGCGCGGGACTGTTATCGGCTCTGCCTCCCCAGCCTCCCCGTCCGGCATTGAAGCGGATTCTGCAAAAGCGTCTGGCAGCGCCGCGTCCGCAAATCAAATTTTCCTTTGGTCAGATTGCCATCACCGGCGCATTCATCCTTTTGATCGCACTGAATGTTATCTCGCTTTTGCAGATATATTCATTGAAACAGCAACAGGCGGAGTTGAACAATCAACATTATTCCGAGCAGACGGCCATTGCCATGCTGGCTTATCCGGGGACACAGCAGATAACCTTTGGTCAAAACAAAATTTCCGGTAGTTTGCTGGTCGACAAGACTCGAAATTTGGTGGCGGTCATTGCATGGAATTTGCCGCCCGCCCCCGCCGGAAAAACTTATCAAATGTGGCTGATCGACGCTAAAGGTGACCGCACCAGTGGAGGCCTTCTCACACCTGATGCCGACCAGCCTTTTGTGACGGCAGTGATCACATCGCCCGGGCCACTGACAAATTTCACCGGTCTGGGAGTAACGCTTGAGCCGTCCGGTGGAAGCCCACAACCCACCGGCCCCAAAATCCTGCGCGTGGATTTCTAAACCGATCCCTCGATAAAGCCCGTCATCTTAAAAGTGACGGGCTTTTGTTTTACTAATCAAAAATTTAAGTAAGCAAAATCCAATTGAAAAAGCACAGACGTAATTATCAATGAAGGCAAGCCTGCCTCAATATACTCTCATCGGAGGAGAGTAAAAATGAAAAACAAATTTACCTTTAGCGTTTTAGTGACGTTTGCGATTCTGCTTGCAGCCTGCGGACCACAAGCTACATCCGCGCCGGCAGCAACCGCAGCACCTTCCACAAGTGGAGGTGCAAGTTCAACCACTGCACCTGTAGTTGCTGCAACCGATACAGCCCCAGCCAATAATTATGGCACCAATGACTATGGAAATTCTTCCCAGTCCCAACCAACTGCCGCGTCTAATGTGTCGTCAAGCAGTGGAGGCGCAACCGTATCCGTTGGTTCAGGCTCATTCCTGGTCGATGCGAAAGGCATGACTCTTTACCTGTACACTAAAGATTCGGCTGGCACAAGTGTCTGCACTGGTGGATGCGCCAACAATTGGCCGCCTCTCACCGTGACCGGACAACCGTCCGCAGGAACCGGCGTGACCGCGTCTCTGATCGGCACCATCACGCGCGCGGACGGCTCAACACAGGTGACTTATAACGGTCATCCGCTCTATTACTACAAAAACGATTCTGCTGCTGGCGACAAGAACGGACAGGGAATTGGCGGAGTTTGGTATGTTGTCTCTGCAACCGGGGATGCGATGAAATAAAGATTTTTATGCGGATAAAAAAGACGGACACTTTGATAGTGTCCGTCTTTTTTACTATTTGGGATTCCATTTCATCTTCATGTAAACGCCCCCGCGTTTCAACTCATCCAGCATTTGATCTAATCGTTTTTGCTTCGTGGCTTCCAGCTTGGCACGCGTGATCCAACCGATGTAATCATTCTGCTGATAATCTGGCCGGGCAAGATAGGCATCCATCAATCCATTTACCTGGAGAGCCGCGCGGAAAAAATCAAGCATGGGGTAACGCGGACGAGGCGGCATGTGTTTCATCTCCTTGTTACAAAAAGCAATATCAACAAAATAATGAGCCAATTCTTTCAACTCATAATTATTTTTCTGGGACGACTGCAACCGCGTCCATCTCGACCAGAAAATCAGGATTAGCCAATCCGGCAACGAACATGCCCGTGATCGCCGGTGGGTTGGGACGGTTTCCCCACGCGGCCTGAAACGCCGCGAAGCCGGCCCGTAAAGGCTGACCTTGAACGATGTACACATTCCACTTGACGATGTTTTCCAGCCCGGCGCCAACTGCGCTCAAAGCCGTTTGCAGATTCTTCAAAACCTGTTCCGATTGTTTTGCGATGTCACCTTTTCCAATGATCGCGCCAGTCGCATCGACTGCATCCTGCCCACCGATGTAAACAGTTCTCACCGATCCCGAAACAACGATGACATTCGTGAATGCCGGGTTCTTCAACAATCCATCGGGGTTGATATGTTGCACTGATCCTAAAGATGTGTTCATGGTTATTCAAAACCTCCTGTTGATATTTTATAAAAATATTTCATCTACTTCAGCGTACATAACGCTTGACGGATTTCGCCGAGATGATAGGCAGTATGCACCACAATGCCCAATGCGCCGCCGATGGAATCTTGATCCCATACATTGTTTTCGTGGAAGAGTTTGTCCATGCGGTGATAGGTATCTTTCAATTTACCCTTGAGTGTCTCCCATTCATCGGGAGTAACCTTTTCGACCGTGCGCCAGATCTCGCCCCAGTCCACGCAGCTGGAATCGTGATGAACAACGTAACGTTCGAGCACTTCGAGATAGAATGTGACATGTGCCACCTGCGCGGCAAGTGAGGCGCACTTGCCCCCAACCGGGATGGAGGCCTCTTGTGCGGTGACCGTTTCAAGGGTCTGGAAGAGAGACGTGTTTTTATCCAGATAAATGCCGACGGGATTCTCAAACGTCTCTCCCATGAGTTGATATAGATTGGTCGCGAAATCCTGTTCAACCGTCATAAGGTTTGCCCTGTCTTTTCAAACATGGCCTGCACGAGCATCTTGGCCTCATCGTAGGCAATTCGATATTCACGTTGAAGCATCCAACGGATTTTGCTGTGATCGGTCAGACCTGTTCGCCTGACCACATCGACCAACTCTGCCAGCGATTTGCCTGTCTTCGCTTCGATCTCATTGACTTTTATTGAAATGGTTTGGTTTGCGGGAATCATAATCAGCTCCTCTAAGTAGGTAGCTGAATTATAGAACATATTTTCTAATTTTTCAATCCCCCACCGGAACTATCCTTTCACTGATTCAGTTTTGCTAAATCATCCTCAAGTTCCTTACGCCAGCGGACCGCAATGGGTAGATCGAGATAAAAGCGTATCGCAGTTTCATCGAGCTTCTCGTAATAATCATGAAAAGCCCTGCCGATGGATAATGACTCGTTCACATATTTCTTGACCGTGACTTTATCTCCGGTCCTGACTACGCCTTCTCGAATCACGCGGCAATACAGACCGGGACGTTCGGCACGCCGATAAATTTTGACGAACATCGCATCGCCCATGCGCGCCGCAAGCGTGGAACACGGGATACGCGGCGCAGTCACTTCAAGAATCACGCCACCCACGTACAATCGGTCCCCGATGTTGAGCGCCGCGCTCTCCAACTCGCTGATAGTTAGATTTTCCCCGAACGTGCCCGGCACGAGTTCACGCTTCAACTCATTTGACCACCAATCATAATCAGGTTGACCGTAAATATAAATTGCCTGGTCCGCCCCGCCGTGATTCTTTTGATCACAGATAAAATCTTTTTCAATTCCAAGCGATTTGATTTCAACTGATTCTTGAATCGGAAGTTTATAAATCCCAGTTGTTTCGAGTTCGTCGCCTTTTTGTTGAGTCTGCTTTTCACCAATATTGACACTGATAAGTTTCATGATGTATTCCTTTAAAATTAATTATATCCAAGCAAGTGAATTTTATTTTTGCTTCTGCAAGGAATAGGGATCAAAGTGTGACGAGGCGATGATCAATTCTTTCAAATAATCCCACGGCGCAGCTTCGCAAGAATTGATCCTGATAAATCTTTTATATTTTTCTCGGCCTTCCAAAAGATGACGCGGGTCAGGCAGGAACACGCCGTGAATAAACGCCAGCCGGATATGATCTTCATGAATCCCGATCTGACAAATCCCCGCGCTGACAGTCCCGCCTCGACCTTCGTGGAAATAACTCAGTCCCCCCCAGCGCACAGCCTCGACTGCATCCGGCACGACGAACGAGATGATGTTTCTCAATTCAAAAACGATATCCTGAAAATGTTCCGGGACTCGTTCAAGAAAAGTTTCAAGCTGGCGCATGGGGAGCATATTATTTTCACTCCAAATTGATTTCTTGCTTGACGTCTTTATTTCTCGTTCGTTTCGTCTCCCTGAACGAGGGTCAGGAAGACATTTACAATTTGCGGATCGTATATTTTTCCTGCATTTTCCTTGAAATAAGCAATGACATCTTTCCTTGGCCACGCTTTACGATAGGGACGATCTGACGTCAACGCGTCCCATTGATCTACGACGGAAAAAATGCGCGCCTTGAGCGGGATATCTTCACCCTTCAGACCTTCGGGATAACCGCGTCCATCCCAGCGTTCGTGATGACTGAAGACAATATCCATGGACGGCTGCAGAAAAGAAATCCCTGAAAGCATTTGTTTTGCATAAACAGGGTGCTGTTCCAAAACCCTTCTTTCATCATCATCCAGTGCTCCCTGCTTGAGCAGGATATCGTCAGGGATCGCCAGTTTTCCAAGGTCATGCAACAAGGCCCCACGTCTGACCTGGATAATCTCATCCTCATGGAGGCCCAATGCCTTTGCCAGCCTGGTGCCAAGTTCGACCAACCGCCGACTGTGCCCCTCGGTCTCTTTATCCCTATATTCCAGAACCTTTGCCCAAGCTTGTAAGGTCAGGTCATAATTTTCACGCAATTCCATCTCGGATTGTTTAACGCGTTCGAGATTCCCTTCTATATTTCCTACAACCACCCAAACGATGATGGAAGCCACTCCCAAAAGAATAAATATAGTGATCAAATCGCTATATCTGGCGGCATGAATCGTTGGATGGATATATCCATGTATTTCAAGATAAACGAGAGCCGCCAACGACCCCATGACAGCCAGAGTAAATGGCAGTGTTATACGTTTACCCAAAAGCAAAGTACCGAGCAATATAAAAACCGGATAGGCCAAAATACCGGCGTCGAGTATTCCATCTCCATTAAATAGATTTATGTTGATGACCATCAGGACAATCAAGCTTAGTAAAAGCCCTGAGATGAAGAAATGTCCCCTTGCATTTAGCCAAAGGAGAGGGATACATAAAAGAGAAAGACTGAACAGCGAGATTGCCGAGTCCCATGTTTTATACTGAACATTCAACACCCCCAGGATGAGCGAAGCAATCAGAAGCGTCCAAAGAATAGTCGCGAGGGTTTTTCTACGCTGGTTATACTCGTAGGAAAATAGGTTAGTTGACATAGTACTCACCTATTCAAGGCAGAAGTGCCATCACAAATAAGGTCTAAAATCAGCGGGCTAAAATTTATAAAAGAATTATACCCCCCACGTATCATCATAGACTTTCATTAACCTCCCCACTCGTCCAGTTGCGGAAAAGCTCAACAAGACTTATAGTCGAACGAGTCTGACAGGTCGACCTGTCAGACTCGTTCGACCTTTTAGACCAGGAGACTTATAAAAAAATGCACGGCTATAGCTGGTTTTCATACATGCGCTCGGGCGATCAAAAGCCCAAGCTGACCAAAGAATTATTGTTGCGCGTGCTCAATTACGCCAAACCCTACTGGAAACAGATCGCCGGGATGTTGGTGACCATACTGCTCACTACGGGACTCTCACTGCTGACCCCGCTCATCTTCCGCAACATGATCGATGTCGTCATCCCATCCAAGGATTTAAACCGCCTCGTTTGGCTGGGCGTGGCGCTGCTCTTCATCCCCGCTCTCGAAGGCGGAATCAATGTTATTCAGCGGCGACTCAACTCGACCGTCGGTGAAGGCGTCATTTACGATCTGCGCTCGGCACTCTTCTCACGCCTTCAGCGGATGTCGCTTCGATTCTTCACGAACACAAAATCGGGCGAGTTGATGAGCCGACTCAACAATGATGTAGTCGGCGCGCAGAATGCTATTTCCAACACCATCGTCGACATTATCACCAACATCATTCAATTAATCGCATTGTTATCCGTGATGTTGACCTTGCAATGGAAGCTGACGGTTGTCAGCGTGTTGATCTTGCCGCTTTTCATCCTCGTCGCCAGCAGACTCGGAAACGTCCTGCGCGACATTGCACGCAAAGCAATGGAACTCAACGCGCAGATGAACGCTCACATGAACGAAACTCTCAACATCGGGGGTGCGCTGCTTGTTAAATTATTTGGACGCACTCACGAAGAAGAAGCCCGCTTCCGTCAACGCGCGGCGGCCGTGCGCGACATTGGTGTTCGTCGTGCGGTGGTTGGCTCGACTTTCTTCGTCATCATGGGACTCGTCAGTGCGGTGGGCACGGCGCTGGTTTATGGTCTCGGTGGTTATTATGTGATTCAAGGCGCGTTCACCATCGGAACCATCGTCGCCTTCGGTTCGTATCTCGGTCAACTTTATGGAACGCTTCAAGGTCTGGCTGGTGCGCCAGTTGATTTCAGCACGAGCATGGTCAGCTTCGAGCGTGTTTTTGAAGTCATCGATCTGCCGCAGGATATTATCGAAGAACCCGACGCAATCGTTCTCGGAGATTCAAAAGGCGAACTTGTTTTTGATAACGTCACCTTCAATTACAAAGTGGACGATACCAAATTACTGAAAGATGTAAAACGTTACGGCAAGATGGAAAACGTCGGCGCGGTTCTTTCTTTGGCGGATTCAAACGGAGGGACGAAGAAGGATGATTTAACGGAGTCCGGCAACGGCGGTGGAAGAGGCGCTTCATCCTCCGGGGAAGCGGAGTGGACATCCCAGGCCCGCGAGGTCGCTTTGGAAGGAATCTCGTTTAAAGCCGCATCTGGAAAATTGGTTGCGTTAGTCGGCCCATCCGGCGCTGGCAAAACCACGCTGACGTATCTCATCCCAAGATTGTATGACCCCACCAGCGGGACGATTTGTATTGATGGACATGATCTGCGAAACGTCACGCTCGATTCGCTTTCGGCGCAGATCGGCATGGTGACGCAGGAAAATTATTTATTCCACGATACCATCCGCACGAATTTGATTTATGCAAAACCAGACGCGACACAAACCGAGATCGAAGCCGCGGCCAAAGCCGCTAATATTCACAACTTCATCATGGACCTGCCCGATGGTTACGACACAATTGTCGGCGAGCGCGGATACAGACTCAGCGGCGGCGAGAAACAACGCATTGCTTTGGCGCGCGTGATCCTGAAAGACCCGAAGATTTTGGTGCTCGATGAAGCTACCAGTTCACTCGATAGCGAATCGGAAGCATTGATTCAAGATGCCTTGAAACGCGTCATGGCTGGACGTACTTCAATCGTCATCGCACATCGCCTATCCACGATTCTCGCAGCAGATTTGATTTTGGTAATGGATCGCGGAAGAATCGTCGAACGCGGCACGCACGATGAGTTGCTGATGCAAAATGGGTTATATGCTCAGTTATATGAGACACAATTCAAGAGGGAAAGAGTTTAAGCCCCAGCCGTCCTAACGGACACTGAGCTTCCCCAAATCCTTTTGATTTGGGGAAGGGAAGGGTATGAGACGCAATTCAAGGGGGAAAAGTTTAATCATCAATTCAAATGAATGCATCACCGAATTTCTTTGACATCTAGAGGAACAGAAATGTAGTAAGGGAGGAGAGAAGGTACAGCTATTTATGAAAAAAACTATTGTATACTGGCTATATTTCGGATAATAAATAGTGATAGAATAGAACATATGTTCAAGGAAACAAAATGGATCACTACCAACTGAGCTGTTTTGAGATTAAGGACGCCGACAACAATAATGCGGTTATTTTGGTAACCGGTTCACTGCGCTATAAAACCATTTTAGAGCGGGCATTTGCGCCTCGCTATTTTAGTCGAACATTTATCGACAACTATGGACGTTTTGACTGGGGAACATATATTTACAATACAACTCCTGAAGAAATCCAAAAGATACAGCATCTTCTTACAATGTTTCAAGATGGAGTTTGTATAGAAGACGACTTAACAGAATGCTTTGCATTAGGCTATCATTCACAAATATCGCCGCTCGGAACAGAACGAAGTGAATTGGGCGGTTTGGTGTATCAGGCCAAGCCATATCGCGGAGATTTTACTCAGGCCAGGAAGAATGCAGCTAACATTGCCGTTGAGAGATTGAAGAAGTTTATTCTTACTCACCCAACTTATGAAAAAGCTGAATTGATTGCTGCGGTTCCTCCATCTCGCCCTAATCTTCCCAACCTGCCAATCTATCTTGTTGAGCAACTTGCTCAACAGCTAAACAAACAAAATGGCACTCAATTGATTCAAAAACTGCGTACTACACTCCCAATGAAAGATTGCAAGACAATAAAAGAAAAAATCGAAAATTTAAAGGGCGCATTTGCGCTTTACCCACAGGCAAATGTGACTCAAAAGAGAATTATTCTGATCGATGATATTTATCAAACAGGTTTCACGTTAAATGAGGTTGGGCGTGTTTTTGTCGAAAACGGCGCCGAAACTTTAGGATTAGTTGTCACAAAGACTATGCAAGATATTACGGATTAGTTTATGTATTCAGGTTATTTACAACTTCACTTAGCTAGAGGAGTCGGCGAGGCCACTATACAGCGGCTTTTAATGAGATTAGATCAAAAAGGGGTAAAGCTTAATGATTTTCTGAATTACTCTATCAAGGATACACTTGAATTTGGCATAAGCATTGAGCAGGCTAAGGCAATCTTTAATGCGCAAAACATCCTTGAAGACGTCTATAAAGAATTGGAAAAGCAACAAACCAAACTTATCCCAATGACTTCGCCACTTTATCCGTTGAAGCTAAAAAAACGTCTCGGTTCCAAATCCCCGTATTTGTTATATGCTTGGGGAAACATTGAACTTCTCGCCAGAAAAATGGTTGGCTTTTGTGGATCTCGAAATGTCTCAGCTAAAGGCATTGAAGTTGCAAAAGACTGTGCTGAACAAGTATCGAGTTGGGTATGGACTACAGTGAGCGGGGGGGCAAGAGGTGTAGACGCCACTGTACACAGTACGACTCTAAAATCACAAGGGAGTACTATCGTTGTCCTTCCCGAGGGAATATTGAAATATAAAGCTCATCCCGATCTCGCGACTTTTATTAATAAAGAAAACACTTTATTCTTATCTCAATTTCCGCCTAAAATGCCCTGGTCTATAGCGAATGCTATGCAAAGGAACAAGGTAATTTGTGGTTTATCTGAAGCATTAATAGTTATTGAATCAGGAATGAAAGGTGGAACTTTCGAAGCTGGTTCAGAAGCCATCAGATTGAAATTACCTTTATTTGTAGCAGATTACGCTACACCGTCTGACAGCGCCAAGGGAAATGCATATTTTCTAAGTAAAGGGGCTCATGCTCTTAGGCGTAAAGGCGAAACTGGAAAAGCAAGATTGGAAAGTTTAAAAAATCTAGTTGAGAATCAAAAGGAAATCGAGGCTGTACAAGAAAAATTGTTATAGCTTATACAATAACAACCAGTATTTCAAATTTCAACGAACATCCCCAAATCAAAATGATTTGGGGATGTTTAGTTATATGAGTCTAATATCCTTCCGGCGCTTTATCGAACCATGGCTTGGATTTTTCCA
>Ga0075275_1000028_pt1 | contig 14970 bp, 18 predicted proteins | sample SF_Rice_5C_80N_3_FD_69769 | JGI IMG/M metagenome (GOLD analysis project Ga0075275, IMG submission 69769) | Rice paddy soil microbial communities from Twitchell Island, California, USA - SF_Rice_5C_80N_305 | ecosystem: Environmental > Terrestrial > Soil > Paddy field/soil | place: USA: Twitchell... | reverse complement strand
CAGATGTACGTGCTTCCGGTTGTCCCGAACATTACGCTGCCTGATGCGTTTGCAAAATACGCGCAAATTCCGACTCAACCTGCCACGCTTTCTCCCGATGATATTTCAAAGAATCGCGACGCATGGATTCAAAACTGGACGGACGCGGTTTTGCATTAATTTACTTGTAGGGGCGAAGCATGCTTCGCCCCTACAAAAATTATGAACTCAATTTTTTCTCGTCGTGCCCTTCTTTGGCTTGCGCCGTTAACTTTTCTCGGCGTCTTTTTCTTTTATCCCTTTTTTCGCATCCTTGTCTATAGCTTCAATCTTTCCACCCTTGTTCCAGCTAATCTTCAACTCGCCTTCCAGGTTTTAGGTTTTACTTTTTATCAGGCCATTCTCTCAACCTTTCTTACATTACTCATTGGCTTTCCTTCCGCTTATCTCTTTGCGCATTTTGACTTTCGCGGGAAATCATTGTTGCGTGCCCTGACCGCTGTCCCGTTCATGTTGCCGACCGTTGTGGTTGCAGCCGGGTTCAACGCATTGCTTGGCTCGAACGGCTGGTTCTCGGTTATTTTTCATCTTTCATCTTTTCAGTTCATCGGCACGCTCGGAGCGATCCTTGCCGCTCATGTTTTTTACAACACGACCATTGTGATTCGCATCGTTGGCAATGCGCTCTCAAAACTGGATCCTAAACTTGAACAAGCTGCGCGCTCCCTCGGCGCGGACTCTCGCCATGTTTGGTTGAATGTGATCTTGCCGTTGCTGCGACCGTCATTGTTCGCATCATCCCTGTTGGTTTTTCTTTTTGACTTTACCAGCTTCGGTGTGATCCTCCTGTTGGGCGGTCCGCACTTTGCCACGCTCGAGGTGGAGATTTATATTCAGGCCTTGCAGTTGCTTAATCTGCCCATGGCGGCTTTGCTTTCTTTGATTCAATTGCTTTGCACATTGGCCTTTTCCGTCCTTTACACGCATACATTGACTCGCTCATCGGTGCAGACCACGCCGCGCTCAACAATAACAACCAGGGCCAAAACCCTGTGGGAAAAAATCTTCGTCGCCGCTTTTATTTTTCTTCTTTCAATTTTCTTTATCTTACCCATGCTGGCTCTGCCTCTCCGTTCTGTTTCCCGTCTCACTGCAGATCGCGGCGAACGAAACCAAATCCAAACCGGTTTCACCACTGATTACTACACCGAGCTTTTCATCAACCGCCGTGATTCTATTTTTTATGTTCCCCCGATTCAAGCTGCGTTGAATTCGCTTGGCTATGCCAGCGCGACTGTTGTACTTTCGCTTTTGCTTGGCTTTCCGGCCGCGTCCGCTTTGGCAAAGCCGGGCCGTCTCGAAAAGATTCTCGACCCGATTTTGATCCTCCCGCTTGGAGCTTCGGCGGTCACACTTGGTCTTGGCTTCATTATTGCGTTTGGTCGACTGCTCACATTGCCGTGGCTCGTGCCACTGGCACATACGCTCGTAGCTTTGCCTTTTGTCATTCGTGCGCTTCAACCTGCAATTGCATCCATCCCCGATCGGTTGCGTCAGGCCGCGGCATCGCTTGGCGCATCGCCTTTTCGCGTTTGGCAAAACGTGGATTGGCCGATCCTGCGCCGCGCTACTCTCTCTGCCGCGATCTTTGCATTCACGATCTCGCTCGGCGAATTTGGCGCGACAGCTTTGCTTTCGCGTCCTGAATATCCGACCATCCCAATAGCCATTTATCGTTTCCTCTCACAGCCTGGCGGCTTGAATTACGGTCAAGCCATGGCCATGGCGACCTTGCTTATGGCGCTCACCACCGCCAGCATTTTGCTGATCGAAAAATTGCGTCTGCCCGGCGCTGGAGAATTTTAGGCGGATGCCATCCGCCCCTACAAAATTATGTTGCAACTAATTGATATCTACAAAACTTATGAAGGCCAGCCGCTCTTGCGCGGCATCTCGTTTACGGTGGATAAGGCTGAAACGATTTGTCTGCTCGGCGCATCTGGAAGCGGAAAGTCAACTTTGTTGCGGATGATTGCCGGACTCGAATCGCCTGATGATGGAGAGATTCTTTGGGATGGAAATGACCTTACTTCCACGCCGCCTCATCTTCGGGACTTTGGGCTGGTCTTCCAAGACTACGCGCTTTTTCCTCACCTGACAGTTTTTGATAACGCGGCCTTTGGCCTCAAGATGAAAAATTGGACGCAGGAAAATATTCACCAACGCGTGACTGAAGTATTGGATATTGTTAATTTAAATAATTTTGGTTCGCGCAAAGTGACCGATCTCTCCGGCGGCGAACAACAACGTGTGGCGCTGGCGCGTGCGCTGGCTCCTCATCCGCGACTCTTGATGTTCGATGAGCCGCTCGGTGCGTTGGATCGTGCCTTGCGTGAAGATTTACTTAATCAATTGCGCGGCATTTTGCATCACACCGGTATTCCTGCCATTTATGTAACACACGATCAGGAGGAAGCTTTTACCATTGCGGATCGCGTTCTGCTTTTGCATGATGGTCAAATTGTGCGCGAGGGGAATCCAAAAGACGTTTGGGAGAATCCGGGGTCGGCGTGGGTGGCGGGATTTTTGGGATTGGGAAATGTTTTTTCCGGTTTGAAAGTTGAAGGTTTAAAAGTTCAAACAGAATTCGGAATATTTTCGGTGAAGTGCGAGCACAAACATTCGGCGGGAGAAAAAGTTAATTTGTTGGTGCGCCCGCTTCCGGTCGAGGATGAAGCGAACGTGATCCAAGGCCGCGTGAACGATATCATTTTTCAATCCGATAAATTTAAAGTCACGTTGGAAAACGGTCTGTATTTTTATTTGCAATCTGCGCCAAAAGTCGGAGAAAAGATCGAAGTGAAAGTTAAGATAGAATGTCTGGCGTGAATGAACCAATTATTGTGTTGAAGAAAAATTTGGCTGGCGAGGTGACCTGGAAATATTCCGGCAAAGTCTTGCGGCGCGAATCGAACGCTGTAATTCTCGAAGCATTTTTCAACCGTCCCGATATGCCCTTTATGGACGTGGTGTTTAAAGAGAATGATCGTTTCGTCGAAACTTTTTACTCGGATCATTGGTATAACATTTTTGAAATTCATGACCGCGATAATGACGAGATCAAAGGCTGGTATTGCAATGTTGGTCGTCCGGCAGTGATCGCGGACGGAACGGTTTCTTATGTTGATCTGGCGCTTGATCTCTGGATTGCGGCAGATGGAAAACAGACGGTATTGGATGAAGATGAGTTCGATGCATTGGCGCTGAATGTAAAAGACCGCGAAGCGGCAAGGATGGCGCTTGCTGAACTTCAAGATTTATTTAAAACAAAACGACCTCTACAATAGGAGGTCGTTTTGTTTCTTGATAAAGTATTACATGGCGCTCAAGAGCATTGCGCCGGTCTTAAAGATCGCATCACCATTCTGGTATAGATAGTAACCAAGACCACCGGCAGCACAACAACAACATAATACAACTACAACAACCACTGCGATGATGACCATTGTGTTGTTCTTCTTCGGCGCGTCTGGCATGGGGGTTGGGGTGGACATGTTATCGTTCATTTTCTCTTCTCCTTTTGATGAATAGGAAGTGCAATTAATTGGAGTATATCAGGTCTCCAAAAGAAACCGAAATCAGGCTTGCTCTTTGCTTGTGTGGCGTGCCCATCGCCACATCAGGAAAAGGATCAGGATGGCTACCAGCACGACGATCACGATCGGTACAAGGATGGATAAAAACGAAACTGCCGTGGACGTGATGTCTTCAGCGATGCTGACCGGGACGTTTCCCACGCCGCTGGTTGTGGCTGTGACCATCGGACGGACCACGCCCGATTTGACGGCGTGTACGCTTCCAGCTACCAGCAATCCGCAGGCCAGTGCGAGGATGGGATTCACTCCGGTCACAACATTGGTTCCAGCGGCGAAGACGATCGCACCAGCCACTGGTCGCACAAAAGTTTGGATGAGATCGTTGATGTGATTCACCGCCGGGATCTTATCTGCCAGCATTTCGATGATGAGCAGAAAGCCGAGCAGAATCAAGATCCATGGATTGGCAAGTGTGTCCCAGGGCGAAGTGAGTTTGATCAGATTTGTATAATGTGCAAGCACGCCGACAACCAGCAGGGGAATATACGCGTTCAATCCAGCACTGGCTGAAAGTCCAAAGGCGGAAAAGATGCCAAGCAGGATTTGCATATTTTTCTCCTACCCGGTAAGGCCGGGGAAGCCGCTCCAGGTGTGGGTGAGATTGAAGCGGAAAAGATCGATGCTCAAAATCAAAATAAATGCCAAAGTCAGGCCTGCCAACGCTGGCAGCCATAACTGGTGAACATGATCGAAGGCATTTTCCTGTCGCATGAGCATGGTCCATACGATGCTAAAGACCATCGTCAGCAAGGCGAGAACTCCAAGTGTGCTGACAAGCGCTACGGGATAAAGGATGAAGGGATTTTCCGTCAGCGCGGCGAAATCTATCAGAAGAATGATGCCGACCAAAAGTCCGAACTGACGCCAATTCATGGATGGCCTTTCGTCAGACGTGCGCCAGATGCTTTGGTTATACATCGGATACAAAACACTGGCCATTGCAATTCCCATGCCGCTTCCAGTAAAGAGTCGCGTTACATTGTCGGTGACATATAGATTCGGAATATTGGCGAATGCACCTGCGTAAGTATTTTTCATCAAAGCCAGATAGGAATTTGATCCGTCAATTCCGAAAGATAAAAAGAAAAGAACCAGCACCGCGAGAATGCCGCGATTGGGAAGTTTGTTTTTCTTACGGCTGACGAAGCCTTGAAAGATCAACGCGATGGCTGCCGCGTTAAACTCGCCTGTGCAACGCGCGCACAATGGGAGTTGGATACCACCGACATGCAGTGAATGCGAATCGAGTCGATGGCAGACCGCGTAACCAACCGCATCCAGCTTGCCAAGCAAGCCGGGCGGCGCGATATAAATCCATGCGGATAGTGCGAGGAGGGCGGCGATGGGAACCAGCCATTTGACCGATGTTTGGATGCGGGAAGTTTGTTTTTGTTCAACCATGCGCATCATTATATGGGGATTGTTTGCAGAGCGCAAGAAATAATATCGTTTGGGGTAAGATTGAAGAGGTAGCCCATAAGTAAGGAGGTATTAACCATGAATCGAATCGGAATCCTGACTGGCGGCGGAGACGCACCAGGATTAAATGCAGTCATCCGCGCCGCGGTGAAAACTGCGATCCTTGAATTTGGATGCGAAGTATTCGGCATCCGCGATGGATATGATGGCTTCCTTGATGATAAGGGCGTCATCCCGTTGAGATTAAAGGATGTGAGCGGGATCTTATCGCGCGGCGGAACGATCCTCGGCGCGGCCAATCGCGGGAATCCTTATGCGCGCAAAGTGATGCGAGATGGCAAGGAAGTCACCGTTGATGTGTCGGATGAAATTGTAAAAGGTATTCAGCGATTAAAGATGGATGCCTTGCTTGTGGTGGGTGGTGACGGAACTCTGCGGATCGCGCATGAACTTTATTTGAAAGGCGTGCCGGTCATCGGTGTGCCTAAAACAATTGACAACGATATCGGCGGCACAGACGTGACCTTTGGATTCGATACCGCGCTCAATATTGCTACCGAGGCCATTGACCGTCTGCATACAACTGCCGAGGCACATCATCGCGTCATGGTTTTGGAATTGATGGGACGCGAAGCCGGCTTCATTGCCTTGCATGCCGGGGTGGCGGGCGGCGCAGATGTGATCCTGATCCCGGAAATCCCATTTAAATTTGAATCGGTCATTGCAAAGATTCGTCAGCGTGCGGAGCGCGGAAGTTTGTTCAGCATCCTCGCCGTTTCAGAGGGAGCAAAACCTTTGGGTGGCGCGCAGATATTCTCGCGCGGTGGTAATGAAATTTATGTGCCGCGCCTGGGCGGTGTCGGCCAGATGGTGGGAGAGTATGTTGAGAAACAGGGCTTTGAGTCTCGCGTCACCGTTCTTGGACATCTTCAACGCGGCGGAACTCCGACTGGCTTTGATCGCTGGCTTGCCACGCGTTATGGCGCGGCCGCTGTCAGACTGGCATCACGCGGTGGCTTTGACCGCATGGTCGCTTTACGCGCTGAACAGATCACGGATGTTGGTCTGCAAGAAGCGTTGGCAGTCCCTCGGCGCGTGAAGCCCGATGAAGATGGTGTTGTCACTGCCCGTGGAATCGGGATTTCGTTTGGAGACGAAGAATAAATCGTTGTTTGAAAAGGCCCGACTTTGTCGTTTGTGTGATCATTTTGTCGGGACTTGAAATCATTTAATTTGAAATGTCGTTTACAACAATTTTACAAGCCGATCATATTGGGGTAATTTGTAGGTAATAACATTCTCCATCAAAGGAGAATAACATATGAACACAATCGCTCGAATTACTGCCATTATCTTAATCATCCTTGGCATTCTGGTTATGTTGGGTGGAGTTGCAACCGTCGTAGTCGGTTTGGCTCGTTCGGGACAACACGCGTTATCTGTCGCACCGGTGCGTCCCGGGGCTGGGCTGGTCGGTTTGCTTACCGGTTTTGGACTGGCTATTTTTCTCTTCATACAAGGCATGATCGTCATCGCGACCGGCGAGGGTTTGTATCTACTGGCCGACTTGGCTCGGAAGATGCCATCTGCATAACGCCGAGAGAACTATGAAGGTCCATCGCAAATGGGATCGCTATCGATCCCATAAATCAAACAATCGGTGATTTTTTGGAGGAAGTATGTTTCGAAACTTGGGCATGGTCAGGCAAAACAACCCATTGACTGTCCCGCAGATCGAAGTGTTGGCTAAGGCCAATCAGATGGCCGAAGCCGGAAATCCTGCTGGCGCGGCGCCGCTCTTTGCAGAATTAGCGCGCGAACTCGATGTTCTGCGTCCGCGTCAGGCGGCCAACTTACATGCGCGCGCTGCTCACGCTTATGCAGATGCAGGCAACGCTCAGTCAGCATTGATGCAAGCTCGCACAGGTTTATCCATGTTCATTCAATATCGCATGGTTGATCGCTCGCCAATGTTCTACGCCAACATCACACGCAAATTGAACAACAAAGGTATGAAAGGCGCAGCAACTGCGATCCAAAACGAATTTGGCGGGAAGGTCGGTATATTGCCGCCACAGCACCAATCTCCTGCCGGGTCGGCCATGAGGCGTGGAATTTTGCCGACCAATTGCCCAAAGTGTGGCGGACCAACTCATAGCGATGGTATGTCATGGGTGGACAGTCAAACCGCTGAATGTGAATATTGCGGAACACTAATCCGCACAACAGTTAATAAGTAAAAAATATATTTTGAAGCAATTGGTAAATTTAAACCAGAATGCCAACCGAAAGGTTGGCATTCGTGGGCGCTGTGGCTTCCTTCTATTTGAGGAGGGATGCCACAGCGCTGGGTTTGATACTACTATCCATGTTAGACATCACCTCCTCCTTTCATAAGGATGGCTTTGAGTTGTTGATCCACCCTGAACAATGGCAAAAGTATCACATAGCTTTAATCGGATGTCAATAGGCCGATTTATCTGCCATTAATTTGCAATGCCGCTTTTTTGAACGCGAAAAAATGTGATAGCCTTTGAGAGACTCCGAAAGCTTGGGCCTGCTATTCTGGGGAAAACTTTTTGAGGAGATGCGCAATGAAGAAAAATCCGAACCTGCTTTGGATCGTCGCGATTGCTCTTGGATGGTTATTCGATTTCCTGTTTTGGAAACAAGCCCCCGGTGTGAACTTTGCGATCTTCGTGATGTTATGTCTCGTTGGCGGATTCTTTCTTTTATGGCGGGATGAAAAGCACGCTTCACGCGGAAGCCTGTGGCTGATTCCGCTCATTTTGTTTTTCGCCGCTGTGACCTTTATCCGCGCCGAGCCGCTGACGATTTTCCTGGCGGTCGTGTTCACGCTTTTTCTGATGGCCGTCCTCGCCATGACTTACCTCGGCGGACGCTGGTTCATGTACAGCATCTCCGATTATGTTTCCGGATTTTTAAAATTGATCGCCAGCATGATGGCCCGTCCGCTGACGTTCAATGCCGAGGTCAAACGCGAACAAGCCGAGAGCGGAGTAGCCGCGCCGAAACGAAATATTTGGCCGGTGGTGCGCGGCATCGTGATTGCTTTGCCGGTGCTGGCAATTTTTGCGGCCCTGCTGGCCTCCGCCGACGTTATCTTCGGCCAGCAACTTGATGCCTTCGTTAAATTATTCAATCTTGAAAAATTACCCGAATATATTTTTCGTCTCATCTATATTTTGATCGGCGCATATTTTCTGGCAGGAATCTTTTTACATGCCGCCATACAAAGCAAGGACGAGAAATTAATCGGCGAAGATAAACCGCTGATCAATCAACTGCTTGGCTTTATCGAATCCACGATTGTGCTGGGCAGTGTGACGATTTTGTTTACGGCTTTCGTCTTCATCCAATTTAGATATTTCTTCGGCGGACAATCCAACATTCACATCGACGGTTACACTTACTCTGAATATGCGCGGCGCGGATTCGGCGAGCTGGTGGCCGTGGCAGTTTTTAGCTTGTTGATGATCCTCGGGCTGGGAGCCATTACCCGTCGAGAGAATGAAGCGCAGAGAAAAACATTTTCCGGGTTGAGCGTTGCCATAGTCGTGTTGGTCATGGTCATGTTGGTATCCGCCTATCAACGTCTGAGTCTTTATGAGGCCGCTTATGGCTTTTCTCGCCTGCGGACTTACACTCACGTGGCTTTGATCTGGATTGGGTTGCTGCTTCTTGCGGTGGTCGTCCTTGAAATCTTGCGGCGCGAACGCGTCTTTGCGTTGGCGATGTTGATCGCATCATTGGGCTTTGCGGCCACGTTGAGCGTGATGAATGTGGATGGTTTTATCGTCCGACAAAATGTGATGCGTGCCACGCAGGGACAGGGATTGGATGTGCCTTATTTGGTTTCGCTATCAAGCGACACGGTTCCAGTTTTGGTCAGTGAATTCAAAGATCAATCTTTGCCGGGTTTGACGCGTGATGCCGTTGGTGCGGTTCTGGTTTGCCGCCTGCAGACCCCTGATAGAGTTTCAGATAAAGATTGGCGTTCGTTTACGATCGCCAAATGGATGGAGAAAAATATGTTGAAAAATATTCAAGGCGATTTGAATAATTATCAAGTCACCACGCCAGATGGTCTTCCGCAGATGGTCACTCCGGGGCATGTGTTTTATAAATGTTATCAAAGCCAATATTGAAAACCAAAGGTGCGCCGAAGGGCGCACTTCACTTTTATAATTAGTTCTGAGGAGATCATTATGCAAACTTATTCATTTCGTCTGAAACCCGGACAGGATTTATTCACCGAGATCGAAAATTTTGTCGCACAGAAAAAAATCGAAGCAGGTTGTATTCTTTCCTCGGTCGGAAGCCTAACTCATGCCACGCTGCGTCTTGCCAACCGCGAATTTTATACAGACTATGAAGGCCACTTCGAAATCATCTCGTTGAATGGAACAGTTTCGACGAATGGGTCGCATTTGCATATTTCAGTTTCAGATGGCGATGGCAAAACCATTGGAGGACATCTCGTGCCGGGTTGCAAAATTTATACAACTGCCGAGATGGTCATTGCCGTGCTCGATGATGTGATCTACAAACGCGAGTTTGCCGAAGATTCGGGTTATGAAGAATTGGCCATTTATAAAAAATAATGGCAGATTCATGAATCCGCCATTATTTAAAATTTATTTTTTCAACGCCGCTAAAAACTCTTCCTGATTTCGTACTGTTTTCTTCAACCCCAATCGTTTGCCGAGACGGGTGAGTTGCGGCGGGTCAACATAAGTTTGCGCCAGAATTTTTTCCTGTCCGAGCACGGCGTTTGCGGGGCCGTCCAGCAAAACTTCTCCGCGTGAGAGGGCGATCACGCGCTCGAAATTTTCAGCGCAGAAATCAATATCGTGTGTGATTGTGATGACGGTCTTGCCGCGTTTTTTTAATTCGGCAACGACGTGCGCGATGCGTGCCACGCTTTGCGCATCTTGTCCGGTGGTCGGTTCATCGAAGATGACGATATCCGAATCCATCGAAATGATGGATGCTAGCGCAACCATCTTGCGCCAGGTGGGTGACAGATCATAAGGGTTGGTGCTGGTCTTGTCGCTTAATTCAGTGAGGGCCAAAGCATCCTTTGTGAGCGCATCAACTTTTTCGGCGGGGAATCCAAGATTACGCGGGCCGAAGGCAACTTCAATGCCGACGTTGCTTGAGAATAATTGCTCATCGGGATTTTGGAAAACGTAGCCGACGCGCGCCGCGAGTTTTGCCACGGCCACTTTCTTCGTGTCCCAATCGCCGATCATCACGGACCCGGAAGTGGGCTGCAACAACCCATTTAAATGTTTGACGAGAGTCGTTTTACCCGAACCGTTCTGTCCAACCATGGCAACCTGCTCGCCCGGTTCAATGGTCAATGAAATGCCGCGCAGTGCTTCTACACCGCCGGGATAGGTGAAATGCAAATCCTTGATTTCGATTTTCATTTCTTGCCCCCAAATCCATCCGCAGCTTCCTGCAATGTGACTGGTAAATGCAAATGCTTGGGCCACAGATTATGCTTCAAAGCTTCACGCGCGGTAGATGTATAACGTGAAATTCCGAAGCCGTTTTCCGAAAGCAGGCGGGATGTCAACACATCAGAGGGGGAACCCTGCAATAAAATCTTTCCATCTTTGAGAGCTACTACGCGATCAGCAAATTCAGCGATCCATTCGATTTTGTGTTCGGCCATGACCACGGTCATGCCGCGTTCGGCCATCTGGCGGATCACGCCGAAGACTTCGCGCGTGCCAATCGGGTCCATTTGCGAAGTCGGTTCGTCGAGCACCAGCACTTTCGGCTGCATGACCAGGATCGAGGTCAGCGCGACGCGTTGTTGTTGTCCGCCAGATAAAGAATAGGGCGAGCGGTCAGCCAAATCACGGATGCCGGTCATGGTCAGGGCTTCTTCGACGCGTTGATTCATTTCATCGCGCGGCACGCCTTGATTTTCCAATCCAAATGCGATCTCTTCAAAGACAGTGTATTTCGCACCGCTGATCTGGTTGAACGGGTTCTGGAAAGCCAGCCCCACGTTCCGCACCCATTCATTGAGTGCGGACGATTTTAAGTCAACGCCTGCAATTTCAACTTTGCCTTCGAGTTCACCCTTGAAAAAATGCGGAATGAATCCGGCCAGTGTATAACACAACGTGGACTTACCCGCGCCGTTTGGGCCGATGATCGCAACAAACTCGCCTTCCTTCACTTCCAAATTAATGTTGGAAAGAGCCGGAGCATCGGTGAGCGGATATTTATAGGTGACGTTCTTAAGATTTACTATAGCCATATGCGGGCCGCAATAACGGCGATAATGAGCAGGATGAGGAACCAGCGCAATATTTTATCGAAGCTGGTGTCCGGAATTTCACGTAGGGACGTTTTGACTCTGGTGGATGTGAAGCCGCGCGCTTCGATGGCGATGGCGCGCTCTTCCACTTCGACCAATGAACCGAACACCAACGGTCCGACCAGTGGTACCAGTGCACCGATGCGTTTAAGAAAACTGCCTTGTGTGTCGAGTCCGCGTGAACGTTGCGCAGCGATGATGGTCTGCGCCTTGGCCTGCATCTGCGGGATGATCTGGATGGTGGAAATAATAACGTATGCAAATTGACTTGGCAAACCGCGGCGGGTCAGATCGCTCATCAGATCACTGGGATGGGTGGTGAGCAAAAGAATTGTAAATGAAGAGACCATCACGAAAATGCGCGAGGCATTCGTGAACGCGAACATTAGGCTTTCCGGTGTGATATCCAAAAACCAAAATTTGAAAATTGCTTTTGCGCCGATGGGCTGAAAAAAAGCCTGCATTAAAAAGAGAAAGCCTGCCGCGGGCAGGATCAGCCGGAAGGCCGCGCTGAAATATTCCCGATGAACTTTTCCGAGAAAACTGAGAGGAATGATTGCAAGTAAAAATAATATTTGAGGCGCCCAATACCAGGGGCTGAAAAAGGCAATGAAAATCAATCCGAAGGCCAGTGTTAACTTGGTCAGCGGATTAAGGCGATGCAGGAAGCTATCGCGTTTGACGTAAAAGGAAAGCCGTTCGTGCATGATTTATTCTCCCTCACCCCAACCCTCTCCCAATCCTTCGACAAGCTCAGGACAAGTTGGGAGAGGGGAAAGGGGAGAGGGCAAAAATTATTGTGTCAAGATTTTTGTCAAAACAAAAGCGGCGATCAGAACGAGCACGATCACGATGCCGATGGCGATAAGAACCTGTGTGCGGCCAGCGGTCTTATCGACTTCAACATTCTCCGGACGTGGGAAGCGCGCCAGGAAGCGGCCCGAAAGACCTTGGATAATGGCAAAGGCCAGAAGGGATGTTGAAATCTTGTCCACTGGTTCGACCAGGAAGTTGGTGCTGAACACAGCCTGCAACACGCCTTGTCCGGTTTGGAGCAGATAGGCCGTGATGAATGAAGAGCCACTGGCGGTGATGCCGCCATAAATGTAGACGGCAATCGGCGTCGAAACGGTAGCCGCGGTCAGGGCGATCAGGAAGCCCGCGATGACGACCTTCCACCAACTCTTGAACAAGCCGCCAATCGCGCACCATCCGGCTACGAAACCGATGAACAAAGCGACCGGCCACCAAGGCAGGGCGTTCGGGTCGATCAGGAGACCCCAGATGGTATTTGAGAGGGCACCGGTCAATGCGCCAGCCCATGGTCCGCAGGTAACTGCCACCAACACGGTGCCGATTGAGTCCAGATAGATCGGCAGTTTGAGCAGAACCACAATTTCGCCCATGACTACGTTAATGGCGATGGCGACGACCATGAGAACCCATGTGATGGTACTGAAATCTTTCTTGATGCTATCGAATAACTTCATATGACACTCTCCTTTTTATAAGTTGGACGAAAAAACGCATCAAACGGAACGAATGGCGGCATTGTTTTCTGCGGGCACCTCCTAGGCTGAGATCGTCCTGCTGAATCGGCCAACACGTTCCATAAATAATTCAATAAAATCTCGCGCACGGACGCCCAGTGCGACTTTCATGTTGGCGGGGTTCTTGGTCATTTTATAAAAATCGGCGAAGGTGTTGCCCATCGAAACTCCGCCGGAAATATCAACATCAACGAAATGTTCCTCATAATCGCACAACTCAGGGGCAAATGTCAAGGCCAGAGCCAGCGGATCATTGATGATGCAGCCATCGATTTTTTGATACTCGTCGTGAAACTCCATGTAAAAGCGAGTCGAATCAGCGATGAAGGTTGGAATGGGAGATTGGATCTTTTGCAGTTCGGCTACATCCTGTTTGGTCAATGCGCATTGATAGGTTACATCCAGCGGAACAAGCGTCATCGGCATTCCACTGTGGAAGACAATGTGCGCGGCGTGCGGATCGACATAAACATTGAACTCAGACTGCGGCGTGGTGTTGCCTTGGTGCCGGATTGCGCCGCCCATGATAATCACATCCTTGACGGCCTGCACAATGCGCGGCTCCTTGCGGATGGCAACAGCCACATTTGTCAGCGGGCCAATGCAAACCAGCGTGATCTCGCCTGGCGCAGACATGATCTTCTCGATCAGAAATTCAACGCTGTGTTGAGCAACCGGCTTGATCTTCGGCGACGGGAGATTTGCATAACCTAGGCCGGTGTTGCCATGAGTTTCCGGCGCCAGCAGGGATGGCTGCACGAGGGGCAATTCAAATCCGCGCGCAACGGGAATGTCAGTGGCTTTGGCAAGTTCAAGCACCGAAAGAGCGTTAATGGTCGCCTGTTCGAGCGAACAATTTCCGTGTATCGTGCTGATGCCTTCTACTTTTAATTCAGGCGACGCTACTGCCAGCAGGATCGCCAGAGCGTCGTCAATGCCGGGGTCAGTGTCGAATAGAATGCGTTTTGGATTCATGAAATGCTTGGGGCATGGCAAGGCAGTTTTGATTTCGGCGGCTAGTCGTTCTGCCGTGCCCTTAAGAATTGTTTCACTTCATCTGCTGTTGGTAACGATGGCTGTGCGCCAAATTTTGTCACGGCCAATGCTCCGCAAGCAGAGGCATATTGTACGGCATCTTCGAGTGATTGACCACCCAATAAGGCAACTGCAAACCCACCGATAAAAGCATCGCCCGCGGCGGTGGTATCGACCACATTTACTTTAAAAGATGGGATGTGTTTTGCGCTGTTTCTATTGACAATCAAAGTGCCGTTCGCACCGAGCGTGACGATGACGATCTGCGCTTCACCTGTGACCAGTGAGCGGGCCGCCGTTTCGGCGCTTTTTTCATCGCTGACGGTTTGCTTTGTTAATTGAGCCAATTCGGTTTCGTTGGGAATGATGAAATCTACCAGCGCAAGTAATTCATTTGGCAGTTCGCGCGCCGGTGCGGGATTAAGCAAAACGCGTAGTCCGCTTTCCTTGGCGAGTCGGGCGGCGTGTAAAACTGTCTCGGTTGGAATCTCCAGTTGAAGCAGGAGCAGCTTCGAGTCCAGAAAGGAAGCGGGTTCCACATCCGCAGGCTCGACCTTTGCGTTTGCGCCCGGTGAAAGGACGATGCTATTTTGTCCATGAGCATCCACTACGATGATGGCTGTGCCTGTCGCGACGATTTCATCGCGATGGACGCGAGTGGCGTTCACATGATTCTGTTTTAGGTTTTCGATGAGACTGGTGCCAAAAGAGTCCGTGCCCACGCGCCCGACCATGGCCACGTCCGCACCCAGGCGGGCTGCAGCGACAGCTTGATTGGCACCCTTACCGCCGGGGATGGTAGCGAGGTCCTCACCTTGGATGGTTTCGCCTGGCAAGGGAAAGCGCGGGGCACGTACAACCAAGTCTGCGTTGATGCTTCCAACAACAATGATATCGGCCATGCTAGAGTTGATAACACTTTTTTCGGAAATAAGAAACGAATGTGATCAGGGTGTTAATCTTGTGATGC
>Ga0075275_1000027_pt1 | contig 14986 bp, 13 predicted proteins | sample SF_Rice_5C_80N_3_FD_69769 | JGI IMG/M metagenome (GOLD analysis project Ga0075275, IMG submission 69769) | Rice paddy soil microbial communities from Twitchell Island, California, USA - SF_Rice_5C_80N_305 | ecosystem: Environmental > Terrestrial > Soil > Paddy field/soil | place: USA: Twitchell... | reverse complement strand
GGACATCAATGAAGATTGGTTGGCAAGCGCCTTTTCAACCAGGCTTTTCAGCTCTTTCAGTAATGGATATTTCGGGTTGAAGGAATATACTCGCATCCGTCCCATCGAACGGCTTTGCAAGAGTCCATCCTTTTCGAATTGTTCGAGCTGTTTTTGAATCGCGAACAACTTCAAGCCGCTTGTGCTTGCAATCTCGCTTGCATACCCTTCCTGGTTGCTGACCAGAAAAGTTAGAATGTGTTCCCGGCTGTCGGATCCAAGGATAGATCGTAGCATAATAATCACCAATCTTATTGGTGATTATATCACAAGTCTGTATGTTTCGTTGGCAATAGGCAGTTTATGGCCGCCCATCGGACGAGTGTATGTTTATTTGTCAAAAGGCCTAATCCTGTTGACTTGTACCAACCGGCAAACGTTGGTCACCCGCGTTTGCACTGATGGGCGTGGTTGCTTTGGCGTCCATGTGTCTTGCTGTGGCTGGTGACTGTTGCGATTGCTGTTTCATTATGGCTTGCAAAGTAGGCAGGCTGTTACTTCGCACTGCATATCTCCATACGATCTAATCGAAAGGTGAGTTGAGCGCGGCGGGTCTGGCAATAGGCAGAGATGTAGGTGAATTCCCCACGCCGTTCGATCAGCAGGGGCGTGATGCGTCTGCGCTCGGCAGGATAGCCCGGCGAACGATACATCACATCGATGGCTTGTTACAACTGCCTGTACTTTTCAAGCAGTTCAAGTTTTGAAGACGTATCTTTGTCTGACTCAAATTCATGGAATGGAGGTGAGACGTTCAGGAAGTGTGTGCGCCTTCGATGCGTTTCAACTTTCTCTTCATTCAGGGTGAGATGAACACCACGCCGCTTCAGGATTTTTAGAAGAGCCGGCACGTTTCTGGATGAAACGATGACATGCCGCGGTGAGAGAACCTGCTCGATGGAGCGGCGGAGGGAAGGTTGGCGGCGCAAGGCTCGAAGTTCAGCGGGATGCGAGAATTCCAACACGACTCCTTCGATCACACGCAGGGAGGGTTGATCCAGCAACTGGGCTTTGATCTCGCCTGGAAGTTCATGCTGCAATCCGCGCTCGAGAAGGGTGACGAGCAATTGAGGCTCGCCTCTGATGTTGTTCAACTTTTTCTTCGAGAGTGAATAGATGCCCGGAGATGAAGGCCGGATAAGTTCTTCGATTTCCCACAACAGGTCGGTGTGGTCTGGAAGCGATGCAATGAAGTGATCCTTGGAGATACAACAAGGTTGAGATGGTTTCGGTGTGGGAGGAGAGCCTTCATCCTTGATGAACAATCTCCCCCAAGAGGTCAGCCTTCCATCGGCGCACAACCCAAGAGCTTCCAAGCCATTCATCGCGCTCAAGTCTTTTTGACCGAGCGGCTGCACTGGCGGCTTCGTGCCGCCAGTATGGCGCACGCCCGGCACGAAGCCGAGCGGCTGGTCATATTTCAATTTCCACAAGAACTTTTTTCGAAAGCGACGCACACCAAGATTCCTTGGCGCGCTTTGCCAGGCTTCGATTAGGTGGCGAGTCTGTTCTTCGGAAGATTTTTTCAACCAGACGCAGGCGTATCTGGTGACGAATAATTTTTCATCGTCACTCAACAATCCTGCCTGTCTGCATAGAGCGATCCAAAAAGAAAGACGGGAGGGGCGTTTCGCCGGATAGCATTTAGCAAAGTGAAGATGAGATACAATGCGGGGTAGCGTTCAGGTTTGGTTGCCATGGTGATGAACTCCGATGTGCATTTTATGGGACAAAGTGCAAATTGCCAAATATTAAAAGCTGTGAAGGGAATCGCATGGACGTTGATACCGTTCGCAAATCGAGATTTGCAAAGGAGAGATGAGTTTAGGCGAGTTTGGAAGAGATGGATCGAGACAGTATCCAACCACGTAATGCGAGTTTGGCATGATTTTTCGTGTTCTATCTTTGAGGTTCGCAGGGTCGGTACAATTGGGAGGAAAAATCGACTATAATGCGCTGAGTGTTGATTCGCAGCGATAAAAAAGTCAGAGTGTGAATCAAAATGTCCCGCTTTAGGGAATGGAAACTTATTTAATTCTGTCTGAAGTTTATTTGCTGCTGAGGGTGTGAATCAAAATGTCCCGCTTTAGGGAATGGAAACACTAAGTGGCGAACAGCGCGCTCAACGGCGCAGCCAAGTGTGAATCAAAATGTCCCGCTTTAGGGAATGGAAACAAGACCGCCATGAGTCATCCTTCGGACCTAACTGCAAGTGTGAATCAAAATGTCCCGCTTTAGGGAATGGAAACGTCAACGGGAACCACGACACTGGTATCATAGATCGCGAGTGTGAATCAAAATGTCCCGCTTTAGGGAATGGAAACCTTAATTCGTTACTCATTTTCTTCTCCATTTCTCTTGTGTGAATCAAAATGTCCCGCTTTAGGGAATGGAAACTCTTTATTCATCGTCACGAAATTGGCAGGTGCCACCAAGTGTGAATCAAAATGTCCCGCTAAGCCCTGTGTTTTGTCAGGGTTAGGGAATGGAAACATGACCGTTACAGCGATGGACTGACGCGTGTCATGATCATCATAAGAATCAAAATGTCCGGTTTATCCTTGCGGAAGACGCGCAAGGATTTGGGGAATGACATCAAGCTATTCTGCCCTATCAAAAAGATTAGAGCAGTTGTGTAAATATTTTTATTCTGTTTGCTACGCATCGCTTTGGTATCACTTGGGTCAATATCAAGTGTCGCAAGGCCAGTCGGATACCTATTCAGTCGAAGCAGACAATGCGGAACTCCGCCATGATCTGGCTAGGTTAGCAAGATCATCTCGATGCTTTTCTCGTTGTCCGCACGCTCTTGAATATGCACTAACTTTGTTTGTTTTCTGCTGCAACTCAAGGCCATTGCATAAACGCCAATTCCCTGCTTATCCCGCTCATTTGATCGATTTCATCGGCCCATCTTTTTAGCCACTCTTAAAATCCAGAGTAAATATTTCTTTTGCGTATAACTTTGATCCAGTTAATGATAAAAAGGTCATCCAAAAGGATGACCTTTTTGTTTTCAATGATTCTCTAAATTTATTCGTTAGTTATCTGAAGCGCAGCGGAATCCAATTCGAGGGGAGAAATCGCCGAAGTAAGCAGTTGAACCTGGGTCAGCTTGCAGGTTGGAACCTGTTACTTGCGAACGCTTGGATAGACGAATGTCTCTTGCGGCGTCAGCAAACGTGCCACCACGTACCACACGAGCGAAGTAGTTGGAGCGGGCGAGTGGCCCAGTTGGGTTTGTCGCAGGGCCATTGGCATAATAATTGCCTTGGTAATAATCGTTTACCCATTCAGCAACGTTGCCGGCCATATCCATAATTCCAAATGGACTAGCCCCGGCCGGATAGGAACCGACGCGGGCCGTATCACCAAGCTGATAGTTGAAGTTGGCAAGTGTAGCGTCAGGTCGTTGCTCGCCCCAAGGGTAAGTATTGATGGTGTCACCACGGGCTGCACGTTCCCATTCGGCTTCAGAGGGGAGGCGGCGACCGGCCCACTTGCAGTAGGAGTCTGCGTCACCCCATGTTACCTCAACAACTGGATAATCGTTGAAATCAGGGTTATTAAAGTACGAAGCGCGGGTTTCGGATTTGAGGAATTGCGGAGGAGGGCATGCGCCTGCTTTTACGCATTGGAGATACATTGCATTGGTGACTTCGAATTTGTCCATCCAGAAAGCGTGCATGGTTACTTGGTGGACTGGTTTTTCATTATCTGAAGCAGCAGCATCCAAACCGCCCATTTGGAAGGTGCCTGCCGGGACGAAAATCTCGGTCATTCCATCGGCGGAGGTTCGCTCGCTTCCAGCAGCCTGATTATTGCCTGATGGCTGAGCTGTTGGATTTAGCGCGGCGGGTGGGTTGGTTGGAAAAGCGGTAGGAACAGATAGTGGTGTTGGCTGTGCCTGACCGCCACCCAACTGGCAGGCGGTGCTGATGAGAGCAAGCGCCATTAGGATGGGAAATAATTTTTTCATTTGAAGTCTCCTTTTAGTCTTTGAATTCTGGCCTCAGTATACGGACATAGTACAAATTTCCTATCCCCCAAAGGTCATAATTCAGTAAGTTTTTGTGACTTTCCATTACCATTATACATGATAATACCGTATAATAGCAAGGAAGGGATTTACCAAAATGACAGTTTTACCTTCTATAACTGACTCAGATTCGAGCGCATCACACAGAGTTTTTGTTGTTTGCGACCAGGATGCGACTGCACCGATTTGGGGCTATATCATTAGAGAGAAGGGGTTAGTTGCAATTCTTGAGACATCTGTACAAAGGGCTATGGAACGTTCCATGGAGGAGATCCCAGATCTCATTGTTATTGATGTGAATGCGCCACATGTTCAAAGAATGGAACTTTGCAGAAAGTTTCGTGCACTTAGTGCCAGCCCCATTTTGCTTTTCTTGCCTGCCAATAATGAAACAGAAATCCTTGAAGCGTACCAAAATGGCGTGGATGAATGTGTCATCAAACCGATCAGCCCCGCCATTTTTTTGGCAAAGATCATGGCATGGGTGCGGCGTAGTTGGGCCGTGCCGATGAGTCCGGTGCGGACAGGCAAATTGAAACTGGATCCGGCTCGTCGGTCCGCGCTTGAGCCGGATGGCAACGAGATCAAGTTGACGAATCTGGAATTCCGTCTATTGCATTTATTGATGAGCCATCCGGGTTACGTCTTCAAAAATGAAGAGATTATGCAAACGGTGTGGGGGGTGGAAGGGGATATGGCGGTTTTGAAAAATGTCGTATATCGTTTGCGAAAAAAGATGGAAATGGATTCAGGCAAGCAATTGTATTTGATCCAAACCTGGCCGGGAGGATATAGTTTTCAGGAAGTATAAAAATAGCCGCCGAATTTTCCGGCGGCTATTTTTTAAGGACTGCAACCCGTGAGTTGATAGGTTTGTTGAATGTAGTCGTTAATTGCTTTCTCGGCGTCACAATAACCGGCATGGACTTTGAGCGCCTTGTTCCAATCTGCAAGCGCGCCGTTGGCGTCTCCTTTGCGCAAGAGTCCATAACCATGCCAGAGTAAAGCCTCTTCTGAATAATAGCCATTGATTGGTTTATAAGTATCTTCTGTAAGTTGAAGAAGATAGTCGATGCGATCGGCATTGTAGTATGCAAAGAATGGCCAGAATTGATAACGTGTCATTCGTTGTGGCAGACCAATGGTGAAGGCTTTGTCGAAAGCTTGTGCGGCCTCGCTGTAACGTTCGAAGTAGACCAGACTGCTGCCGAGGTTGAACCAGGCAAAAGCATCATTGGGATTCGTTGTAATGGCAGTCTGCGAAATATTCATGGCATTTTGTCTGTTCTGGTCGGGATTCCAATCTGCTCCCAGAATAGATGTTACTTCTGCTTCATCCTGAGGCAGATAGATTACCATGTAAAGATAGTTAAAGGGTTCCCAATCAGTCATTAATTTATCGTAGGGAATCTGCTTGTCCGGGCCGCGAAGCGGATCTTGGGCAATGATGTATTTGCCTGTATCGTCATAGCCGGTGACAAGCAAATAATGAGCATCCCACAAATCGTCGTTCGGACCGTTTGAATCCTGAGGAGGCAGGGTTGATGCTTCCTCTATGATGACGGGGTAGTTGGCAGCCAGTAGCTGTTTTAGAATATTGATATTTCCTGCTACGCGGAATTCCGCGCGCAACCAGCCAGCCTGATTCATAACGAAATAACGAAGTTCGTCAGGGTTGACGTTGCGATCCTGGGGGGCAGGTTTGATTACATTGGCAATATCATTTTGATTTCCCTGCCAGCCATACATTCGCAGCGCCATTGTCAAAGTGGCGGGACCACAATTGTTGATTCCCTGCAATTCATATTTTGGATCTGGCAGAGTTACCTGGGATGGGAGCGGTTTGGGCGTAGGTGTCGGACTAAGTTCAATTGCAGGAGAAGTTGGCGTTGGCGGCTGGGGTGTGAAAGTTGCAAAGGGTGTGGATGGTACAGGCGTTGGTATTTTCCCTACCGGGTCTATAGTGTTTTGAATATACGTGCTCCAAACTACGAGTCGCCATTCCAAACGGCTCTTGACTGCCGGGATTTGATATACCAAAAAACCAAGCAGAAAAATTCCTGCCAGTGATATTAAAATTTTTAATCCAATACGTTTTGACATGCCTAAAAGTGTACCAGAATTGGATGAGTGATTTTTAAACTACACACGTTGTTGAATTTTTTCAACAACGTGTGTTCGGGCGGTTTAATGATGGAAAATTGTTTGAAAAGCGACTGCTGCACAACTAAATGTACAACAACAAATCAGGAAAAGTCCGATTGCCACCGACCAGACAACGCTTTCGATGGCTCCGGTGATTTCCCACCCGATCATGTGGGCAGCGCGCCGGATAAACGGTTCGACGATATTCATGGATGCCTCCGTAGTATGAAATGTGTGCGATATTAATCGAACCTCATTTCACGGCGCATCCCCTGCTTGTACTATTGTTCCCACTGACGTACGCGCTCGAATAATTCCGACAGTGGTCTGAGGCTTGAGACAGGCACGGCCAAATTTTTTGTTCGCGTTTGGTTATATTGAAAGACACGGCTTCCTTCGTGGATCAGGTTAGCCTGACGTCGAAAATCTGCGCGCGAGATCCAGCCTGCCAGATAAATGTCCATGCCGTAGACCCAGATATTGCTCCACGCGATGGGCTCGATCACATAAGTTTCTTTTTGTGACGGCGCATGGATTCCCAGGCGCGCGTCCGGTCGGGATTTGACATGGACGTATGCCAACGAATAGAAATTTGCATCGACTTCGACTCGTGTGTGTGGTGGAAGTTCGAGGGAGCGCGTCACAAATTCTCGACCCGAATCCTGACCGCCGATTTCGAGCATCAACGTTTCATCCGATTCGGATTTCAGCACCAGCCGCCCGAGCGGAATCCAGTTATTCGGACGCGTCCACGATTTGGGCATGGTGTGGATGAGATAGGTCGGTTGCCCCGCTTCGGACGCTTTCTGCATGTCATCGGGCGAGGCAGCAATCAGGCCGGTGAGAAAAGCGAAGAGATAAAGATCATTGTCGGCGTGGCCATCACGCGAATATTGATCGAGCGGAACTAAAGCCGGGGCTTGCAGAGCCGGATTGAGGTCCCGGTGAAGAAGCGTGATCTGGTCGCGATGTGTGATGAGGAACGACTTAAGGTCGCAGCGATGTCCACCGAGCGAAACATCGTAGCGGTCCGGGTCAGTGAACGGCGTCGCGCCTTTAATATCGAATGGAATATTTTGTTGTGAAAGATTGCGGCGGAATGCCAGCTCGACAGCCACACCCGCCACGATACGCCGCAGACGGTCGAACGACGAGCCGCCCATGCGATCATAAGTGTGCGGCAGTGACCGGCAGGCGTAGGCGATTCCGCCTTCGGTGAGATCGGGTGTATATGGCAGGCGGATGACGTCGGAGGAATTAAGCATGGTTAATGGATGACGGAAAATAGTTTAGCGTGGTGGCCATGGTCTATGTTCCATTTTCAATCATTCATTTCTAAATTGCAAACAATAGTGATGGAATGTATTGCTCACCCACGCCGAGCCAAACCCGTATGGCGCGATGGACTGATTATCTTGAAGCCAAAGCTTTTCATCCTTGAGCGTGTAAACTTTTCCAAGCTCTCGTGCAAGGTCCCATGCCAGCGGATAAATCTTTCCACCTTTTTTTACGTTCTTGACGATGATGGTCAGATAAGCGCGTTCGCGGATCAAAGGTTTAAGTCCCGCATAAATTTCTAACAGCATTTCTAAAAACTTTTCGTAATCGTGAATGTTGCCAACATCTTTCGGGTCGTCGGAATAAAACACATCCATGTCTGAAGATGTGCGGCGCTTCTTTTGAGTCTCGGCGCCTTTGGCGTGCAGCATGTCCCAGTAGGGTGGCGAGGTCAACACATAGTCAATGGTCGGGATTTTAAATTTGGCGGCTTTCAACGCATCGCCATTGATGATCTCGGAAGTTAGATTTTCGATTGAAGAACCAAGAACTTTTCGCTCATCCTTGATGATTTGTTTTGCGATCTTCGCATATTTTGGATTTAACTCGATGCCGAAAGAATTTCTCCCAGCACGCAATGCGGCGACAAGAGTCGAGCCGGTACCAGCCATCGGGTCGAGCACGGTCTGTCCGCGCTTGGTGAAGAATTCGATGAATTCCTGCGCCATCGTTTCCGGAAATTTGGCGGGATGAACGAGCACGCCTTTTTTGCGCGGCGGCGGATTATGAATGAACCATGATTTTTGAAATTTGAGCCAGGTCTTTGAGTCGAGGTCGTTGAGTTTGTTGGTGGGCATGTTTGGATTATATCGTAGGGGCGACCCTTGCTTGTTGAGCCGTGTCTCTATATTTTCTGAACGGGTCGCCCTTACGGTTTTGGAGTCTTTGTTGGATTTATGTAGTTCACATCATAAACGACAAGGTCAGAAAACGTAACCGTGACGGGGGTGTTTCCGGCGGCGCGCGCAAAAACTCCGAGTGCGCCCGAACGGTAGTTCACATCAGTGACGGTGAATTGATAGCGGCCATTCAAAAAGAATCGCATTTCAGAGCCGACAGCCCACACGCCGATGCGGACTTCTCCGGGTGCACCGGGCGGGACGTCGCCGCTGGGCATGGGAGGCTGGAGCGGAGCGCGCGTCCCAACGCTGACTCGTTCGACGCGCGCGGTTCCATCGCACGAAAGGGCAAAACGATAATATGCTACATTGTTTGGCGCGCGAAAGAGCATTCCGTAATCATCCTTGCCCTGACACAAACTTGTTTTCGCTGTGATCTCAGCGTAGAAATTACTCAGCGTTACACCCTGCCGCATGCTCAACATGTAAATGCCGGGATGCACAGCAATGGTCAGGCGGTTGCGGCTGACGTCAACAGTGGCTTGATCAGAAGCGGCGGTATTCCATAAAATGGGCGAGGAGAAATCGTCAGTGAAGATAACGTTGCCAACACCGGGTTTTTGATCGGGCGTGGGCGCTTGGGTGGGAAAAGTTTGGGGCGTTGCTGTGGCTGTTGGCGGGAACCAGAGCACGGTCGGAGAAGGAAGCGGCGTGTCCGTTGGCGCAGGCTGTTCAATGACGGATGTATCCGCCACGCTTGCGCAACTGGTCAGGGCGGCGGCTAGTCCGATTAAAGAAGCCAGCCTGAAAAAAGTCATTCTAGTTTTTGAGAGGGAGAAAATCATTTTTTATTGATGACAAATATCAAAGGGTTTCATTATGAGGTGATGTACAATAACAGCATTCTACTGCTTTTGTTAATTAAGATGTAAATCAAATTTCTGCAACGTCAAGGAGCGAACTATGGCTGACTCGTATCGTCAGGGGAAAAAGACTGTGTTGGTTACTGGTGCATGTGGAGAAATTGGTCAAGCGTTGGTGCAGGAGTTATCAAAGCGGGGAGACTACCAAGTAGTGACAGCCGATATGGCGCCTTTACCTGATACGATTAAAAATATAGTGAGCGAACATGTGCAAGGGGATTTGGTTTATAAGATCAAGACTTTCTACGATTATGATTTCGATATTATCTTTCACCTGGCGGCTTCGCTTTCGTCGAAAGCCGAAATAGCGACGGAAGAAGCGCATCGCATCAACGTGGAAGGCACGATGCAACTGTTGATGTTGGCCGCGTATCGTTCTGAAAAATATAAAAAGGCTGTCAAGTTTTTATTTCCGAGTTCCATCGCGGCTTTTGGCATGTCTGATATCGACGTAAAAAAATCAGCTGGATGTGTGAAGGAGGATGAATACAACACGCCGCACACCATGTATGGATGCAACAAACTTTACTGTGAAAAATTAGGGATGTATTACAGCCGATATAACGGGCAGCGTCATCTGGATGAAAAGCCGCCGGTCATGCTCGACTTTCGTTCGCTCCGTTTCCCGGGCCTGATCTCAGCCTTTACCTTGCCCAGCGGCGGGACAAGTGACTACGGTCCCGAAATGCTGCACGCTGCGGCGCAGGGAAAACCGTATGCATGTTTCGTGCGCGAAGATTCAAAAATTTCATTTATGGCCATGCCGGACGCGATTAAATCACTTTTGATGTTGACCGATGCTCCGCGCGAAAATTTGAGTCACATAATTTATAACGTGGCCGCGTTTGCATTGACCGCCGGTGAATTCCGCGACCACGCGCTGAAAGCCTTCCCTGAAGCGAAGATCACGTTCGAACCGAATCCGCGTCGTCAGGGAATTGTCGATTCGTGGCCAGAAGATGTCGACGATTCTCTTGCCCGTAAAGATTGGGGCTGGAAACCTGATTATGATGAAGATGCATTTTTCGATAAATATTTCCTGCCTGAGATCAGAAAGAGATATGGAAAATAATCAGCCATCGATGGCGATGACTGATTTTGTTTCCTGATATAATTTTCCATTATGAAAATTCGTCCCGTCGTTGTCATTGGCATTTTTCTTATCACCCTCATTCTGTTTGGCATTTCGCTCCCTGCACAAGCTGCACCGTCACCGCAGGGAGTTCAATTTGCCACCAACACTCCACTGCCAGACGGGCGCATTATGTATCAGGTGCAGGCCGGTGATTCGTGCATCCGCATTGCGTTGTTGAACCAGATCACCGTCGAACAACTTCGTCAACTTAATACCAAACTCAACGCGGACTGTAGCAATCTAATTCCCGGTGATATTCTCCTGATCGGTACTGGCGGACCTTCAGCCGTGTCGCCCACACCGGGTCCTTCACCCACGCCTCTGCCTCCAACCATTACACCTACACCGTTTACCGGTACGACCAATATTTGTGTTCTGCTCTTCAATGATATTAATGGTGATGGCATTCATGAACTTACCGAGCCGGTCATCGTTGGCGGTGCGATCAGCGTGACAGAGACCAATGGCAAATATTCCAAGACTTTGAATACCATTGTTAATCCCGATCCGAACGCATATCCGGGTATGTGTTTTAACGATGTCCCCGAAGGTCATTACAACATCAGCGTTGCTCTTCCTGATAACTATAATCCAACGATGGCTTTGACAAGCACTCTGGATGTCAAGGCTGGCGATCAGGCCTTTGTGCCTTTCGGTGCGCAGTCCAAAGATACCACCGTGGCCCAACCAGAGAATACTACTCCGGGCGGCGGCACATCGCCGGTGCTTGGTTTTCTCGGCGGACTTCTCCTTCTTGGTGGCCTTGGTCTTGGCTGGTATGCGCTGCGGTTGCGTAAACCGGAGAGTAAATTAAAACAAAGTGGTTTGTTGAAGAAATAATAATGTAGGGGCGGGATTATCCCGCCCCTACATTATTTAACCCATGGGGTGTTTCATTCTTTGTCCCCCGATCAGATGAAAGTGCATGTGGAAAACAGTCTGACCACCGTTGATACCTGTGTTGGTGATGATGCGATAACCGCTGTCAGCGATACCTTCTTTGACTGCGATTTGACCTGCCACCGCCAGCATGTGTCCTGCCAACGCTTCATCCTCGGACTTCAAGCTGCTGACCGATTCGATGTGCCGGTTCGGCACGATCAGTACATGCGTCGGCGCAACGGGGTGAATATCGCGGAAAGCCGTCACTTGTTCGTCGTGATAAACGATATTGGATTGAATTTCGTTATTGGCAATTTTGCAGAAGATGCAAGAGTCAGTCATGGTCAACCTTGAGTAATGTGCAAAGAGATGAATAAGAAAAGCCTTGAGCATGAAAGCTACTGTATCGGACCAAGCGTTGGCGCACACATGATATTGTAATAATCCAATTCAGTGGCTTTGTTTTGCTGGGCATAAGCCGCGGCCTGGTTGCCGATAATCCGCACCTCGTCAAGATGAGCTCCGGCGTCTGCATCCCAATAACGTGGTAACAGCATGAGCGGATCCTTGATTGGCCCTTCCGGAAGATAGAAGGGACGTTGTGGGTCGGCCTGATCGCCTTGAGGCACCCAATTGAACATAATCGGTCCGCGCGGGTTGATGGTGAAACCAAGCTTATAACCAAACTGCCGCGCAAATTGTACGGGACGGACTCCAAATCCACCGCCCGGCCAGATGATAGCAATCGGTGTTTTGTTAAAGTACTTCTGTATATTTGTAATCGAACCTTGTAATTCGCCGGTAATGAATTGGTCTGTCGAACTATCGCTCATGGGGATGTTGTGGACCACACCATGCGCCTGAGTATCCACCCAGCCTTCAGCAGAAAGAGCAACATTCTCTTTTAAAACGGGGTCCTGTCCGCCAAAGGCGCTGATCCAGCCATTGACTACAGGCCAGCCCCACTTCTCGTAATAGGTGCGAAAATGATCGTTGAAATAAGCTGCATATTTGCGGTCGTCCACCACAAGCAGGACTGAGCGTTGTGGAATCTTCGCATTGTTGTACATGAAGTCGGCTAGTTGTTGTGTATTGATGGCTTGAAAGCCCATGTCATGTATATCATTCATCAGCCGGTTAAAATCATCCACGTTGATGGCGTTGGCGGCGATAACCTTATCCTTGGTAATACCGTGGAACATTACCACCATCACAACCGTGCCCGGTGCTGAATTGGTGGAAGTCCATTTGTCTTTGAGATACTGGCATTGGTCTTGAATGTAAGTGTGCGGCGTGTCGAGCGGATTTAGCGAGCTTGCCACGAAGGTTGGTGGCAAAGCGGGCGGTGTGCGAACGGCGGTGGGCGGGGGAGTGGGTGTATCCGCTGGTGTGGGGGTGAAAGCCGCAGCTTTTGTCTGTTGGATGGAAGCGAAGGCTGTGCCGACTGCTTGTGTCATCGCGGCGTTTTGATCAATGGGAGCAGGCTTGGGTTGGCAGGCGCTGAAGAAAACGGTAGCCATTATCAGTGTCAAAATTTGATGCGCAGTACGTGATGCGTTAGTAAACATGGGTTGGATTTTAATCGAAAAAGATGGAGTCGTATCTACTCCATCTTTTTACGAATTGTGATTATGAATTACTCGTTGCTATCGCCCTTAATATAGGCTTCCACCATGTCGCGGCAAACGTTGTCGCGGAATTGCTTGGGCGGAGTCTTGAAGAAATAAGATGATGGCCCGATGATAGGACCGCTCAGACCGCGATCGAGAGCGATCTTGGCGCATCGCACCGCGTCGATAACGACACCGGCGGAATTGGGGCTGTCCCACACTTCGAGTTTTGTTTCAAGGTTGAGCGGCACATTACCGAAGGTTGTGCCTTCCATGCGGATGTAGCACCACTTGCGGTCGGTTAACCACGGCACATAATCTGACGGGCCAACGTGAACGTTATCCGCGCCGATATCGTAAGGCATCATGCTGGTGACAGCGCCGGTCTTGGAGATCTTCTTTGATTCAAGACGTTCGCGCTCGAGCATGTTGAGGAAATCTGTGTTGCCGCCAAAATTGAGTTGATAGGTTCGGTCGATATGTACGCCGCGGTCAACAAACAGGCTGGTCAATTCGCGATGCAAAATGGTCGCGCCGACCTGTGACTTGATGTCATCACCAAGCACCGGAAGTTTGGCCTGGCGGAACCGTTCGGCCCAATATCCCTGCGAAGCAATGAAGACCGGGATGCAGTTGACGAAGGCACAACCGGCCTCGATGATCTGTTCGGCATACCACTTGGTTGCCATCTCCGAGCCAACCGGCAAATACGAAATAACAACGTCGGTCTTGGTTTCTTTCAACAATTTGACGATGTCTGCTGTCGGGCCGGGGGCTTTCTTGATCACGCCTGAAAGATATTTACCGAGACCATCGTGAGTCATGCCGCGTACGACCGGCACGTTCAACTTCGGTACATCACAGAATTTGTAAGTGTTATTTGGCTCGGCGAAAATTGCATCTGCCAGATCTTCTTCCACCTTGGTCTGGTTGATATCAATCCCCATTGTGAATTCGATATCACGAACATGATAACCACCGAGATTGACGTGCATCAATCCGGGCACCTTCGCGTCGTCGGGAGTATCTTTGTAGAACTCCACGCCCTGCACTAATGATGAAGCACAATTTCCCACGCCGATGATCGCGACGCGTACTTTCTTTTTTGCCATTTTGGTCTCCTTCTAACCGGGTATAATTTTGTTACTTATGTCCAACGAACGAATGCTTCGTTTTGAACGCCTTCTGGAAGTGACACGTGTTTTGGGTACCACGCTTGAACTTGAACCGCTTCTGCAAACTGTAATTTCAGCAGCCATCGAATTGACTGACAGCGAAGCGGCTTCCATTTTGGAATTCGATGAGTCGAGCGAGACGCTTCGTTTTTTATCTGCACCCTGGTATCACCAGGATGTTTTACGTACCATCAAAGTTCCGGTGGATGGAAGCGCAGCGGGCTGGGTCTATCGTAACGTAAAACCGCTTCACATCCCCGACACCAAAGCGGACCCCCGCCATTTTAGCGCCGTGGACTTTGCAGCGGCTTTTGAAACACGTTCCCTGCTGGCGGTTCCATTATTGGTTCGGGGGAAGCCACTGGGTGTGCTGGAGGCGGTTAACAAAGCCAGCGCCCATTATACCGAGGAAGACATCACAATTCTAGAGACTTTAGCCGTGTCTGCCGCGCTCGCAATTCAGAATATAAATTTGCAGCGCCGCATCGAAGCCAGCTTTTCAGAGCTATCTGAACTCGACCGGTTGAAGAGCGGCTTCATTGCCATCACTTCCCATGAATTGCGCACGCCACTGGGACTCATTCTCGGTCACGCAACTTTCCTGCGCGAGTTGTTGGGCGAACAATATCGCGAGCAGTTGGATGTAATCATCAAGAATGCATCCAAACTTAAGGAAATCATCGAGAGCTTGTCCAGCGTGGATAATTATGAAACCGGCATGGCGCGCGTCCGTCAGCGGGCGGTTTCGATTGCACGCATTATCGAGGAAGTTGTCGGCTCTTTTGCAGACATGGCATCCAAACGGAATATTACGTTGAAAGCCGAACTGGACCGCGATGAATTATTCGTCGAGGCTGATGG
>Ga0075275_1000026_pt1 | contig 15068 bp, 11 predicted proteins | sample SF_Rice_5C_80N_3_FD_69769 | JGI IMG/M metagenome (GOLD analysis project Ga0075275, IMG submission 69769) | Rice paddy soil microbial communities from Twitchell Island, California, USA - SF_Rice_5C_80N_305 | ecosystem: Environmental > Terrestrial > Soil > Paddy field/soil | place: USA: Twitchell... | reverse complement strand
GGGCGCGGACTTGAAGTGGGCTTCCGTTAAACCGTTGGCTTGAGCCGCCCCGGGCGAAAGTGGACGCTCGGGGTTGACGAGCCGCTGAAAGGTCGATTTGATGCGTTTGCCTTCCGTCAATACGATGCCGGTTTCGCAAATGCGGTCGCCGAACCAGGCCGAGAGTCCGGTGGTTTCAAGGTCGAGAAAGGCAAAGTGACAATTGGCGAGATCGAATTTCAATTTGGCTCCTGGAATTTCATCTCTATTTTAACCGAAGGAATGTGGGGAAACTGAAAGCTTTTTCCATAACGGATACATCGTATAATTATTCAAAGGAAAGTAAAAGGGATGCCGCGCAAACCCGCTCGTAAGTTAAATGATAAAACCAAAAAGATTGCTGATGAAGAGGAGCATTTAAAAAATTGTTTGAATACGCGCCAATCTCTCTTTGGGAACAGGATTTCAGTGGGATCAAAAGTTTGTTTGACGGCCTTCGCTTGCAGGGAATCCGATCGTTTGAATCTTATCTGAATGAACATCCAGATTTTGTTGATGAATGTATGGGGAAGATCATCGTCCTGAACGTCAATCAGCAAACGTTGTCGATGTTAAAGGCAAAATCAAAAAAGAATTTGCTTGCCAATCTGGAAAAGGTTTTTCGAGATGGCATGCGCCATCACATGCGCGAGGAATTGCTGGCGTTGTGGAACGGCGATATGGAATGGTCCGGCGAGGGTGTGAATTATGCGCTGGATGGAAAAGCGGTTGAGATCATTCTGCATTGGCGCATTTTGCCCGAATCAGAATCGACCTGGGAGCGGGTGCTGGTTACGATAGAGGATGTGACCCTGCGGAAAGAGGCTGAGCGTCGTTATCAGAATCTCTTCGAAGCTGCGCCGATCTCTCTGTGGCAGGAAGATTACAGTGCGTTGAAAATTTATTTTGATTCGTTGCGAGGTGAGGGCGTCACGGATTTGCGCGCTCATCTGGAAGAGCATCCTGAAATTGTGATGCACTGTGCGGGGCTTCTCAAGGTCGTGGATGTGAATCACAAAACGCTTGAGTTGTTCGGTGCGGCCAGCAAGAAACAATTGCTTCAGAATCTCGACCAGGTTTTTCGCGACGATATGAGCGAGCATTTTTCAGAGGAACTGGTTGACCTGTGGAACGGCAAGCTTGCTTATGAAAGGGATGGAATTAATTATTCGTTAAGCGGTGATCCCATCAACATTCACCTTGAACTGCGAGTGATGCCTGGCTATGAACAGGATTTTTCATGGGTGCAGGTTGCGATCCATGATATGACCGCGCGCAAAAAAGCCGAGGAGTATCTTCGTTATCTCGGCACGCATGATGTAATGACGGGCATGTATAACCGCACATATTTTGAAGAAGTGCTGTCAGGATTGGAAAGCAGACGCCAGGATCCGATCAGCATAATCATCGCCGACCTGAACGGTTTAAAAAGTGTCAATGATTCCTTTGGACATCATGCAGGAGACAGCCTGATCCGCCGCGCGGCTGAAGTGTTGAAGGCAGCCTGTGATCCCAATTTTGCCGCCGCCCGCATTGGCGGGGACGAGTTCTCCATTATTATGCCCGATACGAACGAATCAATTGCAGTTGAAACACTGGAGCGCATCCGCGCCTTGATCGCGTTGAATAATAAATATTATCGCGATCCTGAACTGAGCATTTCGTTGGGGTACTGCACCAGCCAGCCGGGTCTTTCGCTCGAAAAAGTTATCAACCTGGCTGACGATGCCATGTATAAAAATAAAGCCGATCATCACAAGCGCCGTGCCACTGATAGATGACAAAAAAACTTCCGGGTTTAACCGGAAGTTTTTATTTTTAATCCCAACCAAACTCATCAAATGGTTTGCCGTCGAAATGATTTTGAAGCGCGCGTCGGATGTAGGGAATCGTGTTTTCCGGCAATGAATGAATATTCACCCAGCGCAGGTCATCGCATTTATCCGGCTCGGCGTTGAACGGTTCACCCTGCCAGTCTGTGACATGGGCAAAAAAATCGACACGTTCCTCGCCGTCGAGACGATGCATCACGCTCGAGAAGACAAGCTGCTCCGGTTCGATCTGGACTCCGACCTCTTCTTCCGCTTCGCGGGCGGCGGCGGCCATAACGGTTTCGCCGCCGTCTAAATGTCCGGCCGGGATGCTGTATTCGCCGTCTCGAAAGCCGGTGTTGAATCGACGGATCAACAAAACCTGATTCTCGCGAAAGAAAAAAAGATGGATGGTGGTTGGGAATGTTGTGCGTTGAGTAGTCATGCGAAATATTTATCCCAGATTCTTTTCTTGTCCGCTTCGGGGATGAAAGATGCTTCGAATGCGTAACGGTTGCAAGCCATAACATCATTCATGCTCATGCCGAGCACTTCGTGCGCGATGCGATATTCATTGTTCAAGTTCGTTTCCAATACTTCGGGATCGTCGGAATTGATGGTCACACGCACGCCGAGATCGAACAATTTTTTGAGCGGATGTTCTTCAATTGTGCGCACGGAACTGGTCAGATAATTGCTCCACGGATTGACCTCCAGTGTGATGCCGCGTTCCTTGACCAGTTCGACGGCTTTCATATCTTCGATGATGTGAATGCCGTGTCCGATGCGATCCGGGTTCACTGCATTGATCGTGTCCACCACAAAAGAGGCAGGCGTGTCCTCGCCAGAATGGATTGTCACTTTGAGTCCGGAATCGTGCGCCTTCAAAATTGGTTTAACAAAATCCTTGATCGGAAAAAGCACCTCGCTGTCGGCCAGATCCACGCCGATGATATGTTGTTTGTTGCGGATGGCCCAGTCCACAGTTTTGATACACGATTCAACGCCCATGCTGCGTGTGGTAATAGCGATGTAACCGATGACCATGTCGAACTCGCGTTCGGCACGTTCTTTTGCGCGCAAGAGTCCCTCGAGGCAGGCATCCCAATTTAAATTGTGGCCGTGAAATGCCCAGTCCGGTGAGAAGCGGACTTCAAAGAGTTTGATGTTCTGTTTGGCCGCGTCCTCGAACAATTCCCAGGCGATGCGCTCGACGATGGCAGGTGAGGTGATGCTGTTTTGGAAAATGTCGAAGGCTTTCAACACCGCATTCAAGTCGTGCATCTGGTCAAGGACTTTGACCGTTTTATCCAGTTCATTGACATCATAGGAAGGCAATTCCAAACCAAACTCCTTGGCGGAGTCGATAATGGTCTGCGTGTGAATGGCGCCTTCAAGATGGATATGAATCTCGGTTTTGGGAAGGTTGTTATAACGCGCGTCGAAGTTTTTCATAAGCACCTTCATGTGTTTAAAAAGACTTCACTATTTTACCCTCTTGTATCGTAAAGAATGTTTGTGGTTGGTGCGGTAATAAGGAACCAATTATCTGTTTTCTCGCCAAAGCCGGAGAACGAACCGCGAAGAATACCAAGCACACAAAGGTTCTTTTTTTCTTTGTGCCTTAATGGTTATTTTTTTTCTGTGTTCTCTGTGTTTCTGTGGTTTAAATCCTTGTGATCTTCGTATTCGCTGCTTTGCAGTGTCATGTAAAAATGCGTTATACTCCCGCTCGCATATGACCGACCACATTCGTAATTTCTGCATCATCGCGCACGTGGACCATGGCAAGTCCACGCTCGCAGACCGTTTGCTTCAAATGACCGGCACGATCTCTGATCGTGATATGAGCGCACAGGTGCTCGACTCGATGGACCTTGAGCGCGAAAAAGGCGTGACCATCAAAGCCTCGGCTGTGCGCATGTATTACACAGCCAAAGATAATTTAAAGTATGAGATTAATTTAATTGATACCCCCGGCCATGTGGACTTTGGTTACGAAGTCAGCCGCGCACTCAAAGCTTGTGAAGGCGCAGTGCTCGTGGTGGATGCCACGCAAGGTATCGAAGCCCAGACGCTTGCAAATTTATATCAAGCCCTCGAGGCCGACCTCGTCATCATTCCCGTCATCAACAAAATCGATTTGCCGTCTGCCCGGCCCGATGAAGTGGCTGAAGATATCGCCAGCCTAATCGGGGTCGAGGCCGGAAGCGTGATCCGCATTTCGGCCAAAGAAGGCTTGAACGTGGATCAAGTCCTCGAAGCCATTGTCCAGCGCGTGCCGCCGCCCAAAGATGCGGACGATGCGCCTTTGCGTGCGCTCATTTTCGATTCGCATTATGACTCTTACAAAGGCGTCATTGCTTACGTCCGCGTGATCGAAGGCTCGCTTAAGGCCACCGACGTTCTGCGCATGTTCGTCACCAAGGTGGACATGAAACCGGTCGAGATCGGGATCTTTGCGCCGGGCATGAAACCCGTTCAAAGATTAGGATCGGGCGAGGTCGGATACATCGCCACTGGATTCAAGACCGTGCACGAATGCCGCGTGGGCGACACGATCACGAGCGCAGCGGCTCCCGCCTTGGACCCGTTGCCGGGTTACCGTTCTCCCAAGCCGATGGTCTTCGCTGGGATCTATCCCGTCGAAGCTGACGATTATCCCGAACTGCGCGAGTCGCTCGATAAACTTCAACTCAACGATGCTTCGTTGACATTCACACCTGAAACATCACAGGCTTTGGGCTTTGGATTCCGTGCCGGTTTTCTCGGTTTGTTCCACATGGAAATTATCCAGGAACGAATCGAACGTGAATATGACCTCGATGTTTTGTTCACCGCTCCGTCCGTTGAATACGAAGTCGTCAAGCTGACGGGTGAAACGATCACAGTTGATTCGCCCGCTGAACTTCCGACTGAGGGCGTGGCCGAAATTCGCGAGCCGTGGATGAATATCGAGATCATCACACCGACCGAATATTACGGTCCGATCATGGAACTGGTTACCAAGCGGCGCGGCATTTACAAAAAACAGGAATATCCCGCACCACATCGTGTCCAACTTGATTTTGAGATTCCGCTCTCTGAGATTATCGTCGACTTCTTCGACATGTTGAAGTCACACACAAAAGGTTATGCTTCGCTCGATTATCAATTGCTTGAGTATCGCGCCGATGTTTTGCAGAAGCTGGAAATCCTCGTCAATGGTGAACCGGTCGATGCGCTGGCAGCCATTGTCCATGAGAAGGATGCGTTCCACAAAGGTCAACGGCTAATCACCAAACTCAAAGAATTGATTCCGCGACAATTATTTGATGTTGCCATTCAGGCCTCGGCAGGCGGACGGATCATCAGCCGTGCCAATGTCAAGGCCACGCGCAAAGATGTGCTGGCGAAATGTTACGGCGGCGATATTTCGCGCAAGAAAAAATTGCTTGAAAAACAGAAACGCGGCAAGAAACGCCTCAAGATGGTTGGTAATGTTGAAATCCCGCAAGAGGCGTTCATGGCTGTGTTGAAACTGGAAGAGGAATGATTTTGTAGGGGCGCAATATATTGCGCCCCTACATTGGTGAAACATGAAAGATATCAAACGTTGGATCCCCGGCGCGTTCATCAGTATTTTGTTGATTGTCGCTATTTTATATTTTGTCGACATCCCGAAGATGATCGCCGCCATCCGTTCGGCGAATTATTTCATCATCCTGATCGCATTTGCCATTGGATTTGCATGGTTATATGTGCGCGCCATTGTTTGGCGGACACTGTTGCGTGAGCGCGCGTCGTATTGGGATGTGTTTCATAGTTTGAACATTGGTTATCTGCTTAATGCCATTCTACCGTTTCGTCTTGGTGAGTTGGGACGTGCTTACTTTCTTAGCCGTAAAACAGATATGACTTTTGTTGAGATCATCCCAACTATTGTGATCGAGCGTGCGGTGGACCTAGCTATCACCGCTGCTCTCTTCCTCAGTGCATTGCCGTTTGTGGCTGGAATAAAAGGTGCTGATCGAATTGCGATTGTCCTTGGTGTGGTTGTTTTGGCAGGGCTATTCTTCTTATACATTCTTGCTAAAAATGATCAGTGGGCGCTGGATACGTTTCATAAGTTCAGCGCGCGCTGGCCTTCCATCCAGCGTTTTGGCGGAAGCATCCTCGAATCATTTCTCACCGGCCTGGGTGCATTGACCGATGGCTGGCTCTTTGCCCGTTTCATGTTTTGGATGTTGTTAAATTGGGCAATGTCTCTGTTTACTTTTTATTTGTTTTTGAATGCATATTTTCCACATCCACAGTGGATATGGGCGATGTTCGGGCTTGGCGCGGGTGCATTTGGGAATGCTGTACCTTCCCTGCCGGGCGCGGTTGGAACACTTGAAGGTGCGCTGGGTGGCGCTTTGACTTTGGTATCAGGTGATCAAAACACTTCATTAGCCGTGGCTTTAACGTCACATTTCCTCAATTATCTGACCGCCATTATTTTGGGTGGATATGCCCTGACTCGTGAAGGGCAGTCTCTCTCGGAAATTTATCAACAATTGATGAATCTCCGGTCAAAAGGAAAAACTACTGAGGGCGATTAAGGGATAGAATTTTCTGGTTGTTCCTCCTGTATAATTTTTTATCGGTAATTTTTAAATGGAGGTGCCATGATACCGCTTTACGATACGGTTCGTTCGCGAAGATTCCCTGTGGTCAATCTGGCTTTGATCGCTCTCAATATTCTGGTCTTTCTTTATGAAGTTCAACTCGGAGGGGCAGGATTGGAATCATTTATTCGTACCTGGGCGTTGGTTCCGAGCCATTTGGTTGCTCACCCTCAAACGGCATGGGTCACGATCTTTACCAGTATGTTTCTGCACGGAGGCTGGTTCCATGTTTTGAGCAACATGTGGTTCTTGTTTATTTTCGGCGATAATATCGAAGATCGTTTGGGCTCAACGCGCTATTTGATTTTTTATTTACTGAGTGGCGTTGCTGCTGCGTTGATGCAGGTCTATATTTTGCAGACTAGCAGCGAACCGATGATTGGTGCTAGCGGCGCAATTGCCGGTGTGTTGGGTGCATATTTGATCTCTTTCCCGCGTGCCCGCATTGCCAGTCTGGTTCCGATCTTTTTTATTTTTACGATCATTGAGATCCCGGTCACGATTTTTCTTTTGTTCTGGTTCGTCACCCAGTTGTTCTCAGGCTGGCTTTCACTGCAAGGTGCAAGCGGGAGCGGCATTGCGTGGTGGGCGCACATCGGCGGATTTGTGTTTGGCTTTGTGGCTGTCAACCTGTTCCCGCGGCGACGAACATACTATTTACAGCAATAACGATTGGAGAAATGATGTCTCGCAATTATCTTGTCACAGGTGGAGCTGGATTTATCGGCTCGAATTATGTCAACCGACTTTTGAAGCGCGGGGAAAGCGTAACCATCTACGATAATTTTTCGCGCGCCGGTGCGCCGAGGAATTTGGAATGGTTAAAGCAGACTCATGGCGAGAAATCCTTTAACGTGATTGCCGGAGATGTGCGTGACGCTGCCAAGATAACTGAAGCAGCTAAAGAGTCTGATGTGATCGTGCATCTTGCCGGACAAGTAGCGGTCACTACATCCGTAACGAATCCACGTGACGACTTTGAATCCAATGCCCTCGGAACATTTAACGTCTTGGAAGCTGCTCGCGCTTCGAGGCGCGACCCAATTTTTATTTATGCCTCGACGAATAAAGTGTACGGCGGCATGGATGATGTGGCGCTCGCAGAAGACCCGACCCGTTGGCGGTACGCCGATTTGAAAAACGGCTGCCCCGAATCTCAGCCGCTTGATTTTCATTCGCCATATGGTTGCTCGAAAGGCACAGGCGATCAATATGTGCGCGATTACTCGCGCATTTATGGCTTGCGTTCGATTGTGTTTCGCCAGTCATGTATTTATGGCCCGCGCCAGTTTGGGATCGAGGATCAGGGTTGGGTGGCATGGTTCGTTATCGCGGCAGTGACCGGGCGGCCGATCACAATTTATGGCGATGGTAAACAGGTGCGCGATGTTTTGCACGTTGATGATTTACATAATGCCTACGACGCGGCGATTGAAAATATTTCAACGACTGGCGGACAAGTTTTCAACATGGGTGGCGGGCCGCAAAATGTTTTGTCGGTGTGGGCGGAGTTCGGCCCGATGCTCGAAAAATTGGTTGGTCATAAGATTGAGGTCCGGCGCGGCGATTGGCGCCCTGGCGACCAGCGCGTTTTTTATGCTGACATCTCGAAGGCAAAAAAAGAGTTGGGCTGGAGTCCGAAGATCGATGTGGAACGGGGAATCAAAATGCTGTTCGATTGGGTGCAGGCCAATAAAGATCTATTTTGAACAACAGAACCGCCGGACATCCGGCAGTTCTGTTGTCATGTTTTATTTTGTGGTTGGGTTAATTGGTTCGCATTCGGTGTGAAATGTTCCTGATAAGCTTAGAGAAAAACACCTATCTCCAAAAGTTTTAAGTTGATCCAAGGGAAGGTAATCGCTGTTGCATACACTTAGAAAAGAGCATTTGTTCCCAGAATGTGTGAATGGGCTCAAGGAAGTAGAAAAGTTGTTGCCTTTTTGGGAGAGTTCAGTCAACGAAGAAGCCAATTCTTTTTGCAGGCCGGAGTCGGAAGATTCGATGGAATAACCATGGACTCGCAGGAAGAATTCATTGGTCACACCGTATTCCCGCAAGAATCTGTCGTAACTTAATATAGGTTCATAGTCTCCGGTATTTCCACTTTCGATAACCAGGGCGTAGTCTGGATGTGAACGTAATACCGCTGTAATTGTTTCTATCCCATATGTGAATTCATTCGTCATCTTGATGTTGGCGTCGATGTTTTGGGTAATCGGGTTGTAACCTTTTATCATGGTGACAAGAATCAAAGCTGGGATAATAGCTGTCTGTAAAGTGAGTCCCGGCACTTTATTGTTTTCCTCGGATATTATTTTTTTGCCTGACCAGATGAGCACATAGATACTCGCAGGGATGTAGAGCAAACCGGGAAAATCATAACGATAATCTGTTGGCCAAAAACCGTCGTAAAAAAATAACTGGCTCAAATAAACGAGACAAAAAACTGCCAGCCAAAATTGTGACCACAACGCCGTTCTCTGCTTTTCCCATGGAAGGTTATGATTTAATGAGATCGCGCAGAAAATTATTGCTATGCCGATCAAAATCGAAATCGGTATTGGGTTTTGACCGGATACCAGAATGCCCAAAGTTTTTCCAATGCGAACCATCGGCGATACCGGGTTAGAATAAATATCCGTGCCGCTTCTGCTCACTGCTAATACGATACTTGACCCAACATACAATGAAAATAATAAAGTGCCTAAGGCAGAGAAAAGTATCGCGGTTTTCTTCGTTCTAAGGGATTCATAAACTAGATACATGGATGGAAAAATGAGCAATAAAAAATTTTCCTTGGAGCCGATGCAAATAATTCCTCCAAAGAAAATTGCAATGCCAGCCAGATATTCCCTTTTCTTATCAGGAATTTCTTTTTGAAGAGCGTTTATCACACCCCAAATATAAATTGGCAAACCTGCCACTGCGTAGGTTTCGCCCGGGCCTAACTTGCCAATGACATCTGACCAGTATGGAAAAGTTAGGGCGTAGGCGCAAATTAATCCGCTACTCAGCCATCCAATTGAAGATGACATCATTAACCAGAACAAGCCTAATGCAAATGCGATGATGAGAATCCTAAACGCATGCCAATAAATAGGATGAGCTCCCCACAAGGATGTTTCCAACAAACGCAGGAAATAATATGATGGTCTGAAACGTGGATAAGTACCAAATTGTCCGATCTCGGTTTTGGCCAACATCGAAAATATTTCGCTAAACGGCAGCTTGCCATCAGGCCCAAGGAAATACATAATCTCATGGTCGTCGATAATGTTCCAGTTTGTCCACAAACTTTTGCCAAAGATTCCGACTGCCAGAGTTAGGGAAAATAAAAGGGTTAGATGTGTTGAATATTTTTGTAGATTTATTCCCAGTTGCTTTGGAAAGGCGAAAAGGGAGTGGCGCAAAATTAGATAAATTGGCAAAACCATGATTGAAGTCAGGGTAGGCACAAGAAGTAATTCCAAGTATGCGCGATTGACCTCTAAAACGAGTATCGTCAAAGAGCAAATAAACCCGATCAGAAAGATGTATCCCAACCATTTAGGAAGAAAAGCATCCTGCGAAGTGACACTGCTGCTTTGGCTGTTAACTAAAACGATGGTGGCTATATAAAGGATCGCACCCCATAGAATCAATATCAACGCCAACTTTCCCCAGAGTGGCATGACAAATCCTTGTTGAACGACTGAGCTTCCAGTTGTTTGCCCTAAGTTTATGATTGTCGATTCTCCATCCCATATCACATTGACAACTACACCAGGTGAACCTGAAAAATAAAGTTTTGCTGATTCGCCCGTCCATCCTGTCCAGATTAGAGGCGCAGGTGATGTCGAAATAGGGGTAAGGGTAGTTCCTTTCCTTTTCCAATCATTGTTAGCTTGGAACGAATTGTAGCTGACATCCCCGAGTGAAGTTTGAAATCGATTGATATTTAGAGTCTGATCATTTATAAATTTTATTATTTCTATTTTTAGTGTGTGTTGTGACGAAAAAAGATAGTTCTTTTCAGGATAAAACGATAGAGATGTTCCTTCGAGCGATGCTAAAATACCCGACCCTATGATGATAATTAACCAATATCTCAAGGGGAAAAATTGAAACTTGGGTATGCCTCGATAAGCAACGAATGCCAAAAAAGGAATCAACAAAGCTGAAATAGCAAGCCGTGTCTTGCTGACAAAAGGTAGCTGCAAGATAAGTAGGTAAAAGAGAAATGCTGGAAAGCAGGCCCACAAAGTTACCAACGTGGCACGTTGTAATGGAATTTTTTTTTCGTGGAAAATCGACATGGCTGGTATTTTATCATCCCCTTAAAGTCGACATAAAAGATATTTATCAATGTGTGTTTTATGATGCATCTGTACAATAGCCTATTTCATTTTCACATAGTAAAAAATATGTCGCGTTTATTTGTCTTTCTACTGTGAAATCACATTGATGGATTGTGCGTAAAAAATATTATAGTCGGTCAGGTTTGGAGATGTTTCAGAGTATCCACATATTTCCAGAAGATTGCCGGGCTTTGCGATGAAATCATCGGGACTTTGAATTATCGCATTGTTATTCGTTCGATAGTCGAATGCGTAAAAGATGGATGTAGGCGGCGTGACTTTAACCGCCCAGTCGATCAGATATTGATTTGCCAGATCGTGTGAATTTCGCTTGTAAGTGGTCAGATGAAAGTTTGGCATTCCATCTTGTGTGGTGGAACTGTCAGGAGTAATGTTGAAATAAGTGCCGGGATCGAATCGGGCGACAATTGATGTTTCTCCAGCGCTACATGTTGATGATTGAATCTGTGGCGGTTTCCCCATGCTTTTTACAATGTATGGCCCAACTGCAATGATCGCGATCAATGCCAGACTATACCAGCTCGTTATCTCACTGCTTAAGATGTCGGAATCTGGTTTTGAAGTAATGTTTGTTTTGGAACCTATCATGTCCAAAAAGAACATCAGTCCCATAGTGGGAAGTAAGGCAAAGATGATGATGCTGGATGCATAAGGCCGCACGCGTGATGCGTCAGTGGGGGGCAAAAAAGGCACGGAGAGCAAAATGCCCAAAGCTGACATGATCACAAGTCCTGAGAGCACATTGTCGGATGATCTATTTCTGAACCAGCGGTAAATCCCGAAGGCAGATAAAACATAAAGTCCGCACTGGACTATAAAGTTGATGGTCGTGTTCGATCCGCCTGCAAATGAGAAGGCCCCGTAACCCTCGACAGATAAAAAGTTTGACCAGTTGTAAAGCATGCCTTGAAATAATAATCCGGGGTTGTTTCGTATTTGTTCAAAAGCAAGTTTATAAATCATCCCAGATTGATATGGCTCCTGCAATTTGAGAATCTCAGGATGTGTTTCAAAAATATAAGACCAATGTTTTCCACCGCTTGCCAGACCATATAATGAATAGGAAAAGTTTGCAAACATGATTCCTGATGGAATGGCTAATAAACGGAACATCAACCAGTTCAATAAAAAGCCTGCGACAATTGCAACCATCCCGCCGACCAGAAATTGCCACGACAACCAACTGCCTGATTTACGGAATACCCATGCCCCATATAAAACTAAAAGTGGCAATACAAAAAATGTACCTGCCCGTGCAATGAGAGCCAGTGTGAAGACAAAAATCCCCAGGCAGGTTGTAAAAAGACTCGATTTGTGGAAGCCGCGCCAAACAAGGGCAAAGCCTAAAGCACCTAATGCAACTCCCAGACTCTCAGACATGACAAGCCCAATATGGAATCTATAAAACAAAAATAGAATGAGAAGGACGAAGACAGCCGCCTCGGCTCCATGTGTTCTTTTGATCTCTAAAACTGCCAGGTAACATGCCCCCGCTGTGATCGTGGTCAGGAGCGCAAGCGAAACCATCAGATTTCGATCTGTGATCGAAAGCAGAACCGCAAAAAGTCCGGGAAAGAGCGGACGACGCGCTGAAAAAGATGAAAAATTTTGTCCGATCGTCAGGCGAAGTGCGTCCGTGTAGTAACTTGATGCGTCGAATAATGGGATGATGCCATTGAAAACAGTTGATTGTGATTGACCTGTTTTCCATAATTCAGCTAGGGCCAATCCGAAGAAAATGAAAGTAAAAGTGATCGAAAAAAATCTCCCAATCGAATTGGGCAGGCGGAATGAAATGTACAATGACAAAACAAAAACAGGAATAAACTCTGCAAAGCCAGTGCGTGTTTTGAAGCCTAGCGAGGCCAATATGTTTGAGTTTGCATTGATCAAGATCAAATAGAAAATCGTTAAAGCAATAACGGTGCTCAAAATATCAATGACCCGCCATTGCGATAATTTTTGTTTGAGGTTTGCGATCATGGTCGTTTGAAGAAATATGTTTTATGAGTTGGATTGGCTTTTAGTGGGTTCAGTTTATCATAAATAAACTGGTTTCATCCCGGCTTGAATTTTCGCGTTTTATGGCTTTGTTACAAATGTTTTTTCTTAACCTGTGTCTCATTCTAAAATGTGCGGTTGCGGATCGCAGGTTTTACTTTTCCTGCTTCATGAGAATTCTGATTGTCCGTACATATCATCTCTCGTCGCACTCAGTTTGAAATTTATTGTGCCAAGTGGCTCTTTGCTTGAACCAATGCTCGAAGAGGGTTTGGGGTAGGGAATCAAGATATTGTTTGGTTGGGTGCAAACGTATAACAAATTATTTTAAAGGTTCCAGTTATAATACCTATTTTATAACTTAGAAGAGGCCGAATGACTTTAGTTAAACCTAACTCCCCGTTATATACAAAACAAGGATTGTGGTCGTTATTTCTAATGTGTGTTCTTCCACTTCATTTTTGGACCCTTATCCTTGCTTTTCGTGATCTTTCCTGGTTGATTGATCGTTCAAACCTTTGGGATGCAATTACGGTTGCGTCTTACGGAATGGTTTTTGCCTTTGTCGAGAGTATGCTTATTTTTCTAATAGCAATCTTGCTGGGTTTTCTCGTTCCGAAATATTGGGACTATCAGCATCGCACAGCCTTGTTAAGTATTTTGGTCATCATCACTGCTTTGTGGGCCATGGTTGATCAGCTTTTTGCCTTGCTTAATGTTTCGCTACCGGGGGGCCTTCTTTATTTTATTGCCCAACAAGGCCATCCCCTGAGAGTTCTTTATATAATCGCTCTATTATTGGTTGCCCCTACGGTTTTGATTCCAACTTGTCTAATTTTAAAATCTGACAAAGTGTTTAAAATGGTTCGAGGTCTAATTGACCGTTTTACTTTGCTGGCGGCTTTTTACCTTCTTTTTGATGTAATTGGTTTGATTATTGTTGTAATTCGAAATGTTTAGTAGAAGGTCTGGATGAAGAATAAATTTAATCGTCGCGATTTTATCAAATTAGCCGGTTTAATGCCTTTCAGTATGATGGCGCCCCGTTTGGAAAAAGTGATAGGATCGCCACAGCCACTTTCAGGTCAGAATAAGAACGTGCTTGTGATTGTGTTTGACGCCTTCTCTGCGTACCATGTTTCAATGTATGGGTATCAACGTGAGACTACTCCCAATCTTGCCAAGCTGGCTGAACGGGCAGTTATCTATCATAATCATTATGCGGGCGGCAATTTCACAACACCTGGGACAGCCTCCCTGTTGACAGGTACACTTCCATGGTCACATCGGGCATTCGAAGCCAAAGCAACAGTAGCCCCACAATATGTGACTCGGAATTTCTTTAGCGCTTTCGAAGATTACTATCGCATTGCTTATACCCATAATGGTTGGGCGAATATTTTACTGGAACAATTCCATGCCCAAATGAGCGAGTTGGTTCCATGGGAGTCGCTCTTCCTGCGCCCATATTTTGGTTTTGTCCTTGACATGTTTGGAAAAGACATTGATAACGCTATGGTCGCCTGGACACGCAATGTGGATATTAAGCAATATGGCTATTCATATTCCCTGTTCCTATCGCAATTCTATGAGGTACTTAAAGAACAACGGTATGCAACGCTTAACAAAGAATTTCCGCGCGGCATTCCATCCACCGGTTTTGCTGATAACGATTTCCTGCTTGAAAATGCCACAGATTGGGTAGGGAAAAAACTTCCTAATATTCCCCAGCCCTTTTTAGGATATTTCCATTTCCTACCGCCGCATGGTCCTTACAATACACCTTTGGAATTTATAGGAAGATTTGGCCATGATGGATACAAGCCAATTAATAAGCCTGTAGATGTTTTTTCAGAAAACAGATCCTATGCTGACCTGCTCGAAAGAAGGATTGAATATGATGAATATTTGCTTTATGTAGACAGGGAGTTTGGCAGATTGTTCAATTATCTCGAAACAGCCGGTTTGATGGAAAACACTTGGCTGGTATTAACTTCGGATCATGGAGAAATGTTTGAAAGAGGTATTTCTGGTCATAGCACCAATGCGCTTTACCAACCAGTGATTCGAATTCCCCTGCTTATTTTTGAACCGGGACGGAAGACCAGTATGGATATATACACACGTACCAGTGCAGTGGATGTCCTGCCTACCATCGCACATTTAACCGGTCATCAAATCCCTGATTGGACCGAAGGTGTTCTTCTGCCTCCTTATGCGCCTACCAG
>Ga0075275_1000025_pt1 | contig 15200 bp, 14 predicted proteins | sample SF_Rice_5C_80N_3_FD_69769 | JGI IMG/M metagenome (GOLD analysis project Ga0075275, IMG submission 69769) | Rice paddy soil microbial communities from Twitchell Island, California, USA - SF_Rice_5C_80N_305 | ecosystem: Environmental > Terrestrial > Soil > Paddy field/soil | place: USA: Twitchell... | reverse complement strand
ATCATTTCCATGCCGGTCGATTGTAATGTTGATTTTGGCATGTCGGCGGTCTTGCTATAGATTGAGCCGATTGACCAGATCAATGCTGCAATCAGAAGAGCAATCGTGCCGAGTGTATCGAATTGTGTGACCGATGAGCCGTTGAAGTTTTGAGGGCCGATCAATAGAAATACGCCGCCAAAACCGATCAGCAATCCAACAACGCCACGCCAATTTGGTTTGGCTCCGCCTCGGCGCAAAGCTTCAAATAGCACCAGCCACATTGGCGACATGCTGACCATCAATGCTGCGATGCCGGACGGAACGCGTTGTTCAGCCCACCCGACCAAGCCATTGCCGCCGAGCAACAAAGCAAGGCCAACGATCCCTGTTGATACCCATTGACTTTTGGTCGGGGTTGGGTCGCCAGCCATCCGCCGCCAGATCAGCAAGATCGTGCCAGAGATAAGAAACCGTATGCCTGAGTGCAGGAAAGGCGGAATGGTTTCCACAGCGAATCGAATTGCGAGATAAGTGGAGCCCCAAACAATATAAAGTGCGATCAATGCCGTCCAGATTTTTGTTTTCATTTTTTCCTTTTAAGTAGGTCACACTTTAAGTGTGACCTACTTCTTATAAAACAAATCAACTTTGTGTTTGTGCGTGTTCCCAGCCAAGCAAAGCCATTTTGCGCGCTGCACCATAACGGTAGTTGCCGAACTCGCCCAGCTTGCGGATCACGCGGTGGCAGGGGATCAGCACTGCGATTGGATTATGTCCAACTGCGCTGCCAACGGCGCGTGATGCTTTCGGTTGTCCGATCTGTGCCGCAAGTCCCTCGTAAGTGGTCGCCGCACCGGTCGGGACATTGAGCAGGGCTTCCCAAACTTTCAACTGAAAATTTGTGCCGCGCAGATGCAAATGTAGAGGAGATTGTTCACGCATATTCAGGATAAAGATGGGTGCAATAAGCGGCGCAGTGGTGCGGTGATCTTCGATCATCTTTGCTTCCTGCCAGTCTGAGACCAGCGCATCGATTGCATCGCCTTCGCTGGTTTGCACGAAACCGAGATGACAAATGCCGCGCTCCGTCACGCCGATTAGACATTTGCCGAACGGGGTGGGGTGGATGCCATAGCGAATGGTCAGCCCTGCACCGCGTGATTTGTATTCGCCGGGGGTAACGGCTTCAGTGGTGACAAAAAGATCGTGCAGGCGACCCAAGCTTGAAAGTCCGACCTGATACGTGGCATCCAGCAGATTCTCCGAGCGTTTGAGTAAATCCTTGGCGCTTTCTTTTGTCAGGAATTGCAGGAAGCGTTTCGGGCTGATCCCAGCCCAACGGGTGAATATCCGCTGGAAGTGGAATTCGCTCAGTCCAATGCTGGCCGCCACTTCTTCGAGACTTGGCTGGTCTTTATAATGGTTTTCAAGGTACAGGATTGCCTGCTCGATACGCAGGTAATCTTCCGAAAGTTCTTTGAAATCTTTGAGAGATGTATTCATAAAACACTCCTTTCTGTTGCGATTATTTTATGAATCTCTCCGCACGCCGACGACCCGTTTCTTGCTAAACTTTACGACTTGCCGACAACTTCGTAGTGTACGACCGTTGGCTCGAATTCCAGCAGGAAATCTTTGTCCTCGCTATAATATTTGGCTGCGTCCACATCTTGACCCGCGAAACTTTTTATTGATTCCATGTTTTCCCAAAAGGTCAAGGTGATGAAATGGGTCACGTCGCCATCCTGACGTTCCAGAATGTGAACGCTGATATTTCCTTTTACTGATTGATAATCAGGGATGGCGCGCTCGTTTACGAATTTGCGGTATGCCTTTGCTTTTTGCGTTGGAACTCTTCCGTGCCACATTCTCGCGATCATTTTTTCTCCTTCCAGCGGATTAAAAACAAAACAGACATGCTGGGGCATGCCTGTTAAATGCAACATTGCAATTAAAAAAGACAGCCCTTCCAAATTCAAGCAGACAGAATGTGTCTGTTTCACTGCGTCTGTCTTGTCTCATGTGTTGCCACATGGTTTTCGACAGCGAGCGATAAAGTTTTCTAAAACTCATTCGCTTCTTACGCTTACTTTGGAAGGGAGAAGGAAGTCTGTGACAGACTTCAGAGGCATCCGCTGATCAATCCGATTTTTTCCCGGCAATTGCCGGGGTTAGCGCGTCCTTCGCGGGACGGAACCTCCACCTCGTGATCCTGTTATTTATGAAACAGGACCCAGCCGCTAGATCTCCGTTATTCAATTGTAACCGGGCGTGATTTTACTCGCGGGCCATGGACTCGTCAAGCAGGAAAGGTTGATTTGCTCACGATATAAAAAATACCCCGCATATGCCGTGTACTGCTAAGTTTTGAACCTGCTTGCGCAGGTGGACCCCAACCGGGAAACGCCGCCTTGGCTCAGGCCTATCGCGTTATTTCCATGAGATAAAGGTCCGTGGTGTGAATGTTGGCCCAAAACCGAATGTGCAATATCACGAACACAGCAGGGCACAATTTTTATACCATAAAGCCAAAGACGAGGATAGAGAAAAATTAAATCAATCGCCATTGCATTCGGCACAAGTTTGTGCTACCCTCTACATGTTGTTTATAAATTAGCCAACTGAGGAGATAATATGCCCACCGTACCGGGAATTGATGTTTCTTATTGGGATTCAGGAATCGACTGGCCAAAGGTTCGAGCAACAGGACAGCGCTTTGTCATTGTCAAAGCCACAGAAGGCGAGAATTATACCGACCCAACCTTCAACGATCACTGGACAGGCGCCAAAGCAGCCGGGCTTTTACGAGGAGCTTATTGCTTCTTTCATCCGAACATGGATCCCAAAAAACAAGCCGCGCGCTTTATCAGCGCGGTGAAGGCCATGAACGATGACGGTGAACTTCCTCATGCACTCGATCTTGAGATAGCGGAAGGAGCTTCAAACGATAAGATCATTGCGAACGCAAAGATCTGGCTTGATCAGGTTGAACAGGCGTTTGGACGAAAGCCTTTTATCTATTCAGCGGTTGCATTCCTTCAGACTAATTTCTCGGTTTTGGGCGGTGGCCCGCCGCCCTGGGGAAAAGATTACCCGTTGTGGCTGGCATGGTATCCAAACCAGTACACGGATGGCATGACTCCGCTTATGCCGCGCGGTTGGTATAACTGGACGGTTTGGCAGTATGGCGACAAAGGCGTTGTCAACGGTATCAATGCCAAAGTGGATATGGATGTTTTCAATGGCACGCTGGATGATCTTTATACATTTTCCGGTGCACAGGCTCCTGTCCAGGTGCCAGGCACACACAGCGTTTCAGCAGGTGATTCATTTGAATCGATTGCGAACCAGTATGGCGTAACCGTTCGCGAGTTGGTGTCAGCCAATCCGCAATTGATCAAGACTGGCGATAAACTGACGGTCCCGATTCCGGTGGCGATCCCGCAGGAAAGTGGAACCGGTTCCGGGTCCACAGGTGGAAGCGCTTCTTCATCCACCCCGAAGCGGACTTACACGGTCAAGGCTGGTGACACACTGTCGGCGATTGCCATCAAGTTCACTGTGACGGTCCCCGCGATTGCCTCAGCAAATAATATTGCAAACCCGAATAAAATTACTGTCGGACAGGTTCTGACGATACCGTCGTAACCATGCGGCATTGCGAGCGAAGCAATCTCTGAACAAAATTTGAGATTGCTTCGTCGGGAAGAATACCCTCCTCGCAATGACAGTCTGGACTATAAAAACTCCGAGTTCTCAATGAACTCGGAGTTTTTATAGTTAAGGCAGAAGTTTCAAATGTCCTTCTGAATTTGCAGTGACGGCAGATTGTTCCCAATACATTGGATAATATTTTATGTTCGCCCACAACGATGACATATCATCGTAATGTTTGTTGTAAGCATGACCGGATTCGCCTGTGGTATGAACGGTGAGAGAGTTATTGAGATTGCTCATATCGGCGATCATGCGCATGGACGGTAGCCAGTTGGTTTCGTAGCCGTCTATGATCGACCAGCCAGTGGCGTCGATGACGGCTTCGCTTCCGCCAGTGGGGACGGGGCCGCGGTTGAACAGCGAATCGATCAAACCAATGCCGGTTGTGCCCAGCGTCTGGTTGCGGAAAGTGGCGGCGTGCATCGTGCCCCAATTCCATTTCGATGGATCACTACCGTAGGAATTTTTTAATTCGTTCACGCCATCGGCAAAAGCTTTCCTAATGATGTCGTCACGCGTCTCGACTTTATCTTTGGTGGTTTTGTCATCCCAAAATGGGTCAGTCGGATTCTTGGCAAGGTTGCGCATGACTTCATTCCAGCGTGAGCCGCCGTCTGCGGCATACTCTTTTGGCAGGTCATCATTGAAAGTATCTTTGATGAGATTGCGCCAGAAGGCATTGAAGACCGCCGCTCCGCCAGAATCAGCGCGGGCCTGGAAGTCCCATTTATTGACAAGGTCGAGCGCGGCGGCTTGCGTTGAATCGGTTGGTGTCCCAACTGCCTGTTGAAGCAGCGGCACATAGACTGGGCCGTTGGCGTCGAACATATCGCCCTGCATGGATTGAATATAGGGGATGTCAATCTTGCCGGGCGCATTCTTGATTAAATCCACAATGCGATTGGCGCGGAAACCATAATCCCAATCATTAGTGATGAGATATTTATAACCAGCCGGAGGCACTTGATTATTGGCTGTAGCGATATAACCCTCGGCAGGATTAAATGTGTATGGAAGTTGATCGAACGGAATGAAACCAGTCCAATCGTATTGGCTGTTCCAACCGGGGACGGGATAGCGACCATTACCGTTTTTGCGGATCGGCACGTCACCGGGCATTTGATATCCGATGTTTCCTGATGTGTCAGCGTAGACCAAATTCTGTGCGGGGACGTGGAAGTTGCTGGCAGCGGCGCGGAACTCGGTCCAGTTTTGGGCTTTGTCAAAACCCCAAATGGCCTCGAATGGGGTGGATGGAGTCAGTGCTGTCCATTCGAGGGCGATCACGTAATTTTGTGGCAGAGCCAATGCGGCCTTGTCTTTGAATGGCACGAAAGTCGGGTCGTTGGATTTGTTGACATCCTCCAACTGACCAAAAGTATCGGAAATTACCGGGCCATGCCGTGTGGAACGCACGGTGATCTCCACCGGAGAGCCGCCGACCACATTGATGGTTTCCTTGCGCGTGGTGAAGTCGACCCATTTGCCGTCGACCTCGTATTGATTCGGATTATCAGGATTAACTTTTTCGATGAACAAATCCATCACATCTGGGCCGACGTTTGTGAAACCCCAGGCGATTTTGTCGTTGTGGCCGATGATGACGCCCGGCACGCCTGCGAAGGAGAATCCGCTCATTTCATACGGGCAGGCGTCGCTCTTGGGCTGGCAGTGCATGTCAATCTGATACCAGATCGAAGGCATTTGAATTCCAAGATGCGGGTCATTTGCCAGAATGGGCATTCCGGTATTGGTCAGTTTGCCGGAGACAACCCAGGAGTTGGAACCAATTCCATCGCCTTTCGGCCCCAGTGCGGAGTCCAGAAGTGAAGCGTTCTGTTGAAGTGCATCCAGCGGAAGTTTTGAAACATCAATGGTCGAAGCGCTGGATGGTTGGGAAGTTGTTGACCCGTCGCCAATCTTATTGACGATGACTGGATGATCGCTTGGATAAGGCGGATAGAGTTGATCGACCTGCGGCGGCGTGAGCGTCTTGAGCAGAACCGCGCGCTGAATTTCCTCATCCATGTTGCCGCGCAGATCCCAGGCCATGGCTTTACCCCACGTCAGCGAGTTGACCGGTGTCCACGGCGCAATCTTGTAATCGGGGCTGAGCAAACTCAGCACGGCATATTCAAGACTGAGGGCGGTTCCTGTGTGATCTTTGAGATACGCATTAACACCCGCAGAATAAGAATCAAGGATGGCTTTTGATTCCGTACTCAGACCAGCGTACTCAGCTTCGGCGGTTTGCTTCCAGCCCAACGTTCGTAAAAATGAATCGGTATCGGTCTGGCCTTTGCCAAACATTTCGGACAATGTGCCAGAGCCGATGTGCCGCCAGGCATCCATTTGCCAGAAACGATCCTGCGCGTGGACGTAACCCTGCGCAAAAAACATGTCATGCACAGTGGCAGCGTAAATGTGCGGGATGCCCATCGTATCACGATAAACATCCACCGGCCCATCGAGCCCCTGCAAGTGAATCTCCCCGTCAATTTTTGGGAAGGATTGTGGTGCCACAGTATTCGGTAGATAACTTTTGAAATAATAAAACCCGCCTGCCCCTGCCAACAGTGCAAGAACGACAATGGCGATCAAACCCCGACCAAGCCACTTCCAAATTTTTTTCATTGCTCCTCCAAGACGAAAAATTTTCGGTGATTATACAGCCGATGGATAAAACCCAGCCTTAAACAAAAAGAGACGTTCGTGCTAACGCCTCTTTTCGGACCCTGGAGCGGCTCGCCGTTAAATTTTGTAAAGGCAACCTAAACAAAAAGAGATGCTCGCATGAACATCTCTTTCGTGGAATCTCCGACTTCATCTTCGCATACGATGTCGCTCAAGATGAGCCTCAAGTATGTTGCTGTAGATTTTTATAGATGCGGGCGTGGACATTGCTTGTCTGCACCTTGCCGCAGTGTGGTGCAAATGTAGGTACTCAGCAACTCCCACCGACGGTTCGGCCCAGGGCGAGAGCCAGTGGCGAGATCAGCTCTCAGCTCACTGCTTTTTTCACGAGTGCTTTGATCCTCGCCTCATCGGCAGCGGTCAACTCCTTCAGTGCGAATGATGTTGGCCACATGGTACCTTCGTCGAGTTTCGCCCTGTCGTTAAAGCCAAGCGTCGCATACCTCGCTTTGAACTTTTGCGCGTCTTGGAAAAAGCAGACGACGTTACCGTCCGCGTTGGCATAAGCGGGCATCCCATACCAGGTTTTCGGCGAGAGGGATGGCGCGCTTTCTTTGATAATCTCATGGATTCGCTTTGCCATGGAGCGATCCGGCTCTTTCATCCCGGCTATCTTATCAAGCACGGCTTTTTCCGCCTCTTCCTTGCTCGCAGCTGCCTTCCTCTCTTTGATGGTTTCCTTCATAGCTGCTATTTCTTCAGCCGATAATCCTGTGCTGCTTGTGGTGGTGCGCTTGGCAGACTTTTTTGTTTCTTTCCTTGGGCTCATAGAAATCTCCTTTTGGTAAATGTTTCCAGTAAATTATTTGTGCAACCACGGAATGTGTGTGATCGAAATATAGATTTGTCGCTGACGCGCTCATATGTCCTGAACAAGTCCGATGATGTTGCCATCCGCGTCTTGCACAGACGCAACCAACCTTCCTCCGCCGACGTCTTTGATTTCTCGCAGAACTTGCGCGCCAGAGTCTGTTAGCAATTGCAGGCTCTTTTTGATATCGTCCACGTGATAGAATGCGGTCATCCCATCTTCGGGACCGCTGGGAACTAATCCGACATCCTGATCTCCAATTTTGAAGCCGATATAATATGGCGCATCTGAATACGGTTCAATGCCCAACAACTTACCGAACATCGCTTTGGCTTTGTTCATATCCTTGACAGTGTAAATGATTGTTTTGACACCTTTATTCATGGGAAGCTCCTCTTGCCTCTAAAGGATTTTAGTTATATAATAAAGATACTTCACAATAAAGATATTGTCAAGAGGCATTGATATGATGAATTCCACAAAGACAGATTTGAAGAAACGCGCTCTGATGGCAGTGAGGGATTATGGCGTTAATTTGACACTGCTTCAAAACGCCATGGGGGATCGACTAAACCTCAACGTGACTGATGTGCAATGTCTCAGACTTCTATTCAATAATGGTATTGCCACACCTTCCGAACTTGCCAGGCATACGGGTCTCACCTCTGGTGCGACGACCGCCATGCTTGACCGTCTCGAAAAGGCAGAGCTGATCGAGCGGCGACCTAATCCCGATGATCGTCGCGGAACTTTAATCTCTCCCGGGAAATCGGCCGCCGAAAAAGTTGCATCAGGGTTTGAATCAGCGAGAAAAGCACAAGACGAATTGATCTCAAGTTACTCCGAAGAAGAACTGAAAATCATTGCTGATGCCTTTGAACGATTTACAAAAATATGGGAGCAGGAGCGCATGAAGCTCCAAAAGTAAAGGCAGGTCGTGACCTGCCTTTATGTACTGCGAATCAATTATGTAGACTTCCTGTTGCCATGTCGAGAATGAAAGTCTGAAAGAAAGAACGACGCAGGGTTTTGCCCAACTGTGTTTATACGGCGGGCATCTATAAAACTGATAATAGCCTGCCAAGAAATAAAAATATTATTTCACCACACCAAGCAATCTTGGAAACCAGTACCACAACAAATCTGCGGCGGGCTTGCCATGTACCGATGCGGATTTATCCTGCAACATGGCGGGTGGATAATATCCGCGCGTGACGATGCCTCCAACCCACGGGCGCGTGTTGATGGCATTCAACATCACTTCATAAATATCGGATTGTGCCTGTAGGTCAAGTGACACCGAGCCGGGATTATTAGGTTGATTCAAAGCCGTCCAATCGAGACAGCCGCCTTTGCCATCGTTTAAGCATCCGGTTGCCGCACTGCTGACGGATGGATAAGCCAGCGCGACGATGAGCGGTTTGTTGATTAACAACGGCAAGGCCGAGACTTCGTTATCAAGAAGTTTCGCGGCTTGATTCGCCATGTCAGTTTTGGATGCGCCTGCTTGATTTGCCAATGGCGCGTTCCATAATAAATAGACGCCGTCTGTATCTTGCAGAAAAACCAATGATGTTTGGAATTTGCCGGGTGTATACGGTAATGCCCATAAAACTTTGCCGTTGAAGTGCTGGCGGATTTCAGCCACAATGGCTTTCCAACGCGCGTCAGCATCGGCAGGCACACCCGACGATGTGCCGTCTGCCAGTAAACCGCCCGGCAACGCCGGGTCGAGCCAGTCACCACCCAGGATGATGGCCTGCGAACCGGATTGAGTTGCCAGGTCCGCGTAATTGACAGCGAAGGCACGGTAATGATCAAACCAGGTTTGCCACCAGTTCGCGTCGCGCGGAGCGTTCTTCCAAAAATCTGCGGCTGTGGTTGTGAAATGCGGAATGGGGAAGAGCGCCACGTTCAAATTCGCGCTGCGGGCCTGACTGACCATAATGGCCGTGTCAAGCCAGAATGGATCAGTGCCGGGATTTGTCCCAAACTCAAGCGGCGAGGTTCGCTTGAATGTCCAAGTGGGAGTATAGATGAGCCAATTGGCGCCCAGCGCCTGAACATTTTGCACGGCTTGCGGATTGTAATAAGACCAATTTGGCTGGTACGTTGATTGAAACTCAACACCGGTCATAAATCCGTTTGGACGAGCGGTGATGGCTGAACCAACAAGTGTGGTCGGTTCGGTTTGATTGAGCCAGGCCCAATTTTCCACTGTGTCTTGAATATCCTGCGAGATAAGGCTGGTGGCAACTTCACGGCCTCGGGCTGAATTTCCGGCTGTGGCAAGGTCGTCTGCACTTCCACATTGTCCATTACGACAATAACGATAGTGGAAAGTGCCCAACATGTTCAAGGGACCATATAATTTATAAGCCCATTTATTATTGCCCAACGGCCACATGGGGATCGGTTCCGTCCAGCCATAGGGATTGAATTGAATATAAATAATATCGTTGGGTTGGGTGCTTGCCGGAACAGTGACTTCAAAAAGAATAGGCGCAGAGTTGCCTGCCTGCCAGGTTTCAACTTTGTCCTGAATCAAAACATCCTGCGCGGGGACGATGAACTCGCGTAATTCAAACTGACCTGTTGCCTTATGTTCGGCATTCCAAAAGCCATCGCCAAGTGTGTATTTATATTGCACGTAAGCGCCGACCGGCAGGCTGAGCGTGACTTGATAATGTCCGTCAGGTTGAAGCGCCATGATCGGCATTCGGTCGGCGATAGTGTTCATGCCGCCCTTCATGTCTGCGAATGTGTTACCCAATTCGATCAAATTTCCAGCGATGCGGATGGGGGCACCTTGAATATCGTTCGGAGCACTGACATTGAAGGTGACATGCACCAGCGGCGATGCCTTGACCTTCAACTGGTCTACCGTTGTATTTAAATTTTCGGCCACCAGGGCGCCTTGTTGAAAAGGCTGATAGGTTCCGTCGAGCGAATAAACAACCAGATTGTGGGTGCCGGTTGGAAGTCCCTGAATATCGAAGCGTCCGGCAGAGTCTGTGATGGATTGCACGCCGCCCGCTGTCACCATCAGACTTGGAACGGGTGAACCTGTATCCGCATTGACGACACGTCCCTGAATGCCGCCAGTTGGACGCGCATACGTTTTATCTTCCCAACTGCCGACGATGTCTTTTACTTCGCCCGGCCCGGTGACATAATACAATCGGTAGCGGATCGGCGCGTCCAGCGCGGTGTCTTCGAGAATGGGGCGGCCGCTTTGACGGATATAGCGATACTTGATAATTGCATTCATCGGCAGCGCAATAGTCGCGGTGTAGGTTAGTGAATCTTTTGCCTGCATTGGATAGTTCACAGGGTTGAACGACAGGCCCGTCACTTCATCGAGGATGCTCAGCGTCAGGCTTTCACCGGCAACCAACGGTTCAGGAATTGAAATTGTGAATGTTGTCTGCGCGCGCGGCTGAGGTGTGGGCGAAGGCATGATCGGATCGGCTGGTGGTTGTGTGGGGCCACCGGATGGAGGCTCGAATAAAGAAAGTTGACAAGCCGTCCCGATTAATGCCAACAGACAAAGTGCAACCATGAGAGTGCTTCGGGTTGTGTAGCCTTTGGCATGTTCAGGGCGGTGCTTCATGCAGACTCCTCCTCAACTTGTTTTTCCTCGGCAGGCCTTTTACGGCCGGCATACGCGATGAAACTCAATCCGATACTGATGAAATATAACAAGATCATAGGCAGCATGACCAATCCCATGTTGACCGGGTCCACAGTGGGGGTGATGGCTGCTGCAACGATGGCAATAACGATTACCGCAACGCGCCAGTTTCTTGCCAATGGCTGAGGCTTGACCAGTCCCAAAAAGGTCAATACATAGATGACAAGCGGAAATTCAAAGCAGAGACCGATCCAAAACATCAAGCCGGTCACAAATGAAAAATATGAATCGGGACGAAGGGCGGTTTTGATGCCGAGGAAATTCAACAGAAATTGTAAGGCGCTGGGTAGAAAAAAATAATAAGTGAATGCCATGCCGCCGACGAAAAAGATGACGGCCAGTGGAATGCTGATCAGCCCATAGGCCCTTTCGCGTGGGTGCAGTCCGGGCGCGGCAAAGGCCCACAACTCAAAGGCAATGTAGGGTGATGAAAGTGCAATGCCTCCCAGCAAAGCCACCTTCATGAATACCCCAATAGATTCGGTGACCTCGATGGCTTGAAGTGCCTGCAATCCGCCGATGGGGGTGGCAAGGAAGTTGACCATCTGCTGTGTGAAGAAGGCGGATATCGCAACGCCGATGGTCAGTCCAAGGACGGCGCGCAGAAGATGGGAGCGCAAAGCATCAACTTGCTCCCAGAATAACTGGCGCGCCTGTTCGTTTTGTGCCAGGTCGCTGAACACATCACCCAGTGAATGTTCCTCCGGCTCCTCGGTCATGAATTTGTGGACGGAGCGCGGGATGCGTACCGGCAATTGGATCAGCCACCATATCACGCGGAATGGCAGTCGAATGATCCACCATAAAGCTTTCAAAATGGTTGTGATGATAAAAACGATGGAACGTCCGACTCGTTTGAAGAACCTACCCATTCTTTACCTCGTCGTCAGATGATGGCATTGAAGGCGGTGGGGGGGAAGACAGGATTGTATTATCAGGTTCAGAAGCGGGAGGCTGCTTTGGGTCGCCGTTTTGAGGCGGTTGTGGATTCCCTGCGGGAATGGATTGGACTGAACGAAGATCCTTCTGCATCGCGTTGACTGATGAATTTACATCCTTCTGCATCGCATTGACCGATGAATTTACATCTTTTTGAATATCCTTGATTTCCTTGTTCAATTCGTCCAGCGATGCTTCACGCATCAAGCGTGTCGGAAGGTTTTGAATCTCGCGCGAAGTTTGTTGAAAAAGTTTCCAACCATCTGAAGTGACGATCTGTCTCAGCCATTTGCCGAGGGTGCGCCCGGCTTTTTGCATGTCTTTTGGCCCAAGCAATATCAGGGCGATTACAACGATAAAGAAAAGCTCTGATGGGCCGATACCCAATATTTCCATAATTAGTTTTCTTTCGTAATTGAGTGGAGTTGATGTTTGATTTCGTTTTGATGTTCGACCAGACTTCCCAACACGCCGTTGATGAAACGTGGCGCGCTATCTGAGCCGTACATCTTTGCCAATTCCACCGCTTCGTTGATGGCGACCTTAACCGGCGTCTCGCCTTGTACGGCGAATTCCCAACAGGCGACGCGCAGAATGTTGCGGTCGATGGCTGCGATCTGGTCAAGCGGCCATTCGGGCGCATATTTAGCTATGATCTGATCAAGTTCCTGAGCGAGGGGGAGAACACCGAAGATGATCTGGCGGGAAAAATCTGCCAGCTCGTCGGTAAGCGGAGTTTCCTCCAGCCGTTGATTCAAAATGTCGGCTGGAGAGTGATTCGCGATATCAATTTCGTAAAGTACTTGCAGGGCGATACTACGCGCCCTGGTGCGGGACTTCATAAGAATTAAGCCTCGGCTTCCTCGTATTCAATATCTTCAATGTGAATATCGATCTGTGCCACATCCATGCCGACCATTTCCTGAATGGCGCGTGCCACTCCATGCTGCACGTTGCGGCTTACTTCGCGGATGTTTACATCTTCTTTTAAGATGAGATATATGTCAGCGGAAACCGTATTTTCGTGGATGTTGATCTGCACACCGTCATTCGCACCATGCCGGAAGATGCGATTGACTCCGCCGGAAACGGGTGCCAGCCCGCTGACGCCGGGGACACTCAACGCAGCCATACGCGCGATACTGGTCAGCACTTCAGGTGCGACGGTGGTTTTACCGGGGGGGCGATTGTAGTCTGTCATTTTATATCCTTTATCGTTCTGAGCGGAGCGACCAACGGGAGCAAAGTCGAAGAACAACGTTTCGACTTCAGCCCTTCGGGCTTCCGCTCAACGCGATGATTACATCATTGCCATGCCGCCATCCACGCCGAGAACCTGACCTGTGATGTACGCGGCCTGATCGGAGGCGAGAAATGCGGTGGCGTAAGCGATCTCTTCGGGCTTGCCTTTACGTCCGAGCGGGACCATTTTTAACATGGCCTCCAAAGTTTCGGGCGACATGGCATCCAGAATTTCTGTGTCCACAAAACCGGGGGCGATGGCATTGACCGTGATGTTGCGCGCCGCAATTTCACGCGCCAGCGATTTAGTGAATCCTATCTGCCCGGCTTTTGACGAGGAATAATTGGTTTGTCCGGGGTTGCCCATTTGTCCGGCCACAGAAGAAATGTTGATGATGCGTCCATATCGTTTGCGCATCATGTGTTTGACGGCGGCCTTCGAGCAATTGAACGTGCTTTTTAGATTAGTGTTAATCACTGCATCCCAATCTTCTTCAGACATCATCATGATCAATGTGTCGCGCGTGATGCCCGCGTTGTTGACGAGAATGTGCAGATCGCCAAATGTATCGACTGCAAATTTCACGAGGTCTTGTGCTTGTTTAAAATTTGAAACGTCCGCTTGAAAGATGGCGGCCTTTCCACCTGCAGCCTGGATTTCAGTCGATAAAGATTCAGCGGCCTCAGCAGATTTGTTGTAATTCAAGACAACAGACGCGCCGCGGTGCGAAAGTTCGAGTGCGATGGCGCGTCCAATGCCGCGTCCGGCCCCGGTCACAAGGGCGATGCGACTTTCCAATGATAAAGTGTCAGGCATTAAGGACTCCTTGATTGCGATTATACATCATGGTTCTGAAGTGCGAACCATCATGGTTTCGTAGTCCGAACCGTCATGCCTTGACGCGTCGCGGCTTCAAACCAAACGCCAGGACGAGCGCGCCAACAGCGGCGATGATGCCGATGTATAAAACTGCATCCTGCCAGAATTGAAGCGGATACAAACGAATCAGCGTATCCGAATATGGGAACAGCCATGTGTCGCCTTTGAAAAACAGGCCGTGAAAATCTTCGAAGAATGTCCAGAACATATCGCCATTTCCACTTGCGCCGAGCGTTGCGATAATGCCGATGGTGAATGCCAGCACCAGTGTCAGCCATCCGCCTCGCATCAAACCGGACCGATAAGCGGCCAACCATTTCCCGCGCCAGGCCCACGCTCCGAGTAGGATTACGGCGGCGAGAGTCAGATACCAAATGTTCAGGAATCCCTGCATCACGCCTTTGACATCGTGCATGTGACTCAATTCGCGTTCATTGAAAAGCGGTGAGCCATCAGGGAATTTCAAATCGCCAAGATATGAAATATCGGCGTTGTTCAACAAATAATTTATTCCCATCGGTCCCCAATGCAGACGGTCGGCGGTGGTGAAGCCGTAGTCATCTTTCGGAAACCAGGGCAGGCGGTATTCGATGTTTGGAAAGATGGGTGTCATCAAAAGCCGCACGCCGAGGCCGATGAGAATTAACGGAGTCGAAATTGTGATGAGCCAGGAAAGAATGGGGGAGAGTTTGTTCATGATTTTCCATCTGTCATTGCGAGCGAGCAGAGTGAGCGTGGCAATCTCTTTTCAAATGTTTGGGGTTGCCATGTCGCGTCTCGGGCGCTCCTCGCAGTGGTGTTGGTTTTTTATTGTTGCAGTCCATTTAATTTGCCGCTCAACGCAAAGCGGATGACCATGTCATTGACGATCCACTCGATGGGGGCGCGGTCATCGGTGAAGACTTGTGTTGTCTCGTAGCCGGGTTTTAGATTGGCAAATGTGGTTTGCATGGCAGTTAACAAAAGCGGATGAATGTCTGTGCGTTGGGAAAAGCGGTAGAGATTGGTGGCGAAATTATCAGCGGTGGTGGGCTGTTTGGTAGCGAAGATCATCGTGTTCAATGTGCCGGGAATATCCATGATATGAATGGATGGAAAGATCGTCGCCATCGTGGTTGCCAGCCCGTTGATGAGTCTTCTATCGCCAGGGACACTGCCAACATTGATCGTCAGCACGCCGGTATCGGTCAGGTGATCGAAACAGATTTGATAGAACTCGACCGTGGTCATGTGTGGAGGAA
>Ga0075275_1000024_pt1 | contig 15226 bp, 15 predicted proteins | sample SF_Rice_5C_80N_3_FD_69769 | JGI IMG/M metagenome (GOLD analysis project Ga0075275, IMG submission 69769) | Rice paddy soil microbial communities from Twitchell Island, California, USA - SF_Rice_5C_80N_305 | ecosystem: Environmental > Terrestrial > Soil > Paddy field/soil | place: USA: Twitchell... | reverse complement strand
TATCGATGAATGCCGCGGTGCCACCGTGACGTTGTGACTCGGCCACGATGTGCTGGCAGATGGTGGTTTTACCGGATGACTCGGGGCCATAAATTTCAGTGATGCGCCCGCGTGGGACGCCGCCCACACCGAGGGCGATATCGAGCGAAAGCGAACCAGTTGAAATCGCGTCGGTGACCATGCTATGCGCTTCGCCGAGTTTCATGATCGAACCTTCGCCGTATCGTTTAAGAATATCGCTGACGGCCTTGTCAAGTACAGCGCGTTTGGCGCTATCCACCTGTGGGCCGGAAGCGGTTTCGTCAGCTTTTGATGTGTTTGATTTGCGAGCCATCGTCTATTCTCCAAATACAAGTTTACAGGTCGTGCATCTAAGTTCGGACAGTATAGCACAGATGTTCAGTGCGTCAAGGGCTTTGTGTTGGCAGGCCTTCCACTTTGGGTGTGGGTGGCGGAGCTACATTGAATCCGGATGTGCCGCGAAAAGTAAAATAGGTTGTCTGCCCGGGATAAATATTCATCCAGTCTTGTTGGGTCTTTCCCTTATAACTGAAAGTCACTTTATACAATCCTGCCGGTAGATCACTGAGCACCAGATTCTCATCGTAAACGGGATCATGATTGACCGGTCCTGGGCCATAGGTTTTTATAAGCCATGACTTGTTCGTTGACACATTTCTGACGGTCACTTCCAATTGTTGCAAGGTGTCGTTGTTGGCATTTGTGATCCGTCCGACCAAAACGCCCCAGCCTTCAGGCGGAACCATCCATAATTCGGGATTGTACGTGTAATAAAAGGAATTAACTCCAAGCCGCACTTCAAAGTGAACGTGCGGGCCGGTGGTGTGGCCCGTCGAGCCGACCAGGCCAATCACATCGCCGGTGTTCACATGTTGTCCGACGATGGCAATGATCTTGCTCATATGGGCATAGACAGTAAATAACTGCTGGCCTTTATAGCCAAAGTCCATGCGAATAACAACAGCCTGCCCGTAAGGGTCGCTGTGATCGCCGGGAGATTCGAGCAACAGTCCCCAATCTGCCCAAACGATTGTGCCCGGCCCGGCCGCGAGAATCGGTGTGCCCTGCGGAGCGTCAATATCCACGCCGGTGTGGATGTAAGGCGGTGTGAAAATTGCGCCGTAACGATAATCCGCCAGCGGCCAGTTGACCTGATCCGCGGCGATGGGGCGGGTGAAATAAAAATGGTCGTAAGGCGAAAGCGCCCACGGCACAGGATACAAAGGCGGACGCCAACCAGAGACGGGAGGCGCGCCGGGCGTCGGCAGATCGAAGCGAAAAGGTTCCAGCGTGGGCGTTGCCGCTTCATTCGCGGACCCGGAAGCGGCTTCCGTTAAACCGGCGACAACCGGCGTTGGACTTGCGCCAAACACACTGCATCCATTCAAGAGAATGGACACAATAAAAATCAAAATAAGAGATTGCTTTGGGGAAGAACGCCCTTTGCAATGACCAAAAATATTTTTCAAGGTTTAAAGGTTGGAATAATCGTCGGCGGAGTGGACGTGGGCAATGGCGTGTTGCTGGGCGTTGGCGTATTACTTGGAGTCGGTGTGTTGCTTGGAGTTGATGTTGCACGCGGCGTGCGCGTAGGCCCGCGCGTGGAAGTCGGGATCGGCGTGCGAGTCGGCGTGGAAGTCGGCGGCAGAAGCGGGGTCGGAGTGAGAAGCGCATCGGCAGGATAAAGCTGAAGCATGGCCGAGTACCAGTCGAGTCCACCCGTCAACGCAAATTCTGTGAAGCGTGCTCCTGCATAAAAATTGTGCCAGTTTGGAAGTGCGGGAAGACGTTCCCAACCATAAGCCGCGGCCAATGATGTGAAGTCAACCCAGTAACCGGAAGGGGCCGGAGCATACTGACCGCCCGCCTCATAAGTTTTGGGATTCAATTCGTAGCGCGCATTCAAATCCCAGACTGATGCGTGAATTGGCTCGCCCTGTGAACCATCCTGATTTTGCGCGCGCAGATAAAGCCGCCAATAAGTTTGCGGACCAATGCCTTCGCGCACAACAGCCATCCAACCGGCGTTGACCATCAGCGAATTGATGGCAAAGGCGCGGCCTGTGTAAAGCCAATCATCACCGAGGCCGGGGTCGAGGGAAGTAGTCAACGGCACAAAAGCATTTTCAAGATTGGCGAGCGCATCCCAACCGGAGTCTTTGATAACGCGTGCGCGCAAGACATTAAATGATTCGTTGACAAGATCGTGGAGTTCTGGATAAGGCGCCTGAACTTTATCGAGCGGGACAACGTACCATCTTTGATTTGGCACGCTCACAGCTGGCGTGACAACGGGCGACCATAATGCTTGTGGCGTCTGCTCGGCGGCTTGTTGGTAAACCTGCGGAAGTGGATTCGGCAGGGAAATGTTCGGCCACAGCAACCCGCGTAAATGTCCGGGAAGAGGCGTTGGCAAAAGTAAAGGCTGGCCCTGCAAAGTATAGGCAGTCAGCAATTGTTGATTGGGCGCATTGACCGCGGCCACGATCTCATCACCTTGAGTATTCCACGCAGGCCAATCCCCGTTGCCAATCCATGTTGCGTTGTGATCGGGATGCGACGCGTCCCAAATATAAATGCCGCTGTAATCCTGACCCTGCGAATTCGATGCCCAAGCCAGCCGACTTCCATCCTTGTTCCAAACCGGATGATCTTCGACGGCTTGCGGCGAGTTGCTCAAGTTGGTGAAACGGTTATCGGTTTTATTTAGGTCTGCGAGCCAGATATCAGGATTGCCGTCGCGGTTTGAGACGAAAGCGATCTGTCGTCCGTTTGGCGCCCAGGCCGGGGAATAATCCGCGGCGTCATTGTTGGATAGATCGATCGGCTTCTGCTCAGGATTGGTCAGCGACTGGATCATGATCTCAAGGTTGCCATCTTGATACGAGTCATACGCGATCCATGCCAGGTCGGGCGAAAACGTTGGCGACGAATCATATTCGGGCGTGTTCGTTATTTGCGCGACCTGTCCGCTTGGAATATCCAAAGTGTAGATGTCCCAAAAGCCGTTACGGTTCGATGCGAAGGCGACATGTTTTCCATCGGGACTCATGGATGGGGTAATGTCGCTCCAATCCCCGGACGTGAGGCGGGTGAGTCCCAATTTGCCGGGGATGTAGGCGAAGAGATGAGCAAAGCCATTCTCTTCAATGGACAGGATCATCACATCTTTTTGATCTGTCAACGGAATGGGCGAGGGCGTGGATGTTTGCGTTTCGGTCGCGCTGATTTCCGTGGGCGTGGCTGCGGCATTATTTTGTACACAGCCAAATAGAAAGGACGCGGCAATCACAAGCGTGAGCGACAATTGCAAGGCCGCGCGGGAACGGGATGTTTGGAACATGTCAGCTGGCGGCTTGGACTTCAAACGCGCACGAGACTGGCTCGTTTTGCGGACCATCGGGATAGAATAATTTTGCTTCGATGGTAAATGGACTATTCGTAGCGCCGCGCAGGTGCATGGTGAATTCCAGCTTCCAGCTCATCGGCTCAATGAAACTGGTCGTGGCGACTTCGTCACCGTGCGAGTCGGTCATCACTATTTCGATATGCGGGCGCGTTTGAAAAGGCGTTATTTCCAAATTGACGTGCACACGCTGGCCATCGGGATAGGCTTCGGCGGTCAGGGATGTGATGTGAGTCTCGGCGGGGGTTGTTCGTTGCAAGTTGTCTTCGGGGAAGAAAAATTCCATGGGCAGGATTATAACAAGTTCCCGCTCTCGGGTTGATTTTGTAAGTTGGATGTAATGGAGAGGCTGTTTTTAGCGTCAACGGCATACCGAAAGTCGTTTTAAATGACAGCCCGCTGCTATCCGCTCGATAACACGGCGTGTCAGATCGATTAACACGCCGTGTTAATTGGCGAATCATTCCGTGTTATTGCAATTAACACGCCGTGTTAACTGACATATCATTCCGTGTTAATCGATGAATCATTGCGTGTTAATTGATTCATCTCGCTGTCTTCCTGCGCGTAGGCAGGCGTATTTGGAATCAGTTCCGGTTTTTGAGTCCGTTTTGTAAGTCGGATGTAATTATTTATTAGCTGTATAATCTTTTTAATATTTCTTATCCTAAGGCTGGATTATTCTAAGCCGCTAACTATTGTGATTGGAAAGATTGAGGGTAATTCTATATGCCAAACTTTCATAACAGCGTTAATAAAATTAATAGGCTCGCTGGCGTTTGTTTTGAAAACTCGCTCAGGCTTCATTTGGATGCAATCCGTCTCTATAAATATAAATCATATGCATCTGCTCTTGCTCTATCGATTTTGGCTATGGAGGAATTGTCAAAAGCCTATATTTTTGAAGATATTGCATGGCATGCTGTTGTTGACGGCGTACCGATTGATTCGAGTTTGGTAATTAGCAAGAGTATTCTCCAGTCTCACAAGATTAAACACAAAGTATTTACTAATAGAGTATTTAGTCTTGGGCGAATAGGAAGAAATAATAATATTGAACGCAAAGGTAACGTATTCTGGAAGACAGTTCAATCTGATCGATTGGAGAGACTCAAGCAGCAAGCATTGTATGCTGATCTTACATTTAAAGATCGAAAAGGAGTTCAACGAATAAGTAATCCTGCTGCGATAAAACATGAAAGCCCTAAAAAGATCATAACTATAATAAATGATTATCTGATAGATCTTGCTGTTGGTATTCTTGGTGACTGGTATGTTATTGACTCTGAGTTCATCGCTGCCCAAATTCATAGATCACTTTTACGCAAACTCATAAAGACTTGGCCTTATAGAGGGCTTGTCGGTATTGAGGCTATTAAACTTGCTAAGAAACATAACATCAGTTAATCCGAGTTCGATTTCACGAGTATATTGGAAGTCATGTTTTATAATCGACGAGTACCAGAATGGTTCATACAGCTTTGACTCTTTCAAAAAACATACTTGAATTGGAGACATTCAAATGGCAACTATTCGTGAAGGCAACAAAACCGCGCTTTTGGTCGTTGATGTCCAAGTTGGAGTGATGCGACCTACCTGGGATGCTGAACGAATCATCAATAACATCAAGGCCGCAGTCGAAAAAGCGCGAAGCCACAACATACCGGTCATTTGGGTGCAACACGAGGATAACGAACTAATTTATGGCAGTGATGATTGGCAATTAGTCCCAGAACTTTCGCCAGCAGAAGGCGAGACGCGCATCTACAAACAATTCAATTCGTCGTTCGAGCAAACGTCACTGGAAGAAACGCTGACCCAGCTCGGTATCACTCACGTCATATTGACTGGCGCGGCCACGAACTGGTGCATCCGCGCAACGGCGTACGGCGCTTTGGATCGCGGCTATGATGTCACTCTCGTCAAAGATGCTCACACCACCGAGACAATTGAACTTGGCGATGGCGCAAAGATCGAAGCTTCTGATCTCGTCCTTGACTTGAACATCGCGATGAAATGGCTTACCTATCCGGGCCGTACAAATAAGATTGTATCCGCTGAAGAAATCGATTTTGCGGGTTAATATCGATTTGCGAACATCATAAATCAAACGACCTCCGAGCCAAACTCGGAGGTCGCATTTTAAACTTTGTGTACTTCGTGTCTTTGTGGTGAAAAACTATCCGTTCTTCTTCTGGAATTCCTTCATGAAATTGACCAGCGCCTGCGCGCCCTCAACGGTCATGGCGTTATAAAGTGAAGCGCGCATCCCACCGACAGAGTGATGACCCTTGAGTCCGATCAGATCGTTTTTCTTAGCTTCTGATGCGAAGGTTGCTTCGAGTTCTTCCGAAGGCAGGCGGAACGGAATGTTCATGCGTGAGCGGGCTTCCGGCTTGGCGTGTCCGCGATAGAAACCGCCGCTTTCGTCGATGGCTTTGTAAACCAGGTCCGCTTTGGTTTTGTTCGTCTTTTCGATGGCAGCCAGTCCGCCTTGCTTCTTGGCCCATTGGAGAACCAGGCCAACCATATAAATGGCGAAGCAGGGAGGAGTGTTGTGTAATGATCCGCTTTCAGCCATGATTTTGTAATCGAGCATCACGGGCAGATTGGCCGGAGTCCGAGCGATCATGTCGTCGCGCTCGATGACGATGCACACGCCGGAAGGTCCGGCATTTTTCTGCGCGCCGGCGTAGATCAGCGCATATTTTGAAACGTCGATCGGATGGCTGATGAAATCGGACGAAGCATCGCACACCAGCGGGACGCCCGCGGGCGGAGTCGGCTCAGTGAAATATTCCACGCCGTGAATGGTCTCGTTGGATGTGAAATGTAAATAAGCGGCCTTCGGATCAAGATCAAGTTTGGCGGGGAAGCCTTTGAAGCCGTCCGCTTCGGTGTTGGCGGACACGTGAGTCGCGCCGAGTTTCTGTGCTTCCTTGACGGCGGTCTTGCTCCATGTGCCGGTCACAATGTAATCGGCGGAAGCGCCCGCAGCGCGCAGGTTCATCGGGATCATGGAAAATTGCAAATGTGCGCCGCCTTGCAGGAACATCACTTTATAGTTGGCGGGGATGCCGAGCAGTTCACGCAGGTCCGCTTCGGCGGTTTGGATCACGCTCTCGAACTCTTTTGAGCGGTGGCTGATTTCCATCACCGACATGCCCGTACCTTTGAAATCGAGCAGTTCGGCCTGTGCCTGTTGAAGGACTTCCAACGGCAGGGTTCCGGGGCCGGGGTTGAAATTATAGACACGCTTGAGATCAGACATGAGTTACTCCTGTGGTCAAATTTGAGAACGCGCGAATCATGCGCGGCTTCTGTTTTCAGGAGATTATATCTGGTTGTCAGACAATTCGCCAAGAACGATTGACACTTTTTCAGCCTGATTCTTGTCGTTGACAAAGCATTTTCTCGTTGTTAGAATGATTTTCGTGACGAAAAAGCCTTCCCAAACAGGAATTCAGCCGGCTGGCCGGTTGGGTTCCTGTTATTAATTTCACACCATGATCTGGAGGATCAAATGAAAGTTCTTGTTTGCGACAAAACCGAAAAGGAATTCATCGACCAAATGCGCGCGGCTGGCTTGACCGTTGACGTGCGCGACGATATCACGCCGGAGGAACTCCCGACGGTTCTACCTGCTTATGATGGCATGATCGTTCGTTCGCGGACCAAGGTGCGGCAGCCGTTAATTGACGTTTGTCCCAGCCTGAAAATTATTGTGCGCGGCGGCGTCGGCCTCGACACCATCGATCACGAATATGCCAAATCAAAAGGCATTGCCGTGATGAATACTCCGCTTGCCAGTTCGGCCTCTGTCGCTGAATTGACGGTTGGCTACATGTTCATGCTGGCGCGTTCCATGTATAAAGCCACATCTTCGATGAAGTCCGAGAAGTGGGACAAGAAAGCTTTTGAAGGCGATGAGATCGGCGGCAAGACTCTGGGTTTGATCGGCGTCGGCAACATCGGCAAGGAAGTTGCCAGGCGCGCCTCCGCGTTGGGCATGACGGTTTTGGCTTACGATCCTTACGTCAAGGAAATTGCTGGAATCAAGTTGGTTGGCTTGGATGAGCTTTTAGCACAGGCCGATTACATCAGCCTGCATCTGCCGAAGACCAAGGAGTCTGCCAACATGATCAGCGCGGCGCAATTTTCCAAGATGAAGAACGGCGTGCGCATCATCAATTGTGCGCGCGGCGGCATCATCGACGAGGCCGCGTTGTACGATGCGTTGACCAGCGGCAAGGTTGCGGGTGCGGCGTTGGATGTCTTCGCCGAGGAACCGCCCACTGATTGGAAATTGCTCAAGCTCGATAATGTGATCGGTTCGCCGCACATCGGCGCCGCAACCAAGGAAGCTCAGGCGCGCATCGGCGCAGAAGTAGCCGAGAAGTTGATTGCGTTCGCAAAGAAATAAGCGTCATTGCGAGGAGGGTGTTCTTCCCGACGAAGCAATCTCTTGTTCAAAAATGGAGATTGCTTCGGGGAAATCGCCCTCGCAATGACGTTTGATTTAATGGAGACTCAATGAAAATTATCAACGACATTGGCATTCAAATCCCACAAGTCTATTTACCCAAGCCTGGCACGGACTTAAAAAAATGGGCAGTCATCGCCTGCGACCAGTTCACGTCTGAACCGGAATATTGGCACGACGTGGAAAAGATCGTCGGCGATGCGCCTTCGACTTTGAATCTCACTTTCCCCGAAGTGCATCTTGAAAAGCCGGGCGAAACTGAACGCATCCAAAATATTCAAGCCACGATGCGACAATATTTGGATGCCGGAATTTTGCAAGCACGCGAAGGGCTGATCTATGTTGAGCGCACCGTGGCTGGCAAGACTCGCAAAGGCATTGTCCTCGCTCTCGACCTCGAACGTTACGATTACACCAAAGGCTCGACCAGCCTCATCCGCGCTACTGAGGGAACCATCGTCGAACGTCTGCCTCCGCGTATGAAGATCCGTGAAGGCGCGGCGTTGGAATTGCCGCACATTTTGGTTTTGATTGACGATCCAAAACACACGGTCATCGAGCCGTTGAACGCGGCAAAATCCAAGCTTGAAAAGTTGTATGATTTTGATTTGATGTTGGATAGTGGACATCTTTCCGGTTATGCGGTCAATGCGGAATTTGAAAACAAGGTCGTTGATGCATTGCGCGATCTGGCGAAGCCCGAAACATTCGCTGCGAAATACGGCATTGGAAAAGATAAACCGGTTTTGTTGTTCGCGATGGGCGATGGCAATCATTCTCTGGCAACTGCCAAAGCCATCTGGGAAAAGAACAAGCCGCAGGTTGGCATGGATCATCCATCGCGCTATGCGTTGGTCGAGATCGAAAATGTCCATGATGAAGGCTTGGAATTCGAACCCATCCATCGCGTGCTGTTCGGTTTGAAGAAAAGTTTGTTTGAAGCGTTGCATGCCACTTTTGGCGAAAATCTTAAATACACGCCGGTTGCGAGCACGGAGGAAATGGTCAAAGCCGTGGATAATGCCGATGGTGAGAAGCAGGCTATCGGTCTGGTTGTTGGCGGAAAGGGGTTCGGCGTGGTCGAGATCGCACACGCATCATCCAATTTGCCGGTCGGAACCATCCAGGCTGTCCTCGATCCGTTCATGAAAAATGGCGGCGCGGAAAAGATCGATTATGTGCACGGTCAGGATGTTGTCGTGCGGCTCGGTTTGCAATCGGGCAACGCCGGAATTTATTTGCCGGGAATGCATAAATCCGATCTTTTCAAGACGGTCATCCTTGATGGCGCATTACCGCGCAAAACTTTTTCGATGGGCGAGGCACGCGAAAAACGCTTCTACATGGAAGCCAGAAAAATTTCATAACGTTCGGGGCGGTTAACCCGCCCCGATATTTTTTAATGCAGTTTCAAAATCAGCGGGATATGGCACGCTGAAAGAAATTCTTTCATTCGTTTGCGGATGCGTGAATGTTAGTGAATACGCATGCAAGGCCGGACGCGAAATCAGATTTGTTTCGGCCGCGCTGTAAAGAACATCGCCCAAAAGCGGATGACCCAACGCGTAGGCATGGACTCTGACTTGATGCGTTCGTCCGGTCATCGGCGACGCTTCAAGCAGGACGTGGGCCGCAAAGTCCGCCGCACTTTGCGGATACCGTTTAAGGACTTTGAATCTCGTCTCGGCGCTGACCCCGTTTTTCTCGTCCACCATGGTGCGGTGTTTGTGGCCGACGTTAACTCGCAGTGGATGTTTGGCGGTGTGCTCATCCCACTTGGGGCTGCCCTCCGCGATGGCGCGATAGATTTTCTGTACCTCATGATTCTCGAATTGGATATTGAGTGCCCGATGCGCTTCAGCATTGCGTGCGAAGACCATCACGCCGCTGGTAATTTTGTCCAGGCGATGAACAATAAATATTTTCCCAAATTCTTCCTCGAGCATTTTGACAAGATATGAAGAATCTTTTTCCCATCCGTCCGGTAAAACAGAAAGTCCGGCGGGTTTATCGAGGACGATAATTGCATCATCAATGTGGAGAATATTCATAAATGGATTATAACCTTCGTAAGGTTATAATTTTGGTCAATGAACACAAATCTGACTCCTTGCTTTAGCTGTGGCGCGCTCGTCCCAAACATGGAAGGACCGTCGCACCGATATATGCTCTCATCTGCTGGTTGTTGGGCGGTGTATGGAACTTTACTGGCGCGCGATTACGGCGAATACAATTATCCTGCCGTGCATCGCTTATCTGTTGACGCTTATGCCGTTCAGCATCCAGGCAAGCCGATGCCGCAGGCGATTCAATCTGTGGCAGTGCATTTGATCGGATTATATTATTCTTTGGAAAAGGGATTGCCGCCCGCACAGGTGACCAAAGCCATCGGGCGTGCCACTCAATTGAGCGACGGCTTTGTCTGGCTCGATCCACCAGCCTCGATGGGAAAAATCACCGTGGTTGACGCGGCCAATGCAGATGGGCTTGAAGAATATAAACGTGTTGCGCGAGAATGGGCGCAGTCCGCGTGGGAGGCGTGGAGGGCGCATCATGACCAGATCCTCAAGTGGGCGGCGTTGTGATTTGTAGGGGCGGATGGCCATCCGCCCCTACCGTTTATGGTTTTGAAATTTTGCTCATCGCATATTCTGCTAACGCGGTAATCGTCAGCGACGGATTGACTCCGGGATTGGCGGGCATGATCGAGCCGTCAATGATGTACATGCCCGGATAATTATAGACTTCAAAATTTTCGTTCACCACACCCTCGCTTGAATCTTTTCCAATCGGCGCGCCGCCGAGAATGTGCGCGGTGGTCGGAAGTCCCAAAAGATTTTCGCCAATCGAACCAAGCGCCACACCGTTCGTGCGTTTTGCAAATTCGCGCGTCAATTCGTGCGAGCCTTTCACTTGCGCGGAAATTTCAAATCCCGGTTCGGGTTGCGCCACCATGCCGCGCCGGAACAACGTGAACAAACTGCGTCCCATGCGAAAGCGCATGCGATTGTCGGCGTGTTGCATCACCAAAAGAATCGTCACGTTATGCGCCCAACCCGGCAAAACCAGTGACTTCAAAAAATCTAATGGATGCGTGATCGCCCAACCAAAAAATTTCAACAATCGCATCGGCACGCTCACGTCTGTGTCGATCAACGGCGCGGCCAGAAATCGCATCAGCGACGAACCGTCGGGGTAGCGCACCGGTTCGATGCGCGTGATCTCGTCGTGGTTGTAAATCGAAGAGATCGAAACTCCCTCTGAATAATTGATGTCCGATTTTCGGGCGACAGATCCGAGCAGCGCTTCGGAATTTGTTCTGACCACGTCGCCGAGTCGCGGGGAAAGATTCGGCAGGGATTTTTTTTCGTCGCGTAGATTCAACAACAACTTGATGGTGCCCATCACGCCCGCAGACAGGATCACGCGTCTGGCCTGGACCCGCTGCGGGTTCCGATTAAGAAGCGACGTTGAACGCTGATAATGAATCTCGTACAACGGCCCAGAGTCTGCTCTGAGCGAAGTCGAAGGGTCCACCATCAACGGTCTGATATCAATCACTTCTGATTCCGAAATAACCTTCGCGCCATTCTTCTCCGCAAAATATAAATAATTTTTCGGCAACGTATTTTTCGCGTTGTATCTGCATCCGACCATGCAACCGCCGCAGTGTTTGCATCCCGCGCGTGATGGGCCTTCGCCGCCAAAATATGGATCGGGAACAGTGACGCCTTCTTCGCCGAAATATGCGCCGACGTCGGTGGCGCGGAAAGTTTGAGACATGTTTCGTTCTTCCGCAAATTGTTTGAGTAAGTTATCGGCCGTCCACAATTTTGGATTGCGCGCCACGCCCAACATTTTCTTGGCTGTTTCATAATGAGGCTTCAAAACTTTTCCCCACGAAACATTTTGATTCCAGGCGGGCGTGGCAAAAGTTTCATCGGTTGGAATTTCGAGCACGTTGGCATAACCCAAACTTCCGCCGCCGACTCCCGCGCCGTGTAAAACCATCACGCCTTTGAGAATGCTGATCTGCAAAATGCCGTACGCGCGGATAGCAGGCATCCAAACATATTTCCAATATTGCCAATTGGTTTTTGCAAAATCTTTATCTTCGTAACGTTTGCCTTTTTCAAGGACGAGCACCGAATAACCTTTTTCAGTTAATCGCATGGCTGAAACACTTCCCCCGAAACCCGAACCGATGATAACGTAATCGTAAATTTTTTCAGGCATTCCGTACTCCCTTTAGCATGTCATTCTGAGCGAAGCGAAGAATCTCAAATTTCATACAAACCACTCTTCACTCAAATCTTTCCATTCAGGATTCATGGACTCTATCAATTTTATTTTCTTCGCCCTCAACCAACCCTTAATATGTTTCTCTCTCAAAATTGCTTCATTCACATCAGACGTCGACTCAAAATAGACAAGCAGTTTGATGTTGTATTTGCTGGTAAACCCCGGAACGAGTTTATTTTTATGTTCATGAACACGGCGCATCAAATTATTCGTCACTCCAGTATAGAGAGTCCGCGACTTGTTGGTCATGATGTAAACGTAATATTCTTTGCTCATGGAAATCGAGATGCTTCGGCAAAAAGCGCCTCAGCATGACACGACTGAAATGGGTGGTGGAATTATAGCATTGCCCCCTTGAAATTGAATCGAAACGGCATAAGATGAAATATGAGGTGGCCGTATGAAAGATATTTTTCGCGATCAGGTTGTGATTGTCACGGGTGCATCGGCGGGGATTGGAAAATCATTGGCGTTGCTGTTGGCGCGCCAGGGTGCTAAAGTTGTTATTGCCGCGCGGCGAGGAGATCGACTAGCAGAGGTCGCGGCGGAATGCAGTACATGTGATGGCGAATGGCTTGTCATACCAACGGACGTGAGCGACGAGGCGCAATGCAAATTGTTGGTCGAAGAAACAGTCTCCGCGTTTGGCAGATTGGATATGCTCATCAACAATGCCGGGCTTGCGGCAAGTGCGCGCTTGGATGAATTCCCCGACTTGCATTTGTTCAAGCACACCATGGACGTCAACTTTTATGGCACGGTCTATTGCACGTATTATGCTCTTCCGTATTTGGAAAAGGCTCATGGACGCATCGTGGCCGTTTCGAGTTTGGGCGGCAAGTCGGCGATTCCATATAACACTCCGTATTGTGCCAGCAAATATGCCATGCACGGATTTTATGATTCTCTGCGCATGGAACTTCGTCAACATGATGTGAGTTGCACGGTGGTCTGTCCGTGGTGGGTGGCGACTGAATTCCACGAAATGCAAACTAATAAAGATGGCTTAGCGCGCGGCCCGCGCGGTCGCGCCTATTACACTAAAAATACCATGACATCCGATCAATGTGCACGCATCATTTTGAATGCAGCATACAAACGTCGCCGCGAAGTATTGATGGGGCCGGGCGCGTTGGCGGTCTGGATCAAATTAATAGCTCCGGGTTTTTTGGATTGGCTGACATTCAAAGTATTTATTGAGCCGCTCATCCGTCGCGCAAAAGCAGGGAAGATCGAGGCGTGATGCTAACGCGCTGCGCCTTGAGCTTTTTGTTGGATACGCCTGATTCCTGAACTGGCGAAATCGTCAGGTATTTTTCATTATCGGTTGGGGTGAAAATAAATCAAAGCCGCCAGCATTTGCTGGCGGCTGACTGGTCACTGATTACTGGTTACTTGTAGCTGTAAAACCCTCTTCCACTCTTTCTTCCTAAATATCCGGCGTCGACCATCTTCCTCAGCAGCGGCGCGGGACGATATTTATCTTCGCCGAGATCGCGTTGCAAAACTTCCATGACGAATAATACAACATCTAGCCCAATCAAGTCACATAATGTCAGCGGGCCCATCGGATGATTCATTCCGAGCTTCATGACCGCGTCGATGGCTTCGGGCGTGCCGACATTTTCCTGCAAGGCGAAAACCGCTTCGTTGATCATCGGGCACAAAATTCGGTTGGAGATAAAACCCGGTGAATCATTGGCTTCCCATGCTTCCTTGCCCATGACCTTGCAAAGTTCGAGCGTGGTTTTCAAAGTCTCTTCGCTGGTGGCAAGTCCTTTGATGATCTCAACCAGTTTCATCAGTGGTACGGGATTCATGAAGTGCATCCCGATGACTTTGTCCGCGCGTTTGGTTTGCGCGGCAATTTTCGTAATTGAAATAGAAGATGTGTTGCTGGCGATGATGACGCCTTCGCGCGCCTTGGCATCCAGCTCTTTGAATATCTTGATTTTTAATTCGGGGTTTTCGGTTGCAGCTTCGATGATGAAGTCTGCGTTGGCGAGATCGTCATAAGTCGAGACAAAGGTGATTTTATCGGCAGCCGCTTTCTGGTCCGGTGTGAGCGTGCCTTTTTCAACCAGCTTGGCCGTGGATTTGGCAATCGTCGCTTTAGCTTTATCCAATGCGGCGGGCATCACATCCATGACCGTGACTTGATAACCGCTCGTGGCCGCAACTTGCGCGATGCCGTTGCCCATTGTCCCAGCGCCGATGATGAAAATATTTTTGATGGTCATTTCTTTTCCTTCCAAATCTTTACAGCTTTTTTGATTTGATCGATATGGTTTGGAATGTGATTGGCGTAAATGGTCAACCATCTGTCGAACGTATATGGCTCGGGGTTTTCAGGATGCTTGACCGAATGAGTGAAAACTTCATCGGGCAGAGTCTTGAGCAGATTGTACGTGGTTAGCCGCGCATACTTGATGACCTGCAAAGCATCTTCAAAATTTTGCTCTTGATAGTTCAAGGCGTCCGCCCATTTGGCTTCCTCGTATCCCATCAATTGACTGCCGGGCTCGACGATCAATTTGCGGGCGCGCAGTGCTGACATCGCTTCGCTATCGGCCATGTGGACTACGACTTCGTGCACGCTCCATTCTGTTGGCTCTGGTTTGAACTTCATCGCTTCGGCAGGGACTTCGGCCAGTGCGGCTTTCAATAAATCGAATCCACGCCCGTATTGTTCGATCTTTTCGTCGCGTTCTTTTTTATCCATTTATGCTTCTCCTAATAAAACGATACTCGATATTCGTGAGCTGATTTTCGAATATCGAGTATCAAATATTGTTATTCGATTTCCACTGCCATCGCAACTGCTTCGCCGCCGCCGAGACACAACGATGCGACGCCGCGTTTCAGTCCGCGATCTTTCAACGCATAAATTAAAGTGGTCAGCACGCGCGCGCCGCTTGCGCCAAGTGGATGTCCAAGCGCGATCGCGCCGCCATTGACATTGACCTTGTTCCAATCCCAACCTTGATCGGCGAGTGCGTAACCGTCCGCCAGAA
>Ga0075275_1000023_pt1 | contig 15267 bp, 17 predicted proteins | sample SF_Rice_5C_80N_3_FD_69769 | JGI IMG/M metagenome (GOLD analysis project Ga0075275, IMG submission 69769) | Rice paddy soil microbial communities from Twitchell Island, California, USA - SF_Rice_5C_80N_305 | ecosystem: Environmental > Terrestrial > Soil > Paddy field/soil | place: USA: Twitchell... | reverse complement strand
CGGGCGTCGCGTTCGAACACGTCCACCTCGTGGGCGCGCGAGAGAATGTGCGCGGCTCCGAGCCCGGAGACGCCGCTGCCGACGATCGCGATGCGCATCAACCGTTGTTCGCCCGGCGGCGAATAGCGGTTCGACGGATGGAGAGGAGGAACCCGTGAGCAACGAGACACAGCTGCCGGCGGAGGTCGGCACCGTCCGGTCGGGGACGAGCCGGATCAGCCAGGTGGTCACGCTCGTCGCCGTCGTCGTGCCGCCGCTCGGGCTCGTTTCCGCGATGGGGCTGCTCTGGGGTGTCGGCTTCCGCTGGACGGATGTCGGCCTCTTCCTCGGCATGTACGTCGTCTGCGCGTTCGGGACGACGATCGGCTTCCACCGGTTCTTCACGCACAAGGGCTTCCGGGCGCACCCGGCGGTGAAGGCGGCGCTCGCGATCCTCGGCTGCATGACGATGCAGGGCCCGGTGACGCAATGGGTGACCGACCACCGCAAGCACCACGCGCTCTCCGACAAGCCGGGTGACCCGCACTCGCCCCACGTCGGGCACGGAGACGGCCTCGCGGGCGCGGTGGGCGGGTTCGTCCACGCCCACGTCGGCTGGATGTTCTCGAACCTCGGCATGGAGCAGGGGCGCGAGTACGGACGCGACCTCTACGAGGATCGGCTCGTCCGCACGATCGACCGGCTCTACCTGCTGTGGGTCGTCCTGACGCTCGGGATCCCGTTCGCGCTCGGCTACGCGATCGGCGGCACCGTCGGCGCCGGGCTCGAGGGCCTCGTCTGGGGAGGCCTCGTCCGGATCGCCGCCTACCAGCACGCCACCTTCAGCGTGAACTCGATCTGCCACATGTTCGGCCGGCAGGACTACCGCTCTCGCGACGAGGCCCGGAACAACTGGCTCGTCGCGCTGCTCGTGTTCGGCGAGGGCTGGCACAACAACCACCACGCCTTTCCCGTCTCCGCCCGCCACGGCCTGAACCGCGGGCAGCTCGACGTCTCCTGGTGGGTGATCCGCGGCCTCGAGCGACTCGGGCTCGTCTGGGACGTGAAGGTGCCCGACGCGGCCCAGCGCGAGCGGCGCCGCGCCACTCAGGTCGAGGCCTGAAAGCGCGCGAGCTCCTCCGCGGCGAGCCCGGCCCAGGCGCGGGCGCGCGGCAGCGGCAGCGGTCTGCCCCGGTGGGCGCGCAGAGCGATTCCGTGGAGCGCGCCGGGGATGAGGGTGTACTCGCCCTCCGCTCCGACCCCGCGGGCTCGCTCGAAGCCGGCGCGGGAGCTCGCCGGGGAGACGCCGGGGATCCCCGGCAGGCCGCGGTCGAGGCTGCCGTGGAGCACGCGCAGCCGCTTGCCCTGCAGCGCGTCGAGCGGCAGGCGATCCGGGAGCCACGGCGCCAGTGCGAGCATCCCGTCCACCGACGGGTGCGCGGCGGCCTGCGACGCGACCGCGCCGCCCATCGAGAAGCCGAGCAGGAGCGTGCGGCGCCCGGCGGCGGCCTCGATCGCGGCGAGCGCGTCCTCGACGCACCAGTCGAGCCGCCGCCACGACTTGACCCGGTAGCGCACCTCGGCGAAGCGGAGCGCCGGGAAGCGCGGTGCGAGCCGTCGGACGAGCCACTCGAGCGAGGCGCTCCAGGTTCCCTCGACCTCGTCGGCCTGGCCGCCGTTCACGCACACGACCGCGTGCCGCGAGGGCGGGTTCGTGAGCCGCAGCTCGCCGCCGCCCGGGAGCGGCAGCAGCTCAGGTGCGGGCCGAGGTGACAAGCGGCGTGCCGGTCGGTTGCGGCGATCCTCCCGCGCGCTCGAGCGTGACGCCGACGATCGCGCCCGTGGGCACGTCGCGTCTGAGCGTCACGATCACCGTTCGCCCGTTGGCCGCAAAGAGCCCTGCGGGGAGGGCGCGGCCGGGCAGCATCACCCACGCCTCGTAGGTCTTGCCGGCGGGGGCAGCCGGGAGCCCGGAGACGACGAGCGTGGCCCTGCCGCTGCTCGACCGGACGAGCGAGCCGGGGGCGCCGTGCAACGCCAGCGCGGTCAGCCCGCGCTGCGTCCCGGACCCGACCGCGATCCACACGCCGAGCGCAACCGCGGCGCAGGACGCGACCGCCGCCAGCGCCGCCGCCGGATAGGCCCAGCGCGGCCGCAGCGGAATGACGCCGGCGCGCTCGGCGCGGGCGGACTCGAGGATGCGCGCACGAAGCTCGGCGGGCGGCCTCGCGGGCGGCGCCGCGTGGGCGAGCGCGCCGGCCGTGTCGGTGAGTCCCCCGAGCTGCTCCCGGCACTCCGCGCACCGCGCCAGGTGCGCCTCGAAAGCGCGCTCCTGCTCGGGCTCGAGGGCGTCGAGGGCGTAGCCGGCGACCAGCTCGTGCATCAGCTCGTCGTCCACGATTCCTCCCTCGGGTCGGGGCCGAGCAGCTCTCGTAGCCGTGCGAGCGCGGCGAACATCTGGCTCTTGATCGTGCCGAGCGGCCGGCCGAGCCGCTCGGCGAGCTGCGACTGCGTGAAGCCGCCGAAGTAGGCGAGCTCGAGCAGCTCCCGCTGCTGGTCGGGCAGGCGCGCGAGCGCCTCCTGCACGCGTTCGCGCTCGAGGCGGAGCCAGGCCTCGTCCGCCGCCGAGCGCTCGTCCCCGTCCGGGAGCGCCGCCTCGCCGAGCGGGTCGGCCCGGCGCCGCTGCTCGCGCCGCACGAGGTCGACGGCCCGCCGGTGCACGAGCGTCAGCAACCAGCTCGAGGCGCGTGCCCGCTCGGGCACGAACCGGCCGGCGCCGCGCCAGACGGACAGGAACGACTCCTGCACGACGTCCTCGGCGAGCTCGGGGTCGCGGACGATCCGCCGGGCCAGGGCATAGGCGGCGCCGCCGAAGCGGTCGTAGAGCTCGGCGAGCGCCGCCTCGTCGGAGCGCGAGACGAGCGCGACGACGGCTTCGTCGGAGAGATGGGCGAGCTCGCGCGGCATCGGGGTCGCCCGGCCGGAGCGGGCGCCAGACGCTAGCAGCCGGCGCCCGGCCACCGGCGCCTCCCCGGCGAGAAGCGAGCGGGACGACGATCCATCACTCCGGTCATTCGCCTGCGGGCACGGGACGGTTCGCCGCTCCGGAACGCGGGCACACGCGGGTCGCTGCTACGGTTCTGGCAACGGTTGCCGTTCGGCGCCGTGAGATCCAGCTTCTCGGTCCTCCTTTTCAGGCGTTTCGAGGCTCTTGCATCTCGACCCTGCACTGAAAAGGAGTTCCATCTTCATGTCCTCGACCTTCGCCTCGCTCGGCGTGAGCACGGACCTCGTCCGCGTCCTCGCCGGCCGCAACGTCACGTCGCCGTTCGCGATCCAGAAGCTCGCGCTTCCCGACGCGCTCGCCGGCCTCGACATCCTCGCCGAGTCGCCGACCGGCTCGGGGAAGACGCTCGCCTTCGGCCTGCCGCTCGTCGAGCGCACCGCCGGCGCGAACCGGCGCCCCGCGGCGCTCGTCCTCGCGCCGACGCGCGAGCTCGCGATCCAGATCGCCGACGAGCTCTCCCCGCTCGCCAGAGCGAAGGGCCTGCGCGTCGCGACCGTCTACGGCGGCGTGCCGCTGGCCGCCCAGGCGGAGCGCGCCCGCTCGGCCGACATCGTGATCGGCACGCCCGGACGGCTGCAGGACCTGCTCGACCGGCGTCTGATCCGGCTCGAGCACGTCCGGATCCTCGTCCTCGACGAGGCCGACCGCATGCTCGACATGGGCTTTCGCCCCCAGGTCGACCGGATCCTCGAGCGCGTCCCCGCGAACCGCCAGACGATGCTCTTCTCCGCGACGCTCGGCGGCGCGGTCGCCGAGCTCGCACGCGCCTACACCTCGAACGCGTCGCAGGTGCGCGCCGAGGAGCTGCCGCAGCAGTCGGTGCGGCCGGACGTCCTGCACACGTTCGTCCCGGTGAGCGCCGAGGACAAGCTCGACCGCCTCGTCGAGCAGCTCGACGGGGCCGACCGCCTCGCCCTCGTCTTCGTCCGGACGAAGCACGGCGCCGACCGGCTCGCGCGCAAGCTCGGCAGACAGAACGTCCGGGCCGTGACCCTGCACGGGAACATGTCGCAGAACCAGCGCACGCGGGCTCTGGAGCAGTTCTCTTCCGGGCGCGTGTCGACCCTCGTCGCGACCGACGTCGCGGCCCGCGGGCTCGACGTCGACGACATCAGCCACGTGATCAACTTCGACCCGCCTGCGCTCGACGACGACTACGTGCACCGGGTCGGTCGCACCGGGCGCGCGGGCCGCACCGGCACCGGCGTCACCTTCGTCCTTCCCGACCAGCAGGAGGACGTCGGCCGCCTGGCGCGCCGTCTCGGGCACGGGGCCGCCTTCTCGGCGGCGGGGTTCGTCGAGCAGCCGAGGGCGGCGCAGTCGCCGTCCCGGCCGGGACGGCGCCGGGCCAAGCGGCGCGCGACTCGCTAGGTTGCCCGGGTGAGTGCTGCGATTGCGAAGCCGTCCTTCGACGCGGGAGGCGACTTCCTGCGCGAGACGCGCGGCGAGGTCGAGCGCTACCTCGCCTCCGGCCGGGCGCGCCGGCGGGGGAGACGCCAGCTCTACACGAAGAGCGCGGTCGCGTTCGGGCTGATCGCCGGGTCGTGGATCTCGCTCGTCGTCGTCAGGCCCGGGCTCGTGCTCGGCGTGCTCTCGCTCGCGGGGCTGACGCTCGGGACGATCCTCGTCGGCTTCTGCGTCCAGCACGACGCCAACCACGGCGCCTACTTCCGGACGCGGCGCGCGAACCACCTGCTCGGCTGGAGCGCGGACGCGCTTCTCGGCATCAGCAGCTATGCGTGGCGGGTGAAGCACAACATCGCCCATCACACGTACACGAACGTCGACGGCTACGACGACGACATCGACCAGACGCCGTTCGCACGGCTGCTGCCGATGCAGGCGCCGCGGCCCTGGTACCGGCTCCAGCACCTCTACATCTGGCCGCTGTACAGCCTGATGGTCATCCGGTGGCAGCTCGGCGCCGACGCCGCAGCTCTCGTGCGCGGCCGCATCGGCCAGAGCCCGCTCCGCCCGCCGAGACGCTGGGATCTTGCCGGCCTCGTCGGCGGCAAGCTGCTCTTCGTCACGTGGGCTGTCGCCGTGCCGCTCCTCGTCTACCCGTGGTGGGTCGTCCTGCCCGCCTACCTCGCGTACTCGATGGCGACGAGCCTCGTCACGGCGACGACCTTCCAGCTCGCGCACTGCGTCGAGGAGGCCGACTTCACCTCGCCCGAGGAGCTCCGCTCCAGCCCGCGCGCGTGGGCCGTGCACGAGGTCGAGACGACCGTCGACTTCTGCCAGTCCAACAGGGTGCTGACCTGGCTGCTCGGCGGCCTCAACTTCCAGATCGAGCACCACCTCTTCCCGCGCGTCGCGCACTCGCACTACCCGTACATCGCGAAGATCGTCGCGCGGAACGCGGAGCGCCACGGCGTCCGCTACACGGCGCAGCCGTCGCTGTGGGCCGCGCTCCGCTCCCATCACCGCCACCTGCGGGCCCTCGGCCGGGTCGGGATCCCGGCCGAGATCGAGATGGGCTGACCGCCGGGCGACGCCCGGTCCCGCGCGGCGCTTCCCGCCTACGCGTCCGTCTGCACCGCGAGACCGCTCCGGCGCGTGGGCGCTGCCGCGACACCGAGGGCCGGCCACTCCCAGGCCTCGTCGTCGAGCCGGAGGATGCGGGCGGCGACCGTGCCGAAGACGACGAGGCCGATCAGCCCCTGGACCGCCTCGGCGGCGGGAATCGGCAGGCTGTCGCCGATCATGAAGAGGAACGCCCCCGCGACGACCCAGCGCGGGACGAGCCCGGCACGGGCGGCGGCGGCGCCGAGGACGACCCACGCGAGCGGCCCGGCGATCATCAGCGGCATGGCGATCGCGCCGGCGTGGTTGTCGAGGCGGTCGAGGACCTGCAGTGCGGTCGTCGGATCGGTCGCCGTGAGCCCGTAGACGAAGAGGTGACGGAGGGAGATCGACGTCATGCCCAGGGTGCCGAGGCCGGCGAGGACGGCTCCGACGTGCGCGAGCCCCGCGCCACGGCGGCGGACGAGGTGGACGAGTCCGGCGGCGGCCAGCGGGAACAGCGCCGCGGTCAGCAGCTCGAGCAGGGCCGACCCCTGCCAGCGGCCGGCGTGCGCGGCCGCCGCTCGGAGCTGGACCGCGTTGTCCGTCGAGTCCGTGGGCGAGACGAGCGAGCCGGCGAGCAGCGCCAGCGGGATGCCCGGCAGGGCGAGCGCGCAGGCGCGGCGACGAAGTGCGGGGGCGTTGGAGAGCGAGGGCATCGGGGCCTCCTTGCGTCGGTTTCGGACTGTTCTCGACGCTAGGCCGGTGGAGCTGCGGCCGCGTCCGGCGCGGCGGCGATCGCGCTCCGCCGCGAGGATGATCCGGGGGCAGGCGCGATCCGCCGTGGGGCGGATGCGGTTCGACGAGCTTCGCGATACTTTCGTCGCGATGCGCAGGAGGCTCCTCGGCTTGCCGTTGCACGACGTGGTCCTCGCCTCGGCGCTGCTGGCGGTGAAGCTCGCCGCGCAGGCGACCGCGGTGCAGCCGGGCGGCGGCCTCGTGACCTTTCTGCTCGCCCCGCTCTGGACGGTGCCGATCGCGTGGCGCAGCCGCCGGCCCCTCGGCGTCGCGCTCGTGGTCGCGGCGGCCGACGTGGTCGAGGTCGCGCTCGTGGGCTCGCACGACTCGATCGTCTTCCTCGCAGCGTTCCTGCTGATTCCGTACTCGCTCGCCGCGCACGAGAGCACCGCATGGAGGATGGCGGCCGGGCTGGCCGCACTCGTGGCGGCCGGTGGTGCCTCGCAGGCCGCACAGCCCTCGCCCGGCTCGCCGCGTGACTGGGCAACGACGATCGCCGGTGACCTGGCCCTGATCGTCGTCCCGTTCCTCGTCGGCCTGGCGCTCCGCCAGCAGCGGCTGCGCGCCGACGCGCTGGAGCAGCTGGCCGTTCAGCTCGAGCGCGAGCGGGAGGAGCGTGCGCGTGCGGCGGTGGCCGAGGAACGAACACGGATCGCACGCGAGCTGCACGACGAGGTCGCGCACGCGATGAGCGTGATCGCCGTCCAGGCCGACGCGGCCGAGGGTGCGCTCGCCCACGACCCTTCGCTCGTCGAACGGCCGCTGCTCGCGATCAGGCAGACCGCGCGCGAGGCCCTCGTCGACATGCGCCGCGTCCTCGGCGCCCTGCGCGGCGACGAGCACGCCGGCCTGGCTCCCGACCCCGGCCTCGCGCGTCTCGGCAACCTGCTCGAGCAGGCGCGCGCCGGTGGGCTCGACGTCGTCGTGAGCGTCCACGGCGAGCCTGCACCGCTTCCGCCGGCACTCGACCTCACCGCCTACCGCGTGCTGCAGGAGGGATTGACCAACGCGCGGAAGCACGCGGCCGCCTGTCGCGTCGAGGTCGTGCTCCGCTACGGCCGCGACGCGGTCGGGGTCGAGGTGGTCGACGACGGCGACGGCTCCGGGCCCGGCGGCGGGGGCGGCCACGGCCTCGCCGGCATCCGCGAGCGGGTCGCGCTCCTCGGCGGCGAGTTCGTCGCCGGGCCGAGGGCCCGCGGCTTCGCACTGCGAGTGACGCTCCCGCTCGCATGATCCGCGTCCTGCTCGCCGACGACCAGGAGCTCGTGCGCTCCGGCTTCCGCCTGATCCTCGAGCTCGCCGACGGGATCGAGGTCGTGGGCGAGGCCGGAGACGGTCGCGACGCGGTGCGCCTCGCGAAGGAGCTCGAGCCGGACGTCGTCCTGATGGACGTTCGCATGCCCGAGCTGGACGGAATCGAGGCGACACGGCGGCTGCGGCAGGCCGGGGTCGATGCTCGCGTGCTCGTGCTCACGACCTTCGACCTCGACGACTACGTCTACGCGGCGATGCGCGCAGGTGCGAGCGGCTTCCTGCTCAAGGACGCCCCGCGCGAGCAGCTCGTGACCGCGGTCCGGACGGTGGCGCGAGGAGAGGCGCTGCTCGCACCGGCGGTCACGAGACGACTGATCGAGCGCTTCGTCGAGCGTCCCGCTCCCCTGGAGGCGGCGCCCGCGCTTGCCGAGCTCAGCGCGCGCGAGCTCGAGGTGCTGCGGCTCGTCGCGCGCGGCCTCTCGAACGCCGAGATCGCGGGCGAGCTGATCATCGGCGAGGCCACCGTCAAGACCCACGTCGCCCGCGTCCTGCGAAAGCTCGGCCTCCGCGACCGCGTGCAGGCCGTCGTCCTCGCATACGAGAGCGGCATCGTCGAGCCCGGCCGGTCCTAGCCCGCCGCGCCGGCAGCCGTCTCGCCGGCCCTGCCCGGCGGCATGCGTCCGCCGGCGAGCGCGGCCCCGGGTGTCTAGGCCGCTGCCGCGTGCGGCGCCGAGGCCTCCTTCGCGGACGTGGCGAGCCGGGCCCGCGCCGCGGCGACGACTGCGTCGCACTCGTGCAGCTCCGCCGCGGGCGCGCCGCGCTCGCGCAGGAGGTCGCGGACGAAGACGAGGTCGCGGATGTGGCCGAGCTCCGCAGCGAGCTCGAGCGTCGGGGTCTGCTGCCGGGAAACGGTCGCGAGGGGCATGTCGGCTCCTTGTCGTTGTGGTGCCGACAGCATCCGTCCGCCGGGTGAGGAGGCGGTAAGCCGAGGCTATGAGCTTCGTGAGAGTTGCTGCTCCGACTACAGTGGCCCGGAGCCGGGCAGGTCCCGGCCGGCCGGGGGTTCGAGTCGGGGCGGAGTCCGATCCTCTCGTCGTGCGGCGCTGCGGCCGCCGTCGGATCGAACCATGGAAGCTGTCGCCGTCACCGTCGCCGCCCGGAGCCGCTCCCGCGGGAGCCGCCGCCCGTGAGGCTGCCCGGCCTCTCCGCCGGCGCCGACCTCGCCGTCGACCTCGGCACGGCGAACACGGTCGTCTTCCGCCGCGGCTCCGGCGTCGTGCTGCTCGAGCCCTCGGTGGTCGCGATCGACGAGCAGACCGGGCTCGTGCAGGCCGTCGGCGAGGAGGCGCGGCGGATGATCGGGCGCACCCCGGCGACGATCACCGCGAGCCGACCGCTCCGCCACGGCGTCGTCACGGACTTCGAGACGACCGAGCAGATGCTGCGCCACTTCATCCGGCGCGTCGGCGGCCGGCGCTCGCGCTCGGCCGTCATCGTCTGCGTCCCGAGCGGGCTGACGCAGGTCGAGCGCGGCGCCGTCGTCGAGGCGTCGCTCGGCGCCGGAATGCGCGAGGCGCACCTGATCGAGGAGCCGCTCGCGGCCGCGATCGGCGCGGGGCTTCCCGTGGCCGAGGCCACCGGCTCGCTCGTCGTCGACGTGGGCGGCGGCACGACCGAGATCGCCGTCACCGCGCTCGGCGGCATCGTCGTCTCGACCTCGCTCCCGGTGGGCGGCTACGACTTCGACGACGCGATCGTCCGCGGCCTGCAACGCGACCACGCGCTGCTCGTCGGCCAGGAGCAGGCCGAGCAGGTGAAGATCGAGATCGGCAGCGCTCTCGAGGCGGCAGAGCCCGACGGGACGGCCGAGATCGCCGGCCGCGACCTCGTCACCGGTCTCCTGCGCCGCACGACCGTCGGCGCGGGCGAGGTCAGATCCTCGCTCGAGCGGCCGCTCGAGCGGATCGTCGACGCGGTGAAGTCGCTGCTCGAGCAGACGCCGGCCGAGCTCTCGGCCGACCTCGGCGCGCGCGGGCTCACGCTCGTCGGCGGCGGCAGCCTCCTGCGCGGCTTCGACGAGCTGCTCCGACGGGAGACGGGCCTCGTGGTGGAGCGCGACGACGACCCGCTCACGACGGTCGCGAGAGGCGCCGGCGCGGCCCTCGAGGAGCTCGGGCCACTGACGCGCGGCCGGCGGCGGCGCTAGGCGACGGCTGCGCCGATGACGTCGTCGGTGAGGTCGGCGACGGAGTCGACGATCCGCGAGGGCCGGTACGGGAACGCCTCGGCCTGCTCGCGGTTCGTCGAGCCGGTGAGGACCAGCACGGTGTGCATCCCCGCCTCGAGACCGGAGACGATGTCCGTGTCCATCCGGTCGCCGACCATCGCGGTCGTCTCGGAGTGCGCGTTGATCGCGTTCAGGGCCGAGCGCATCATCAGCGGGTTCGGCTTGCCGACGAAGTAGGGCGAGACGCCGGTCGCGCGGCTGACGAGCGCCGCCACCGAGCCGGTCGCCGGCAGGGGCCCGTCCGGCGTCGGCCCGGTCGGGTCGGGGTTGGTCGCGATGAAGCGCGCCCCGGCCGCGACGAGCCGGATCGCCTGCGTGATCCGCTCGAAGCTGTAGGTGCGCGTCTCGCCGAGGACGACGTAGTCGGGCGAGCGCTCGCTGAGCGTGTAGCCCACGGCGTGCAGCGCGGTCAGGAGCCCCGCCTCGCCGATCGCGAACGCCGAGCCGCCCGGCCGCTGGCTCTGCAGGAAGTCCGCGGTCGCGAGCGCCGAGGTCCAGATCGCCTCCTCCGGCACCTCGAGGCCGCCCGCCGCGAGCCGGGCGGAGAGGTCGCGCCGCGTGTAGATCGAGTTGTTCGTCAGGACGAGGAACGGCAGCCCGCGCTCGCGCAGGCGCGCGAGGAACTCGGCGGCCCCGGGAATCGGGTGCTCCTCGTGCACGAGCACGCCGTCCATGTCCATCAGCCACGAGCGGATCTCGCGCTCCCCCATGCGACGGATCCTGTCATGCGCGCCGGAGCGCGGGCTGCCCGCGTCAGGCCGCCTCGACCGCGGCCTGGGCCTCGACCGCGGGTGCCGCCGCCGGACGGGGGACGCGCAGCGCGACGACGAAGCCGACCGCGAGGGCGACCGCCGCCGCGCCGAAGGCGAGGGTGAAGCCGTGCTCGCTCGGGAGCCCTCCGGGAGCGAGCGTCGCAGTCAGGATCCCGGCCGAGACCTGCGCGCCGATCGCGCCGCCGATGCTCCGCACGATCGTGTTCATGCCGGTCGCGACGCCGGTCTGCCCGGCGGGGACGGCCTCGACGATCAGGTTGGCCATCGCCGCGAACGCGAACCCGATGCCGACGCCGAGGACGAGCATCGCGAGCGCGATCTCCCAGCCGGTGTCGTGGGCGAACGTGAGCAGGAGGAACGAGACGCACGAGACGAATGCTCCGACGAGCAGCGGCGTTCGCGAGCTGCCGCGGCTCGAGAGCCGGCCCGAGACCGGCCCGGCGAGCAGCATGCCGGCGGTCGACGGCACCATGAACAGACCCGCCTGCGTGATCGAGGCGCCGAAGCCGAAGCCGGTCGACGCCGGCAGCTCGACGAGCTCGGGGACGAGCACGAACGAGGCGAACATGCCGAAGCCGAGGACGAGCGCCGCGAGGTTCGTCGTCCACACCGGCCGCCGCCTCATCATCCGCATGTCGACGAGCGGCGCAGCGCTGCGGGACTCCGCCGCGACCCAGCCGCACGCGAGCGCGACCGCCGCGGCGAGCAGCCCGATCGTCCGCGCCGACGCCCAGCCCCAGACGGAGCCCTCGCTCACGGCCACGAGCAGCGCCACGAGCCAGCCGGCGAGGAGCAGGCTCCCGAGCGGGTCGATGCGGCCGGGCGCCCGCACGGGGGACTCCGGCACGAACAGGACGATGCCGGCGGTCGCGACCCCGATCGCCGCGAGCGGCAGCCAGAAGAGCCAGTGATAGTCGAGGTGCTGGACGATCGGGCCGGCGAGGACGATGCCGAGGCCGCCGCCGATGCCCATGATCGCGGAGATCAGCGCGATTCCGTGCGGCACCCGCTCGCGCGGGAACTCGTCGCGGATGATCGCGAACGCGAGCGGGAAGACGGCCCCGCCGGCGCCCTGGACGACGCGTGCGGCGATCATCGGCGCGATCGAGGTCGAGACGGCCGCGAGCGCCGTGCCGGCGGCGAGGACGGCGAGCACGATCACGAGCGTCCGCTTCTTCCCGAACATGTCGCCGAGGCGCCCCGCGACCGGCGTGCACACGGATGCGCTGAGCAGGTAGGCGGTGAGGATCCACGCCGCGCCGGCGGCCGACGTGCCGAGGTCGTGCTGGATCGTGAGCAGCGCCGGCGCGACGAGCGACTGCAGCAGCGCGTACGCGACCGCCGCCACGGCGAGCAGCGCGAACGTGACCGAGTGGTGCCGGCGCTCCATCGTCACGCCCATCGTGCCCGAACGCTAAGCGTCGGGGGCGCCGCCGAGCTCCCGGCAGCGCTTGCGGAGCGAGCGCAGCTTGCTCTCGAGCTCGCCCGCGAACTGGTCGAGCGTCTGCCGGCGGCTGCGGACGAGCTCGAGCTGCCGCTCGACGTGCGTGATCGCTTCGGCGACGATCCGGCGCCGCTCGGCGTCGTCGGGGTCGTCCGCCCAGCGGTCGCGGAGGGCTGCGCGCGCTTCCTCTGCCTCGGCGAGCTCGACGAGCTCCTCGAGCGAGAGGCCGAGCAGGTCGCGGAGCCGGATCAGCTCCTCGAGCCGGGCGACGTCGGGCTCGCCGTAGACGCGGTGGGCGCCCTTCGCACGGCCGCTGCCCGCTCCGAGCAGGCCGAGCTCCTCGTAGTAGCGGATCGTCCGCGTCGTCACGCCGACGCGTTCGGCGACCTCGCCGATCCGGAAGCTCGTCTCCTGCGTCGTGCCGCTCACGCCGCGTCCTCCACGGGCTCCATGCCGGTCGGCGCCGCGGCGGGCACCGTCGCCTCGGCGTGGTGGTACTTGCCGCCGCGCAGGAGCGAGGCGACGGCCGCGACGAGGCAGGCCGCGATCGCGAACACGAACGCGTAGACGAGTGCGGTGTGGAACGGCCCCGAGATCAGGTTCGGGAAGAAGCTGCGCCCGGTCAGCGTCCGAGCCTGGGCGGCGGGCAGCGCGTGCAGCGTGTGGGGGCCGAGGAGCGTCGCGATCGGGTTGTAGCCGAGGAAGGACGCGAACAGGGTCGCCACCGGCGGCAGGTGCGAGATGCGAGTCGCGTCGGCCGCCGGCACGCCGTGGGCGGTGAGGCCGGTCTGCAGCGTGCTCGGCAGGCCGGAGGCGAGCCCGACGATCATCAGCGTGAAGAAGATGCCGATCGAGAGCACCATCGCCGAGTTCATGAACGTCGCCAGCATCCCGGCCCCGGCACCGCGCTGGTCGGGCGGGAGGCTGTTCATCACCCCGGCGCTGTTCGGCGCGGAGAAGAGACCCATCCCGATTCCGTTCAGCAGCAGGATCAGCGCGAACCAGACGTACGAGAAGTTCACGGGCAGCACGATCAGGAGCAGGAAGCTGACCGCGGCGATCACCATGCCGCCGGTCGCGAACGGCCGCGCGCCGAAGTGGTCGGAGAGCCAGCCGGACGCGGGGCCGGCGACGAGGAAGCCCGCGATCAGCGGCAGCATGTAGATGCCCGCCCAGAGCGGCGTCCGGGCGAAGTCGTAGCCGTGCTCGGGCAGCCAGATGCCCTGCAGCCAGATGATCAGGATGAACTGGAGGCCGCCGCGTCCCGTCGCCGCGAGCAGCGCCGCGAGGTTGCCGGCGGTGAAGGCGCGGATCCGGAACAGCTCGAGGTGGAACATCGGCTCGGCGACGTGCACCTCGATCCAGCAGAAGACGGCGAGCAGGGCGATGCCGCCGAGGAGCGTGCCGAGCACGAGCGGGCTCGTCCAGCCCATCGTGTGCCCGCCGTAGGGCTGGATCCCGTACGTGATCCCGATCATCACGCCGACGAGCCCGAGCGCGAAGGTCACGTTCCCCCACCAGTCGATCGTCGCGTGACGGCGCCGGCCGAGATCCTCGAGCGAGCGGTACGCCCAGATCGTCGCGACGAGGCCGATCGGCACCGAGACGACGAAGACGAGCCGCCAGGCGACGGGGGCGAGGACGCCGCCGAGCACGAGCCCGAGAAAGGAGCCGGCGATCGCGGCGATCGAGTTGACGCCGAGCGCGAGCCCGCGCTGGTCGGCGGGGAACGCGTCGGTGAGGATCGCGCTCGAGTTGGCGAAGATGAGCGCGCCGCCGACGCCCTGCCCGACGCGCATCAGGATCAGCCAGAGCGCGGCGGCCGACCCGTGCATCCACGTGATCGAGAGCATGATCGAGAAGAACGTGAAGACGGCGAAGCCGAGGTTGAACATGCGCACACGGCCGTAGATGTCGCCGAGCCGGCCGAGGCTGACGAGCAGCACGGCCATCACGACCATGAAGCCGAGGATCAGCCAGAGCAGGTAGCTCGTGTTGCCGGGCGCGAGCGGGTCGATGTGGATGCCGCGGAAGATGTCCGGCAGCGCGATCAGGAGGATCGACGCGTTGATCGTCGCGATCAGCATCCCCAGCGTCGTGTTCGACAACGCCACCCACTTGTACTCCAGACGCACGCGGCCCCTCTCTCAGTTAATTGACGTTCACGTAAAGTACCATACGGTTTCGGCTCACGAAGATCGGGAGGTCACGCATGCGCATTCGCTGGTTCGGTCAGTCGTCGTTCCTGCTCGGCGGCGCGCACGAGGTCTTCGTCGACCCGTTCGGCGACATGAGCGCGGCCGCCTCGCGGGGGCTCCGCTTCGACTACCCGCCGATCGACGGGATCGACGCGGACCTCGTCCTCGTCACGCACGAGCACGGCGACCACAACGCGGTCGAGGCGATCGGCGGCGAGCCGGCGGTCGTTCGCTCGCGCGCGGGACGGCACGGATCGCCGGTCGGCGAGGTGGTCGGTGTCGCCTCCGAGCACGACGCGGTTGCCGGCACCGAGCGCGGCGCGAACACGATCATGTGCTTCGAGCTCGACGGGCTGCGCATCTGTCACCTCGGCGACTTCGGCCAGCCCGGCTTGCGGCCCGAGCAGCTCGAGGCGATCGGGGCCGTCGACGTGCTCTTCGTCCCGGTCGGGGGTGGCCCGACGATCGGCGGCACGGCAGCCGCCGACCTCGTCCGCGAGCTGGCCCCGCGACTCGTCGTGCCGATGCACTACCGCACCGACGCGGTCAGCTTCCTCGAGCCGCCGGACGTGTTCCTCGAGGCTCTGGGCGCGCGCGTGGAGCGGCTGGAGACGAGCGAGACGGAGGTCGAGGCCCTGCTCGGAACCGCCGCGGAGCCGGTCGTCGCGCTCCTCGCGCCGCCGGTCTAGAGGCTGCGGCCGCCGCGCACGTTCCGCATGCGCGCACGACGCGTCTCGGAGTCCGCGACGAACGAGACGTCGACGGCCCGGGCCTCGCCGGCCTCGTCCTCCCGCTCGAAGGTGACGGCGCGGCCCTTGCAGCGCGCCGGCGGCTCGTGGCCGGCATGGAAGCCGCTGCTGGAGACGTAGAGGCGCTCGTCGTCCTCGGTGCGGATGTAGCCGTGGCCCTTGTCCACGTTGAACCAGATCATCGTGCCTTCCATGCGGGTTCCTTCCTTTCCC
>Ga0075275_1000022_pt1 | contig 15452 bp, 14 predicted proteins | sample SF_Rice_5C_80N_3_FD_69769 | JGI IMG/M metagenome (GOLD analysis project Ga0075275, IMG submission 69769) | Rice paddy soil microbial communities from Twitchell Island, California, USA - SF_Rice_5C_80N_305 | ecosystem: Environmental > Terrestrial > Soil > Paddy field/soil | place: USA: Twitchell... | reverse complement strand
CCGTCTCGCACGAGCTGCGCACCCCGCTCACCTCGATCTCCGGCTTCCTCGAGATGCTCCACGACGAGGAGGAGGGGCTCGGCGAGACCGGTCGCGACTACCTGGCCGTGATCCGGCGTTCGACGGGCAGGCTGCAGGCCATCGTCGAGGATCTCCTGCTCGTCGCGCAGATCGAGGCGCGGCGGCTCGAGCTCAGGCTGGCGCCGGTCGATCCCGCCGAGGTCGCCGCCGCGGCGGTCGCGAGCATGCGCCCCCTGGCCGAGGAGAAGGGCATCGAGCTCGTGCTGCGGGCCGAGCCCGGGACGACGCTGACGGCCGACGCGCTTCGTCTCGGCCAGGTGCTCGACAACCTCGTCTCGAACGCCGTCAAGTTCACCGACCGCGGCGGCACGGTGACCGTGTCGAGCGCCCCTGACGGCGACGACGTCTTGCTCGTCGTCAGCGACACCGGGGTCGGCATCCCCGCCGACGAGCAGGGCCAGCTCTTCTCCCGTTTCTTCCGCGCGTCGACGGCGACCCGGCGCGCCATCCCCGGCACCGGGCTCGGGCTCGTGATCACGCGTGCGCTCGTCGTCGAGCACGGCGGCACGGTCTCGCTCGACAGCCGCGAGGGCGAAGGCACGCGCGTCACGGTCTCGCTGCCCCGGCGGCGGCCGGGATAGAGCTCCCGCGGCCGGGGGACGCGCGCCGGCCGGCGCTGGGGCACCATGCACGGGATGCGCCGTCTCGCCGCCGCGGCCGCGGTCCTCGCCGCGCTGCTCGCGCTCACGGGAGCGTCTGCGGGCGCGCTCGGCCCGCCGGCCGCGAGGCGCTGCCCCGTCTTCCCGGCGACGAGCGCGTGGAACGAGCGCGTCGACGCGCTGCCCGTGGCCGCGGACTCCGCCCGGCTGATCGCGTCGATCGGCCTCGACGCGCATGCCCACGCCGACTTCGGCTCCGGCCTCTGGGAGGGCGGGCCGATCGGGATCCCCTTCGACGTCGTCTCGAAGGCGACGCCGCGCTCGCGGGTCTCGTTCCTCTACGCCGGCGAGTCCGACCGCGTGCGCTACCCGATCCCGACGAGCGTCCACGTCGAGGGCGGTCGCGCCGCCACCGGCGACCGGCACGCGATCCTGCTCGACCGCGACGCCTGCCGGCTCTACGAGCTCTACGACCTGCGACCGCGGCCGGGCGGCCGCTGGAGCGCGGGCTCCGGTGCTGTCTGGAACCTCCGCTCCAACCGGCTGCGCCCCGCAGGCTGGACGTCGGCGGACGCGGCCGGCCTGCCGATCTTCCCGGGGCTCGCCCGCTGGGACGAGGTCGCCCGCGGCGCGATCGACCACGCGCTGCGCTTCACGGCGCCGCGCACCCGGCGCGCGTACGTCTACCCGGCACGCCACTTCGCCTCGGGCTCGACCGACCCGGCCCTGCCGCCGATGGGCCTGCGCGTGCGTCTGAGGGCGAGCGTCGACATCGCGAGCTTCCCGGCCCAGTCGCGCGTCGTGCTGGCGGCGCTCCGGCGCTACGGGATGATTCTCGCCGACAACGGCTCGCCCTGGTACGTGAGCGGCGCCCCGAGTCCGCACTGGTCGAACGGCGACCTCCACTCGCTCGCGCGCCTCACAGGCGCCGACTTCGAGGTCGTCGACACCTCGGCGCTGCCGCAGCCGGGCCGCTAGAGATCCGGCGTCGTCCCGCTCGCGGCCTGCGGCCGATCAGCCGCCGAGGTCGCGGAGCGCCGCGCGCGCGGCCGCGTAGCCGCACATCCCGTGCACGCCGCCGCCGGGCGGGGTCGACGCCGAGCAGAGGTAGACGCCCGCGAGCGGGGTGCGGTACGGGACGGGGCGAGGCAGCGGCCGGAAGGCGAGCTGGCGCAGGTCCATCGCGCCGCCGTTGACGTCGCCGCCCACGAGATTGCGGTTGTGCGCCTCGAGCGCCGCCGGCCCGAGCGCGCTGCGACCGAGCACGAGCCCACGGAAGCCGGGCGCGAACCGTTCGATCTGCGCCTCCACCGCCTCGCCGACGTCGAGGTCGGAGCCGTTCGGGACATGGCAATACGCCCAGGCCGTGTGCCGCCCTGCGGGCGCGCGCGACTCGTCGAAGAGGCTCTGCTGCGCGAGCAGGACGAACGGACGCTCCGCAACGCCTCCGGCCCACGGGGCCTGCTCGGAGGCGGCGATCTCGGCGAGCGTGCCGCCGAGGTGGACCGTGGCCGCGCGCGTGCAGCGCTCGTCGCGCCACGGGATCGGGCCGGCCAGCGCCCAGTCGAGCTTGTGGACGCCCGGCCCGTGCCGGAAGCCCCGAAGGGCGCGTGCGTAGCGCTCCGGCAGCCGCGGGCCGGCGAGCCGGAGCAGCTCGCGCGGGGCGACGTCGCAGAGGACGAGGTCGGCCCGCGGCAGCTCGTCGACCGGCGAGGAGAGCCGCAGCTCGCCTCCCTCGGCGCGCAGCCGCTCGACCAGCGCGTCGGCGAGGGACTGCGCGCCGCCGCGCGGGAACGGCCAGCCGACCGTATGGCCGAGGGCGAGCAGCATCAGGCCGAAGCCCGCGCTCGGGCGCCGCTCGAGCGGCAGGAGCGAGTGCGCCGCGTTGCCCGCGAGGAGCGCCCGCCCGCGCTCGGTCCGCAGCCGCCGCAGCGCCACCGACTCGGCGGCGCCGAGCGCGTCGCGCGCCGCGCGCGCGGCCCCACCCGGCCCGAGGGCGCGCAGGAGGGAGACCAGCGAGCGCGGCCGCGGGGGGTACGGACCGAGGACCACCGGCTCGAGGGCGCTCCAGCCGGCCACGAGCGGCCCGACGAGCTTCCGGTACGCCGCCGAGTCGGCGCCGAGCCCGGCCGCCGTCTCGTCGACACCGCGCTCGAGCAGGATCGCCTCCTCGCCGTCGAGCGGGTGCGCGAGGGCCGCGGGCGACTCGATCCAGTCGACGTCGAGCTCGAGCTCGCGGAACCACGGCGACGCCCGGCCGAGGGGATGGATCGCCGAGCAGACGTCGTGGCGGAAGTCCGGGAGGGTCAGCTCCTCGGTGCGCAGGCCGCCGCCGGGCCGGTCCGCCGCCTCGTGCACGACGACGTCGAGCCCGGCGCGCGCAAGCGCGATCGCGGCGGCGAGCCCGTTCGGCCCGGAGCCGACGACGACGGCGCTACGCGCGGGCAAGGGTCGCGGCGACGAGCTCGCGCAGCTCGGCGAGCACGCCAGGATCGACCCAGTGCCCGCCGGGGAACTCGCGGTAGAGCGGCTCGGCGCCGGCTTCCTCGAGCAGCGCCCTCGCGCGGCGTCCGAAGCCGACCGGGATCACCGGGTCGTGGGTGCCGTGGGCGATCGCGAGCGGCGGGAACGGCGGCTCGAGGTCCGGCTCCCATCCCTCGACGACCGGGACGAAGCCGCTGAGCGCGAGCAGCCCCGCCGGCCGCGGTCGACCCTCTCCGAGCCCGAGCGCATAGCTCATGACCGCGCCCTGCGAGAAGCCGCCGAGCACGGTCCTCCCGGCCGGAAACGGCAGCCCGTCGAACCACTCGGCCAGCGCGCCGAGGCCGGCTGCGAACGTCGCCGGGTCGGGGTAGCCGACCCGCGGGACCGCGTACCAGTGGGCGCCGCCCGGCGGCAGCGAGAGCGGTGCGCGCGGCGTGTACCCGTGCAGGCGACGGTCGGGGTCGAGCTCGTCGAGCAGCGGGTGCAGGTCGTGCTCGTCGGCGCCGCGCCCGTGCAGGAGGACGAGCGCGCCCTCCGGCTCGCCCGCCGCGGGACGCTCGAGCGCGACGAGCGTCACGACGCGGTCCAGCTCGCCCGCGGGTCGGGCAGCGGCGTCAGCTGCGGCTCGACCTGCTCGCGCAGGTGCTCGAAGTCCGGCGGCAGGATCAGCTTCTCGCCGAGATGCGCCGGATCCTCGTCGGTGTCGAAGCCGGGCCCGAGCGTCGCGATCTCGAAGAGGACGCCGCTCGGCTCGCGGAAGTAGATCGAACGGAACCAGAAGCGGTCGATGATCGGCGTCGGCCGGCCGCCTGCCTCGGCGACCCGCTGCCGCCACGAGTCGTGGTCGTCCATCGTCGAGGCCCAGGCGACGTGGTGGACGGTGCCCGCGCCGGGGACGCCGCCCTCCTCGGGGGCGGGCTCGTAGGCGATCCAGCCGCCGCGGCCCCCGTCGCGCGTCTCCCAGACGTGCTCGCCCGTCTCCTCGAAGCCGATCGCCGCGAGGAACGGCTCGGTCCGCACGGACGGGTCGCGTGCGAAGGCGCGGACTCCCTCGAAGCCCTGCAGCGCGAGCTCGCGCGGGATCTCGGGGTGGTCGGCGACGAGCGGCGAGTCGGGCACCCGCGCGACGACGAGCTCGTGCAGGAGCCCCTCGGGGTTGGCGAAGCGGAGCGTGTCGCCCTCGCGCGCCACGAGGTGACCCTCGGCGCTCAGCCGGTCGGCCCAGAACTCGAGCGCCTCGGTCGAGCCGACTCGCCAGACGACGGTGTGCACCATCCCGGCACCCGCGCGGCCCGGGCCGGCGCCCGGGTACTCGAAGAAGGTGATGTCGGAGCCGGCGCTGCCCTGCTCGTCGGCGTAGAAGAGGTGGTAGACGGTCGGGTCGTCCTGGTTGACCGACTTCTTGACGAGCCGCAGTCCGAGCACCCGCGTGTAGAAGTCGACGTTCCCCGGCGCGTCGCCGGTGATGCAGGTCACGTGGTGGATGCCTTCGAGTCTCATCGCCTCTCCCCGATTACTTGCGTGCGCAAATACTAGCAGCGGCAGGAGGGCGATCGCCTGGAGGCTAGGCGCCGGCGAGCAGGAAGGCGCGGCTCTCGCGCGCCATCTCGCGGGCGATCACGAGCCGCTGGACCTCCTGCGTGCCCTCGTAGATCTGGGTGATCTTCGCGTCGCGCATGAAGCGCTCGACCGGGTACTCGCGGATGTACCCGTAGCCGCCGAGGATCTGCACCGCCTCCGTCGTGACCGCCATCGCGACGTCGCCGCACTTCAGCTTGGCCATCGCCGAGGCCTTCGTCAGCTCCGGCCCGTCGACGCCCGCGTCGAGCATCTGCCCGAAGCGGTAGAGCAGCCCGCGCGCCGCCTCGCACTCGGTCTCCATGTCGGCGAGCTTCGCCTGGATCAGCTGGTGCTGGACGATCGGGCGGCCCATCGTCTCGCGCGTCTTCGCGTACTCGAGCGCGTAGTCGGTGGCGCCCTGTGCGATCCCGAGCGCCTGCGCCGCCACACCCGGCCGCGAGCGGTCGAGGATCCGCATCGCGATCCGGAAGCCCTCCCCCTCGTCGCCGAGCCGGTTCGCCGCCGGCACGCGGCAGCCGTCGAAGGTCAGCTCGCCGGTCGTCGACCCGGAGATGCCCATCTTCGGCTCGAGCCGCGCGACTGCGAATCCCGGCGCGTCCGCCTCGACGACGAACGCGGAGATCCCCGCGTGCCCGGCGTCCGGCTCGGTCTTCGCGAAGACGGTGTAGAGGTTCGCGACGCCCGCGTTCGTGATGAAGCGCTTCGACCCGTCGAGGACGTACTCGTCGCCCTCACGGCGTGCGGTCGTGCGCATCGCCGCCGAGTCCGACCCCGACCCCGACTCGGTGAGCGCGTACGCCGCCAGCCACTCGCCCGACGCGAGCCGCGGCAGCCAGCGCTGCTGCTGCTCCTCGGAGCCCGCCAGCTTGAGCCCGAGCGAGCCGAGCTCCTGCACCGCGAGGATCAGCGCCGACGTCGCGCACACCTTCGCGACCTCCTCGATCGCGACGAGCGAGAGCAACGCGCCGGTGCCGAGACCGCCGAGCTCCTCCGTGTAGAAGAGCCCGAAGATGTCGTTCTCGCGGTAGACCTCGACCACGTCCCACGGGAACTCGTGCGACTCGTCGATCTCGGCCGCGCGCGGCCCGATCCGCTCCCGCGCCAGCGTCCGTACGAGGTCGCGCAGCTCGCGCTGCTCGGGGTCGAGGACGTCCCAGGCCATCAGCGGAACGGATCGTACGGCACGCGACCGGCGGAGATGTCGCTCGAGACTCTCGCGGCTCGTTTGAGGCATTTCTCCCCGGGCACCCCGGCTGGAGACCACGAGCGAAGGAGCAAGACCAGATGAAGGCAGTCGTCTTCCACGGGATCGGCGACATCCGTCTCGACGACGTCCCCGAGCCCACGATCCAGGACCCGACCGACGCGATCGTCCGTCTGACGGCGAGCGCGATCTGCGGCACCGACCTCCACTTCGTCCGCGGCACCATGCCCGGCACGAAGGAGGGCCGCATCCTCGGGCACGAGGGCGTCGGCGTCGTCGAGGAGGTCGGCGAGCACGTGCGCAACCTCGTCCCCGGCGAGCGCGTCGTGATCCCGTCGACGATCGCGTGCGGCACCTGCTCGTACTGCCGCGCCGGCTACTACGCGCAGTGCGACGACGCCAATCCGAACGGGCCGGGCACCGCCTTCTTCGGCGGGCCCGACGAGGCGGGCGGCTTCGACGGCCTGCAGGCCGAGAAGGCGCGCGTCCCGTACGCGAACGTCGGGCTCGTCAAGCTGCCGGACGAGGTCGCCGACGACCAGGCGATCCTCATCTCCGACATCTTCCCGACCGGCTACCAGGCCGCCGACATGGCCGAGATCCGCGCCGGCGACACGGTCTGCGTGCTCGGCTGCGGGCCGGTCGGCCAGTTCGCGATCTGGAGCGCGTTCCACCTCGGCGCGGGCCGCGTGATCGCGGTCGACCGCGTCGAGGACCGGCTGGAGATCGCGCGCCGCCAGGGGGCGGAGATCGTGAGCTTCGAGGAGGACGACGCCGTCGAGTACGTGCGCGAGACGACCCGCGGCATCGGGCCCGACCGCGTGATCGACGCCGTCGGGGTCGACGCGGAGCATCCGTCCGGCCAGGACGCGCCCGAGCAGGAGGAGGCGATCGAGGACATCGCGCCGTCGCGTGCCCCCGAGGGGCCGCTCTGGCAGCCGGGCAGCGGCCCGACGCAGGCCGCCGAGTGGGCGATCGAGATGGTGGCGAAGGCGGGGACGGTGACGCTGATCGGCGTCTATCCGCAGACCGTGAAGCGCTTCCCGATCGGCGCCGCGATGATGAAGAACCTCACGATCACGATGGGGAACTGCAACCACCGCAAGTACATCCCGCACCTCGTCGAGCTGACGCGCGCGGGCGCGATCGACCCGTCGGCGCTCGTGACGCGGGTCGAGCACGTGACGGACGCGATCTCCGCCTACGAGGAGTTCGACCAGCGCCACGCGGGCTGGCTCAAGGTCGTGCTCGACCCTGCACGCGTGACCGCCTGACCCGGAGCCGCAAGCAGTAGAAAGGACGGAGTCCGTTTCAGCGCGCCGCCGGATGGGCCGGCGGCGCGGTTCCTCGACGATGCGCGGGTCACGTCATCACCGTCGAAGGAGTCGCTCCATGCGCCGTTTCCTGCTCCCCCTCGCCGTCGTCGCCGTCGCGCTGGCCGTCGTCGCCCCCGCGACCGCGAAGCCGGCCGTCAGCGTCACGATCCGCCACCAGACGAAGGGCTGCCATGCCTGGTCGGTGAACGGCGGCGCCTACACGGCCGCGCACACGCTGCACGCGAAGCGCGGCACCGTGCTCACGATCAAGAACCTCGACATCATGCCCCACCAGCTCGTCCAGCAGGCCGGCCCGCGGCTCGCGTTCGTCAACCTCCGCGCCCCGGCGCACGCGATGGGCCTCAAGGGCCCGTACAAGCCCGGCGACATGGCCAAGATGGGCGCCTCGACGCGGCTCGTCCTCGTGAAGGCGGGCACGTACCGCTTCACGACGAGGGGCGGCGAGGACTACGTGAAGGGCGTCGAGACGATCGGCGAGGACAACGTCCTCGAGCTGACCGTCGTCGTCTCGTAGCTCTGCCCCGGAGGCGAGGCGCCGCCGGCCTCCGGGCCGGCGGCGCGGTCGTCCCGGGCACGAGGGCCGGAGCGCGGATCGCCGCGCTCCGGCCCCCCGCCCTCAGCAGAACGTCCCGACGATCGTCCCGGTGCCCGGGAGCGACGGCTCGGGGCCGTAGCCCGGGTCGGTCTTCACCACGACGATGTGGAGACCGTTGCCCGAGACCGTGCTCCCGGACTTCGAGATCGAGCCGGAGACGAGCACGCCCATGTAGGACGGCACGCCGCTCACCGGCGGCGGGCTGTTGCCGCCCGTCGTCGACCACGGGTTCGTGCACATGGTCGTCGGCGACCCCGTCGGCAGGCCGACGGCGCCGGCGAACCCCTTGAACGCCGCCGGCGCGTTGCCGCTGCCGAGGACGTTCAGCTTCGACCAGGAGTCGCTCCACCACGTGACGGTCGAGCTGCCCGCGGTGGCAACCGTCCCCGCACCGAGGACGAAGGCGCCGCGGCTCGGGAACGCGAACACGATCGCGCTCGTGCTGTCGCTCGCGGCCTGGTAGTAGCCGTCACCCGCGAACGAGGCGCCGACCGTCTCCGGCCCGAGCGGGACGGCCACGGACGGGATCGTGCAGGCCACGTCGCCCGAGACGTCGGTCGGCCCGGTGCAGGACTGACTTCCGACGGAGAGCGTCACCGTCTCCGCGGGGACCGGCGCCGGCGAGCCGCCGTCGGCGTCGCTGTCGTTGCCGCCGTCCTCGACCATGTGCGCCCTGAGGGTCGCCCCGCCGGAGCCCGCGAGGATCAGCGTGGGGCCGGTGTAGGCGAGCGTCGTCTCCTCCTGCGAGACGGAGAACGAGACGCTCGTGGACGACGTGGCATAGACCGGGTCGGTGGCGTCGGTGAACGCGGCCGTGATCGTGTAGCTCCCGGCCGCCTCGCCGGGCGTGACCGTGCAGCTCGCGTACCCGGCCACGTCGGTGACGCCGGAGCAGGCCTCGGTGCCGGCGAGCGAGAACTCGAGCGTCTTGCCGGCGAGGTCGACGTTCGAGACCGTCTGCAGCCGAGCCCGCAGCTCGAGGGCGTCGTGGTAGTGGCCCGAGACGGCGCCCGCGTACGTGACCTTCGTCGGCACCTTCACGGGTGTCGTCGAGGCGCACGGCGAGGTCGTCTGCGGCGAGAGCGCCGTGCCCAGGAGGTCGGAGCCGGCGAGGCTGCCGCAGTTCGTCGCGGTCGTCCCCGCCTGCTCCGGCACGCTCGCCGTGACCGTGACGATCCGCGACTGGTGCACGGGCAGCGTGTCGTAGCCGACGGTGACGCTCGACGAGGTGAATCCGCTCGACGTCGAGCCGGGAGCGCTGACTGCGCTGATCGAGTATCCGGACGGTGGCGCGTCCGTGAAGGCGAGGTTGGTCTCGACGGCCGTGTCGCTCGTGTTGTCGAGGGTGACGGAGTAGTGGATCGTCGAGTCGACCCACGGCGCAGTGTTGTCGACGGATTTGACGACGCTCGTCGTCGGCGAGCAGACGCTGCCGACCGCTCCGGCGCAGAACCCGTTGGTCGGCAGGTCGACCGCGCACGTGTGGGCGGCGTTGCTCCACTCCTGCTGCATGATGTAGCCGTGGCCGTTGAGGTAGACGTCGGCCCCGGTGTCGTTGCGCGGCGCGAAGTTGAAGTTGCACGCGTCACCGATCTCCCCGTTCGGCCCCGTCCAGGTGTCGTTGGGGTGCGGGTCGGTCTGAGCCTCGATGATCTCGTGCGACAGCGTGTTCACCTCGGCGTCGGCGCTGACGTCCCCGTTCGGATAGCTCGAACGCTTCGGGTCCGTGTCGCCGCCGGTCTGCCCCGCGACGCAGGTCTTGCCGGCGAGGTGGGTGAAGTTGTCGAAGCCCATGAACGCGTAGAGGATGTCGTTGCCGCCGTCCGAGAAGTGGTCGTGGTACGCGCAGAAGCCGCCCGACGAGCTGAACGTGCACGACGACCCCATGCACTCCTGGATCCCGTTCGCGGTGAAGACGGCGACGATGTGGTTGACGTCCTCGGTCCAGCCGTTCGCGGCGACGGCGGCCGCCACCTCGCTCTGGATGTCCCCGTCGGTGAGCGGGTCGCCGGTCGAGCCGGCGTGCGGGTAGGCGGCCGTGTCCGTCCAGCCGCCGCCGTAGGTGACGCTCGTCCCCACGGTCCCGTTCGTGCCGCTGTACTGGGAGATGAGGTTGAGGAACTGCGACGAGCCGAGGTCCTGGGCCCACTGGATCAGCAGGTTCTCGTAGTTCGTGTCGCCGGCCGCGCTCGACTCGTAGTGCTGGCCGGTCGGAAGCCACCACACGTAGTAGATCGTCGTGCTCGTCATGACCTGGCCGCTACCCGCCGGCAGGTCCTGGCTCGAGTCGGGCGCCGGCGAGTGGCTGTACGAGGCGTTGACGGGCGCCGACAGAGGGGCGGCGCGCGTCGGCCCCGATGCCGGCGCCGCGACGGGCTCGGCCATCGCGAAGCCGGGCGGCCCGGTGACCGGCGCGACCGGAGCGAGCAGCGAGAGCGACGACGCGTGCGCCGGCGCGAGCGAGCCGTGCAGCCCGACGAGGCTGGCGCCGACGGTGAGGACCACCGCGGCGCCGCGGGAGAGCCTGCGGCCGTTCATCTTTCACCTCCGCCCCCCCGGGTGGATTGGACGCCCGACCGCACGAGCGTGTTGCATCTGCAACGATGTGGGCGCACCATACGTCTGAATCGGGCGAAGTCAAGGAGCGACGCTGAGCCGCAGATCGACCACTCTCGCACTCGCCACGGTGGCGCTCGCGGTCGCCTGCGGCGGCACCGGGCACGCCGCCTCGTCGACGGGCGCCACGCGGCTGCCGCCCCTACGCGCAGGCGAGGCGCTGGACGGGAAGACGGTGACGCTGAGCCGCGGCCGTCGCCTCGTCGTCGTGCTCCACAGCACCTACTGGCAGTTCGCCGCGACCTCGCATCCCGCGGTGCTCCGCCGCGTCGTGAAGCCGGTCACCCGCGCGCAGCAGAGCGGCTGCGTCGCCGGCCAGGGCTGTGGGACGGTGACCGTCGTCTACCTCGCGTCACGGAAGGGGACGTCGCTCGTCGTCGCGACCCGCACGAGCTGCGGCGAGGCGATGGGGTGCAGCGCCGACGCGAGCCGCTTCGCGCTGCACGTGCGCGTGCGCTAGACGTGGCAGACCGCCTCGACGTTGTTGCCGTCGGGGTCGAGGACGAAGGCGCCGTAGTAGGTCGGGTGGTAGTGCTCGCGCACGCCGGGGGCGCCGTTGTCGGTGCCGCCGGCGGCCAGCGCCGCCTCGTGGAAGGCGTCCACCGACTCGCGGTCGGCGCAGGCGAAGGCGAGGTGCGTGCCCGTGCCGTGGGGCTCCCGCTGCGAGAGCCAGAGCTCCGGCTTCTCGTCGGTGCCGAAGCCGCCCGCCCGCCACTCGTCGAAAGCCATCACCACCCGGTAGCCGAGCGGCTCGAGCGCGCGCTCGTAGAAGGCCCGGCTCGCGGCGTAGTCGCGCACGTTGAGGCCGACGTGGTCGAACATGTCGCTGCTCCTCTCGCAGTAGGGTCGGGCCCATGATCCTCCGTAACGGGACGATCCGCACGCTCGACCCGTCGCTGCCGACCTCGCGCGCGCTCGCGATCGCGGGCGGCCGGATCGCGGGCGGCGTCGGTACGCACGAGACCTCGCTGCCGAGCCCCGACACCGTCGACCTGGACGGCCGCTGCGTCCTGCCCGGCTTCACCGACTCGCACGTCCACTTCCCGACCTGGGCGCTCGCGCAGAACGAGGTCAAGCTCGACGGCTGCGCGTCGCTCGCGGAGGCGCTCGAGCGCGTTCGGGCCGCCGGCCGCGCGGGCTCGTGGCTGCGCGGGCACGGCTGGCGCGACGCCGACTGGCCGGACGGGCCGCCGACGCGTCACGACCTCGACGCGGTCGAGCCGGACCGGCCGGCGATGCTGATCTCGAAGGACTACCACGCTCTCTGGCTCAACACGGCCGCGCTCTCGCTCGCGGGCGGCGACCTCGAGGTCGCGGGCGGCGTCGTCGTCCGCGACGGCGCCGGCGAGCCGACCGGCGTGCTCTACGAGGAGGCGGCCTGGCGCTTCAAGGAGCGCCACGCGCGCGTCCCCGACGACGAGTACGTGGCTGCGATGCGCGCCGGCGTCGGGCTCGCGAACGCGCGCGGAGTCACCTGCGTGCACGACAAGGACGGCTGGCTCGGGGCGATCGGCCTCTGGCAGCGGCTGGAGGAGATCGGGGCGCTCACGCTCCGGGTCTGGCAGTCGACCCCGGCCGAGCGGCTGCCGGAGGTGCGCGCGCTCGGGCTCCGCTCCGGCGCCGGCTCCGAGCTGCTGCGGCTCGGCTACCTGAAGGCGTTCATGGACGGGACGCTCGGCTCGCAGACGGCGTGGATGCTGGACGGGAGCGGCGTCGTGATCACGAGCGGCGAGCAGCTCGAGGAGATCGTGCGCGCCGGCGCCGAGGCGGGGTGGCCCGTCGGCGTGCACGCGATCGGCGACGCCGCGAACCGGGCGGCGCTCGACGCGTTCGAGCGGACGCGCGAGGTGTGGCAGCCGCGCGGGCTCCGGCAGCGGGTCGAGCACGCGCAATGCCTCGCGCCGGAGGACGTCGCGCGCTTCGGCGAGCTCGGCGTCGCCGCGTCGGTGCAGTTCACGCACGCGCCGTCGGACGAGCACCTCGCGAGGCGCTTCTGGGCCGGCAGGCTCGACGGGACGTACTCGTTCCGCTCGTTGCTCGAGACGGGCGCGCTGCTCGTGAACGGCTCCGACGCGCCGATCGAGGAGCTCGACCCGTGGGCCGGGGTGGTCGCCGCGGTGAGCGGCCACTGGCGCGAGGATCAGCGCCTCACGCTCGACCAGGCGCTGCACGCGACCTGCGTCGCGCCGGGCTGGCTCTCCCACGACGAGCGCGTCCGCGGCACGCTGCTGCCGGGACGCCTCGCCGACCTCGTCGTGCTCGACCGCGACCCCTTCCTCTGCGATCCCGGCGAGCTGCCGGAGGTGCGGGTGGTCGCGACCATGGTCGGCGGCCGCTGGGTGCACGGCGAGCCGCCCTGGGGCTAGACGCTCGACGTGAGATAGACGCCGGGCGACCCGGCCATTTCACATCGAGCCGCTAGTGCGCGCGCGGGTGCTGCTTCGCGTGCCGCCAGGGCACGACGATCGGTGCGACCAGGAGCGCCCAGGCCGCCACCGCGAGCACGGCGACGACGAGGACGATCGCGACGACGGTGAGCGTGGTGTTCATCCGAAATCCCTCCTCGTGACACCCGTCACGTTCGCAGCGGGTGGACGGCGCGTCATCCGCGCCGACCCGGATCGCGGTTGCGGCGGGACACGTCCTCGGCGGCGATCGGTCGGGGCGATCCCGGACGTCGCCCGTCTGGACAGGCGAAGTACACTCCGGGCGATGGAACGCACGATGAATCCCGTGCATGACCCGTCCAACTGCGCCGTGGCCGCCTGCGCCGAGATCATCGGCGCGAAGTGGACGGCCCTGCTCGTCCACGATCTCTCGGAGGGGCCGCGCCGCTTCTCCGAGCTCGAGCGCTCGTGCCATGGGATCAGCCCGCGGACGCTCGCCGAGCGGCTGCGGGCGCTCGAGGGCGAGGGGATCATCGAGCGGCAGAGCTACGCCGAGGCGCCGCCGCGGGTCGAGTACAGCCTCACCGGGAAGGGCGAGTCCCTCCTGCCGATCATCGACGCGATGCGCGAGTTCGGCCACTCGTGGCTCGAGTGCGACCACGGCGCCGTCGCCGTGACGCGCGCGTAGCCGCCAGGGGCTAGCGCGGCCGCTGCTCGACCGTCCGCCGCAACAGCTCCTCCTCGGCCTCGAGCAGACGCCGGTCGCGCTCGTCCGCGGCGAGCTCGCGATCTCGCAGCTCCCGCTCGAGCCGCTCGAGCCGGGTCGCCGTCGAAGCGACCCGGCGCTCGTCGGCGGTCGCGAGGCGCTCGCGCCGCGCAACAGCGTCCTCGGCCGCCCCCAGCCACGTCGTGCGCTGCTCCAGCTCCGACTCGCGCGCGGCCACCTCCTCCAGCCGCTGCTCGAGCTCCGCCGCGCGGGCGTCGAGCGCCCGCGCGCGCCCGTCGAGCGACTGCGCCACCCGCTCCCGCTGCGCGACGCGCATCTCCTCGCTCGCGAGCGCGGCCGCGCGCTCGCCGAGCGACGCGGCGAGCTGCGCGAGCTGCTCCTCGCGGTGGCGCGCCTCCGCCTCGCGCGCCTCGAGCGCGGCCGAGCGCCGCTCCACGTCCTCGAGCTTCGGGTCGAGCTGCGCGCGCTCGCGCGAGAGCACCCGCACCTGCCGCGCCGTCTCGGCGCCGCGCTCGTTCGCAGCCTCGAGCGCGCGCGCGGCGCGCAGCTCGGCCTGCTCCACCTCCTGCTCGCGCCGGGCGAGCTCGACGCTCCAGTGCTCGAACGCCGGCAGCCGTCGTTCCGCCTCGGCGACCTGCGCCTCCCGCCCCGCCAGGCGCTCCTCGGCGCGGGAAGCGAGCTCGGTGCGCGTCGCCGCCTGCGCCTCGCGCTCCGCGAGCGCGAGCTCGCGCCGCACGACCGCGTCCTCGCGCGCGAGCACGGTCTCCGCCCGGCGTAGCCGCTCCTCCGCAGCCTGCTCCCGCACCCGAAGCTCGTCCTCGCGCTCGGCGGCGACCCGCCGCGCGTCGGCAGCGTCCCCCTCGAGCCACTCGAGCTCGGTCGCGCGCTGTGCCAGCTCGCGCTCCTGCACCGCGAGCCGCGACATCCGCTCCTCGACGACCGCCATCCGCCGGCGCAGGATCTCCTCGCTCAGCTGCTCGTGCCCGCCCAGCGCCGACCACGTCGTCCGGCCCTCGTCCTGGCTCACGCCCGCACGTCCATCCCGCGCTTATTCGGCGGGAGGAAGGCCTGCTCCTGTTCGCGTCAGCGCGGCAGCGCGCCGAGCGCGGTGTACAGCTCCGCCGCGGATGCGATCCCCTGGGCGAAGTAGTCGACCAGGAAGCGCTCGTTCGGCGAGTGCACGTTCGACTCGGGAAGGCCGAAGCCGGTGAGGATCGTGTCGATCCCCTTCGCGGCGAGCGCGGGCATGATCGGCAGCGTGCCGCCGGTCCGCGTGAGCAGCGGCCGCCGGCCGAGCGCCTTCTCGAAGGCCTCGAGGCCGAGCCGGATCGCCGGCGCGTCCGGCCGGACGAGCCCGGGCGCTGCGCCGGACCACGCGATCTGCACGTCCGCGCCCTCGGGCGCCGCGCCTCGGACGAGCGTCTCGGCGGCGGCGGCGATCGTCTCGACCTCCTGCCCCGGTGCCAGCCGGATCGTGAACTCGCCCGACGCGGCCACCGACAGGGTCGTGTTGCGGAGACCCGGCTTGCCGCCGAGGATCCCGACGACGTCGGCGGACGGCTCGGCCCAGGTGCGGAGGTAGAACTCGTCCTCGGCGCCGGCATCGAGAGGCCGAGCGCCCTGGTTGCGCATCTCGTCCGCGCCCGGGGGGAGCTGCGCCCACGCGGCGAGCTCCTCCTCGGTCGGCGGCACGATCCCTTGCCGCAGCGGCTCGGGCAGGCGCCCGCCCGGGCCTGCGAGCACCGCTCCGAAGCAGCGCATCAGCGCGTGCACCGCGTTGAGCGCTGCACCGCCGTACATACCGGAGTGCAGGTCGCGCTCACCGGTGCGGACGGTCACGT
>Ga0075275_1000021_pt1 | contig 15719 bp, 19 predicted proteins | sample SF_Rice_5C_80N_3_FD_69769 | JGI IMG/M metagenome (GOLD analysis project Ga0075275, IMG submission 69769) | Rice paddy soil microbial communities from Twitchell Island, California, USA - SF_Rice_5C_80N_305 | ecosystem: Environmental > Terrestrial > Soil > Paddy field/soil | place: USA: Twitchell... | reverse complement strand
CCCGCGCTCGTACGACGACGACTGGACCGACCCGGAGCCCGAGCCGGCGCAGCGCACGAGCATCCTCCGTCCGGCGCCGCAGCCGCGCAGCGCCGAGCCGCGCCGCCGCTCGAACCTCGAGGCGATCCCCGGGCCTGGCACGGCGCGTCTCCACCTCGTCCTGCCGCGCAGCTTCAACGACGCCCAGCAGGTCGCCGACCGCTTCAAGGAGGGCGTGCCGGTGATCCTCAACCTGCAGAGCGCCGACCAGGAGCTGTCGAAGCGCCTGATCGACTTCGCGAGCGGCCTCACCTACGCGCTCGACGGCGGCATGCAGCGGATCGCGGACAAGGTCTTCCTGCTCACGCCGCGCAACGTCGAGCTCTCGGCCGAGGACCGGGCCCGGATGCTCGAGCGCGGCTTCTTCAACCAGGCATAGGAGAAGCGCCTCCGAGCGCGAACGGACGCTCGATGGGCTCGACAGCCGGAGTACTGCTGCTCGCGGACGCGATCACGAAGGCGCAGAACTTCGTGCGCGTCTTCGCGACCGTCTACATGCTCGTGATCTTCGCGTACATCATCACGAGCTTCCTGCGACTGCCGTACTCGATCTGGCTCAACCGGATCCAGCGCTTCCTCTACGACGTGACCGAGCCCTATCTGCGGCTGTTCAGGCGCGTCCTCCCGGCGGCGGGGCCGTTCGACTTCTCGCCGATGCTGGCCGTGATCGCCCTGTGGGTGATCGCGTACGCGGTGATCCGGATTCTCGGACTGTTCCACTAGAGGGGAGACGCGATGGCACTCACACCCGTCGAGATCAGGCACATGACGCCCGGACGCGGGCTGTTCGGCTACAGAGCCGCAGCGACCGACCAGCTGCTCGCGGAGGTGACCGCGAGCTTCGAGGACGTCTGGCGCGAGCGCGCCGACCTCGCCGACCGCGTCGAGCAGCTCGAGGCGGATCTCGTCCGCTTCCGCGAGCTCGAGGCGCTCCTGCGGACGACGCTCGTCTCGGCCGAGCGCGCGTCGGCCGACATGAAGGAGCAGGCGCGGCAGGAGGCGGAGCTGATCCTCGGCGAGGCGCACGCCGAGGCGCGGGCGGTGCAGCGGCGCGCGCTCGAGGAGAACGAGCGGCTCGCCGCCGACACGCGGCGCATGCGCGTCCAGCTCACGGCCGCGCTCGCCGCGATCGAGGAGCCCGCCGCCTCCGAGCCGCAACCGCAGTCGCAGACGGAGCCCGCGCGGGAGCCGGAGACCGCCGGCGCCGACGAGCAGCCCGACGACGCCGACCACAGCTGGCACGACTTCCCCGGCGGCCTGCCGCTGCAGGACGCGGACGCCGCGTAGCCCGCCGCGGGTGATGACGCGGGCGGCGGCCCGCGTACACTGCGATCGTGCCCGCGGCGACGACACGTCTACGGCTGCGCGTGAGCCCCGGAGCGGGGCGCGCCGCCGTCGTCGGGCGGCACGGTGACGCGTGGAAGGTGCGCGTCACCGAGGCTCCCGAGCGCGGTCGCGCAAACGAGGCCGTCCTGCGGCTGCTCGCCGATGCGCTCGCGGTCCCACGCGATGCCGTCGCCCTCGTTTCGGGCCACGGCGGCCGGGAGAAAATCGTCGAGCTGACCGGGGTCGGGCCCGCGCTGATCGAGCGTCGTCTCGCGTCTGCGGCAGCCCTCGACCGCGGCAGAAAGGACAGGCGCTCATGAGCATCGACACCGAACATTTCCGCACTGCGCTGGTCGACGAGCGGGAGCGGGTGGAGAAGGCGCTCGCGAACCTGCGCGACGACCATCCCGGCTCCCTCGACGAGGAGGTCGAGGAGGTCGCCGGCACCGCGGACAACCACCTCGGCGAGACGGCGTCGGCGACGCTCGGGCGAGAGATCGACTACACGCTCGGCGAGAACTCCGAGGAGGTGCTGAGCCAGATCGACGCCGCGCTCCGTCGCGTCGAGGACGGCACGTACGGCACCTGCGTCAACTGCGGCCGGGAGATCGCCCCGGAGCGGCTCGAGGCGACGCCGTGGGCGGCTCTCTGCATCGACTGCAAGCGCGAGGCCGAACGGGGTTGAGCGAGCCTGCCCGCCCGCTGGACATCCGCGTCGGCTCGGCGACGGACGGGCTGACACCGCTCTCGATGGCCGAGCGGTCGCTCGCCGCGAGCCCGGCACAGTGGCTCGCCCTCGCCGCGATCGCGCTCTCCGCGCTCGCCGCCGACCAGTTGACGAAGCACCTCGTCACCGCCGGCCTCGCCCTCGACGAGGGCGTGCACGTCGCCGGCCCGTTCTGGATCCACCACGTGCGCAACTCGGGGATCGCGTTCGGGCTGTTCTCGAGCGCGACCGTCGGCGTGATCGTGCTCACCGGGGTCGCGGTCGCCTGGATGCTCTGGTACTTCGCCCGCTCCGGCGCCCGGCATCCGGTGCTGCCGGTCGCGCTCGGGCTCGTGATCGGCGGCAGCGTCTCGAACCTCCTCGACCGGGTGCGGCTCGGCTACGTCACCGACTTCCTCGACTTCCGCTACTGGCCGGCGTTCAACCTCGCCGACAGCTTCATCGTCGTCGGGGTCGCCATCCTCCTCGCCGCGCTCGCAGCCAGCGACCGCGAGCCGCGCCGCCGCGGTTGACGCAGACCCGCGTCGCCGCCGAGGCAGCCGGCTCCCGGCTCGACCGCTACCTCGCCGGGCTCCCGGAGGTCGGCTCGCGCGCCGTCGCCGAGCGGCTGCTCGAGCAGGGCGCCGTCCGCGTCGACGGCCGCGTCCGTTCCAAGAGCCACCGTCTGGTGGGCGGCGAGGCGCTCGAGCTCGAGCTGCCGCCGGAGCCGGAAGGGCTCGTCGCCGAGGAGCTCGACCTGCCGATCCCGTACGAGGACGAGCACCTGCTCGTCGTGGACAAGCCGGCCGGCCTCGTCGTCCACCCGGCGGGCGGCCACCGCACCGGCACGCTCGTGCACGGGCTGATCGCCGCGGGCGCGGAGGGGGGGGACGAGGAGCGGCCCGGCATCGTCCACCGGCTCGACCGCGACACCTCCGGCCTGCTCGTCGTCGCACGCTCCGACGAGGCGTACGAGCGGCTGCAGGCGCTGATCCGCGAGCGCGAGCTGACACGCGAGTACAGGGCGCTCGTCGTCGGCCGGCCGCGGTCCCGCGGCGGCACGATCGACGCGCCGATCGGCCGGGACCGCCACGACCGGCTGCGCCACTCGCTCGACACCGACACGCCGCGCGACGCGGTCACGCACTTCGAGGTCGAGGAGCTGCTCGACGGGTACACGCTGCTCCGCGTCCGGCTCGAGACCGGGCGCACGCACCAGATCCGGGTCCACCTCGCCGCGATCGAGCTCCCGGTCGCGGGCGATCCGCTCTACGGCCGTCCCGCACTCGGGCTCGAGCGCCAGTTCCTGCACGCCGCCCGCCTTGCCTTCGCGCATCCCTTCACGGGCGCGCCGCTCGAGGTGACCTCGCCGCTGCCCGCCGACCTCGAGGCGGCGCTCGCGCGTGCGCACGGATGAGCAGCCGAACCTTCGCCGGCTTCCGCCGCGGCCGGCCGGAACGCCAGCGCGAGCGCTTCGACCCGGACGGCGCGTACTGCCGTCGCGGGTTGCCGGAGTGGGGGACGGACGCGTATCCGGAGCCGATGATCGGCCTGTGTGCCGAGGCCGCCGAGGCGAAGGAGCGCTACCGGGCGGCGAGCCGCAGCTAGACTTCGCGCGTCCCTGTCCCGACTCCCCGGCGGATCAGCCGCGGCGCGGGTGCCGTCCCGTGCGGACGGTGCGCCCCGAGCCCCGCCGGCGCACGAACCACAACGAAAACCGGAAGGAGCTTCCATGGCTGTCTCCATGCGCGAGCTACTGGAGGCCGGAGTCCACTTCGGCCACCAGACGCGACGCTGGAACCCGAAGATGCGCCGCTACATCTTCGCCGAGCGCGGCGGCATCTACGTCATCGACCTGACCCAGACCTCCGAGCTGCTCGGGGAGGCGGAGCAGTTCCTGCGCAACGTCGCCGAGCGGAACGGCACCGTCCTCTTCGTCGGCACGAAGAAGCAGGCGCAGGACGCGGTCGAGAGCGAGGCGAAGCGCGTCGGCATGCCGTACGTCAACCACCGCTGGCTCGGCGGGCTGCTCACGAACTGGCGGACGATGTCCGACCGGATCGAGCGCCTGCACGACATGCGCCGCCTGCGCGACGAAGGGCAGCTCGAGCTGCTGCCCGCGAAGGAGCGGATCGCGATGGCGAACGAGCTCGAGAAGCTCGAGCAGAATCTCGGCGGCGTCGCCGACATGCGCCGCCAGCCGGACGCCATCTTCATCGTCGACCTGAAGAAGGAGACGCTCGCCGTGCGCGAGGCGCGCCGGCTCGGCATGCCGATCGTCGCGCTCGTCGACACGAACTGCGACCCGGACGAGGCCGACTACGTCATCCCCGGCAACGACGACGCGATCCGCTCGTGCAGCCTGATCTCGCGCGCGGTCGCCGACGCGATCGAGGAGGGCAAGAACAAGGTCACCGCCCGCGAGCTGCAGCAGCAGCAGGCTCGCGCCGCCGAGGCCGAGGCGAAGGCGGCAGCCGAGGCGCAGGCCGCGGCAGCCGAGGCGAGCACGCCGGAGGGCGACACCGAGCAGGTCGGCAAGGCTCGCGCCGTCGAGCCGGAGACCGAGGGTGAGACGTCGCCCGTGCCGACCGGCGAGGCACCGGCCGAGGAAGGCGCGGCGCCGACCGACGCCGCCCGCGCGAAGACGGAGGTGGAGGGCTGATGGCCGAGATCTCCGCCCAGCTCGTCCGCGAGCTCCGCGAGCGCACCGGGGCCGGGATGATGGACTGCAAGCGCGCCCTCCAGGAGACGAACGGCGACATGGACGCCGCCGTCGTCCTCCTGCGCGAGAAGGGGATGGCGCAGGCTGCCAAGCGCGCGGACCGCGCGACGACCGAGGGCCTCGTCGGCTACCGGCTCGCGGACGACGGCTCGCGCGGCACGATGGTCGCGGTCGGCTGCGAGACCGAGCCGGTGTCGAAGAACGAGGAGTTCCAGGGCTTCGCGCAGAAGGCGCTCGCGGCCGTCGAGGCCGACGGCGTCGAGGCGGTCGGCGGGCTCGAGGGCGTGCGCACCGAGCTCTCCGCGAAGCTCGGCGAGAACATCGCGGTCGCGGGCGCCGCGCGCTTCGAGGCGGTCGACGGCGGCCGGATCTCCGCGTACGCGCACCCGCCGGCGAACAAGCTCGGCGTGCTCGTGCACCTCCGCGGCGGCGACGACGAGCTGGCCCGCAACCTCGCCATGCACATCTCCTGGTCCGATCCGCGCTGGGTCGGTCGCGAGGACGTGCCCGGGGACCTGCTCGCCGCCGAGCGCGAGATCTACCTCAACTCGGACGAGGTGCAGTCGAAGCCGGAGCAGGCTCGCGAGAAGATCGTCGAGGGCATGCTCAACAAGCGCTTCTTCGCGGAGCGCGGCGGCGTCCTCGCCGACCAGCCGTGGATCCACGACTCCGCCCAGACCGTCGGCAAGGTGCTCGCCGACGCGGGCGCGCAGGTGCTCGAGTTCCAGCGCTTCTCGCTGGCCGGGTAGCCGGCGCATGGGCCTGCGACCGGAGACCGTGGCCGAGACGGGCCGGAGCGGGTCGGCGTTCCGCCGCGTCCTGCTGAAGCTGTCCGGCGAGGCGCTCATGGGAGAGCGCGACTACGGCATCGACGTCGGCGTCACGCACGCGCTCGCCGTCGAGGTCGCGGGCGTGCGCGCCGCCGGCGTCGACGTCGCGGTGGTCGTCGGCGGCGGCAACTTCTACCGGGGCCTCGCCGCCTCCGCCGAGGGGATGGAGCGGGCCACGGCGGACTACGCGGGCATGCTCGCGACGCTCCTGAACGCGCTCGCGCTCCAGGACGCGCTCGAGAAGGCGGGCGCCGACACGCGGGTGATGTCGGCGATCGAGGTCTCCGAGGTCGCCGAGCCGTACATCCGCCGGCGCGCGATGCGCCATCTCGAGAAGGGCCGCGTCGTCATCTTCGCCGCCGGCACCGGCAACCCGTACTTCACGACGGACACGGCGTCGGCCCTGCGCGCGCTCGAGATCGGCGCCGACGCGATCCTGATGGCGAAGCACGGCGTGCGCGGCGTCTACGACGGCGATCCGCGCGTCGTCGCGGACGCGCAGTTCCTGCCGCGGCTGACCCACCTGCAGGCGATCGAGCGCGGCCTCAAGGTGATGGACACGACCGCGCTCTCGCTCTGCATGGACAACAGGCTGACCATCCACGTGTTCGAGCTGGCGGACGGCAACATCTCGCGCGTCGTCGCCGGCGACGACGTGGGCACGATCATCGCGACCGGACAGGAGGGCTGAAGGCATGGCGAGCGTCGACGAGCTGATCGAGGACGCGAAGGACAGGATGGGCAAGTCCGTGGAGCACGCGCGGGCCGAGTTCGCGACGGTGCGCACCGGACGGGCCTCGGCGTCGCTGCTCGACCGCATCGAGGTCGACTACTACGGGACGCCGACCCCGCTGCGCCAGCTCTCCACGATCAACGTCCCGGAGCCGCGCATGCTCACCGTGCAGCCGTTCGACCCGGGCTCGATCAAGGGGATCGAGAAGGCGATCCAGGAGTCAGACCTCGGGCTGACCCCGTCCAACGACGGCAAGATCGTCCGGCTGCCGATCCCGCAGCTCACCGAGGAGCGGCGCAAGGAGCTCGTCAAGGTCGTCCGCAACATGGCGGAGGAGCACCGTGTCGCCGTCCGCGAGATCCGGCGCGACGCGATGCGGCACCTGAAGGAGCTCGTCGACAGCGGCGACGTCGGCGCCGACGAGGAGCACCGAGGCGAGGGTCGCGTCCAGGAGCTGACGGACGAGCACACGAAGCACATCGACGATCTCCTGAAGCACAAGGAGGCCGAGGTGATGGAGGTCTGACCTCCGTCCCCGGCACCGAGGTCGCCGCCGCAGGCGAGGCGGGCCTTCCCGAGGTCGCGCATTCCGTCGCGATCATCATGGACGGCAACGGCCGCTGGGCCACGGCGCGGGGCGTCTCGGTGGCGGAGGGGCACCGGGCCGGGTCGCGGGCGCTGCGCCCGGTCGTCGAGACGGCGATCGACCTCGGCGTCGAGTCGCTCGCGGTATACGCGTTCTCGACCGAGAACTGGACGCGCTCCGGGGACGAGGTGGGGGCGCTGATGGAGATCTTCGGCGAGACGATCGACAGGGAGCTCGACGACCTCGCCGCGCAGGGCGTCCGCACGCGCTTTCTCGGCCGCCGCGACCGCGCGCCCGACTGGCTGCGCGAGAAGATGGCGGCGCTCGAGCAGGCGACTGCCGACCGGACGCGCCTCAGCCTCTGGATCGCGTTCGACTACGGCGGGCGCGCCGAGCTCGTCGAGGCGGCGCGGCGGCTCGTCGAGAGCGGCGTCGACGCGGACGAGGTCGACGAGGAGGCGCTCTCCCGCAGTCTCTACGCGCCCGCGATGCCCGATCCCGACCTCGTCGTCCGCACGTCCGGCGAGCGGCGGATCTCGAACTTCCTGCTCTGGCAGTCCGCGTACGCGGAATACGTCTTCACCGACACGTTCTGGCCGGACTTCGGGCCGGACGAGTTCCGGGCCGCGATCGAGGAGTACGCCCGCCGGCGCCGTAGATTCGGCGGACGGTGAGCAACTTCCTCTCGCGGGTCCTGGTCGCGCTCGTCGGCCTCCCGCTCGTGCTCGGCCTCGTCTGGCTCGGCGGCTGGTGGCTGTTCGGCCTGCTCGCACTCGCGGGCGTCGTCGGCGTGCACGAGTTCGTGACGATGGCGCGGCCGCTGCGCCCTCTCGCGCCCGCGGCGTACGCGGGCGTCGTGCTCGCGCTCGTGGGTGCGCGCACCGGCGGAGTCGTCTGGATGCTCGGCGGCTTCCTGGCGACCTTCGTGCTCGCGTTCCTGCTCAACGCGCTCGCGAAGACGAAGGCGCCCGCGACGGCGGCCGTCGGCTCGACGATCCTGTCGGCGGCCTGGATCGGCTTCGGCCTGGGGCACATCCTCCTCCTGCGCGAGATGCACGACGAGCCGCGGCTGCTCGCGTTCACCGTCCTCCTCACCGTCTGGGCGGCCGACACGTTCGCGTACCTCGGCGGGCGTCTCATGGGGCGGCACAAGCTCGCGCCGCGCGTCTCGCCGGGCAAGACCTGGGAAGGGCTCGTGGTCGGGTCGCTCGCCGGGATCTTCGTGTCGTTCATCGCGCTGTACGACTCGCGCCACCACTATCTCGTGATCTGGGAGGCGGTCGTGCTCGGCGTCGTCGTCGTCCTCGCGGCGGTGTCGGGCGACCTGTTCGAGTCCGCGGTCAAGCGGGACATGGAGGTGAAGGACACCGGCCGGCTGCTGGGCGGCCACGGCGGCATGCTCGACCGGGTCGACGCGCTCCTCTTCGCCGGCGCCGCCGCCTACTACCTCGTGCTCGCCTTCGGCTACTCCTGATCCCGCGCGTACCATGAGCGGATGAAACGCGTTGCGCTGCTCGGGGCGACCGGCTCGATCGGGCGCCAGGCGATCGAGATCGTCGAGGCGCACCCCCGGCTCGAGCTCTGCGCCGCGGCCTCGGGATCGACGCCGCTCGACGACGTCGACGCGCCGCTCAGGCAGGTCGGCGGCGACCTGACCGAGCTGCTCGACCGTGCCGAGCCGGACGTCGTCCTGAACGCGGTCGTCGGCTTCGCCGGCATCCACGCGACGCTCTGGGCGCTCGAGCGCGGCGTCGACCTCGCCCTCGCGAACAAGGAGAGCCTCGTCGCCGGCGGCGACCTCGCCCTCGCCGCGCTCGAGCGGGGAGGCGGCCGGATCCTCCCGGTCGACAGCGAGCACTCGGCGCTCTTCCAGTGCCTCGAGGGCCGAGCCCCGGAGCAGGTCGACACGCTCGTCGTCACCGGCTCGGGGGGCCCCTTCCGCGGCCGGAGCCGCGACGAGCTCGAGGACGTGACACCGGAGCAGGCGCTCGCGCACCCGACCTGGCAGATGGGCCCGAAGATCACGATCGACTCCGCCACGCTCGCGAACAAGGGTCTCGAGGTGATCGAGGCGCACTACCTCTTCGGGATCCCGTACGACCGCATCGAGGTCGTGATCCAGCCCACGTCGATCGTCCACTCGCTCGTGCGCTTCCGCGACGGCGCCTCGCTCGCGCACCTCGGCTACCCCGACATGCGCGTGCCGATCTCGTACGCCCTGACCTACCCGGAGCGCGCCGCGACGCCGCTGCCGCCGCTCGACCTGACCGCGCTGGCGCTCGAGTTCTCCGCCCCGGACACCGAGACGTTCCCGATGCTGGCACTCGCACGAGCGGCCGGGGAGCGAGGCGGGACGGCGCCGTGCGCGTTCAATGCCGCGAACGAGGTGGCGGTCGGCGCGTTCCTCGACGGCAGGCTCCCGTTCCTCGCCGTCCCGGAGGTCGTGGGCGACGCGCTGTCCGCTGCGGACGGGGCGCCGGCCCGCGACGTCGACGATCTCGTCGAGGCGGACCGGCTCGCGCGCGAGCTGGCGCAGCGAGGGCTGCCGGTCGCATGACCTGGGCCGTGGTCATCCTCGGGCTCGTGCTGCTCGTCTTCCTGCACGAGCTCGGTCACTTCACGGTGGCGCTCCTCGTCGGGATCCGGCCACGCAGCTTCTACATCGGCTTCCCGCCGGCGGTCGCGAAGGTGCGGCGCAACGGGATCGAGTACGGGATCGGCGCCATCCCGCTCGGCGGGCTCGTCCGCATCCCCGGCATGCACCGGCCCGCGGGGCATGACCTCGAGGCGTTCATGGGGCCGGCGCTGCGGGAGGAGCCGTCGCTCGCGCCGTTCGTCCGCCGGGTGCGCCGCGCGCTCGACGCCGACGACCTCGCCGGGGCCCGGGCCGAGCTGCCGCCGCTGCAGGAGGCCGTCGCGGGAGCGACGCTCTCGTCCGCGGCGGAGCGCTCGACCCGGCGCGCGCTGCGCGAGGTCGACGAGGGGACCGGGGAGGACGCGTACTGGCGCCAGCGCACCTGGAAGCGCGTGGCGGTGATCGCGGCCGGGCCGGCCGCCAACGTCGTCGTCGCGTTCCTGATCTTCTTCGCCGTCTACGCGACCGGGGCGCCGTCCGCGAACCCGAGCCGCGAGGTCGCCGTCGTCTCCGCGGGGACGCCCGCCGCCGCCGCCGGCCTGCAGCCGGGCGATCGGATCCTCGCCGTCGACGGGCGCTCGGCTGCGACCTTCGACGCGGTCTCGCGCATGATCCGCGCCAGCCACGGGCGATCCGTCACGCTGACCGTCGAGCGCGGCGGCAGCCGGATCACGCTCGGCCCGCGCAAGACGATCTACAGCCAGGGACACTGGATCTGGGGCTTCCAGCCGGCGAGCGCGCTCGTCTCCTACCCGCTCGGGCACAGCGCCCGGCTCGCGGCCGGCGACTGCTGGCAGGTCGTCTCGGGCACGGTGTCGACCGTCGCCTCGCTCTTCGGCGGGCATCACCAGGGGCAGCTCACGAGCACCGTCGGGATCGTGCGCATCTCGGCCGCGGCCCTGAAGGTCAGCTTCACCTGGTACCTGCAGATCGTCGGCCTCGTCAGCATGTCGCTCGCGCTGCTCAACCTGCTGCCGCTGCTGCCGCTCGACGGCGGCCACATCCTCTTCTCGCTGATCGAGGCCGTCCGCCGGCGCGCGCTCGCGCGCGAGGTCTACGAGCGCGTCTCGTTCGTCGGCTTCGCGCTGATCCTCCTGATCTGGGTGATCGCGCTCTCGAACGACGTGAGCGGCGCGGCGCCGCGCTGAGCTTCAGCGTCCGCTGAACCTCGACCGTCGTGCCGATTCGGCCCGCGGGCGCCCGGCTACACTCAGCGCGGATGCCCAGCGAGCGCCAGATCTCCGTCGGCGGCGTCGCGATCGGCGGCGGCGCGCCCGTCGTCGTCCAGTCGATGACGTTGACGAAGACGCACGACGTCCCCGCGACCACCGCGCAGATCGCCGACCTCGCCTCGGCCGGCTGCGAGATCGTCCGCGTCGCCGTGCCGAAGCTCGAGGACGCCGAGGCGCTGCCGCGGATCGTGCGGCTCTCGCCGATCCCGGTGATCGCAGACATCCACTTCAACGCGAGCCTCGCGCTCAGGGCGATCGAGGCGGGCGTCGCGGCCGTCCGCATCAACCCGGGAAACATCGGCGGTCCCGACAAGGTCGCGCAGGTCGTTCGCGCCGCGAAGCAGGCCGGCATCCCGATGCGGATCGGCGCGAACTCCGGCTCGCTGCCGAAGCACCTCGCCGACCTCGCGCAGCAGGATCAGGCCGAGGCGCTCGTCGAGGCTGCCCTCGAGGAGGTGCGGCTGCTCGAGTCGCTCGACTTCCACGACTTCAAGATCTCGGTCAAGTCGAGCCACGTGCCGACGATGATTCGCGCCTACCGGATGCTCTCCGAGAAGGTGCCGTACCCGCTCCACCTCGGCGTCACCGAGGCGGGCACGCCCTTCTCGGGATCGATCAAGTCGGCCGTCGGCATGGGTGCGCTGCTCGTCGACGGGATCGGCGACACGATGCGTGTCTCGCTCACGGCGGATCCGGTGGAGGAGATCAAGACCGCGTACGAGATCCTCTCCTCGCTCGGCCTCCGCCACCGCGGCCCGGTGATGATCGCCTGCCCGAGCTGCGGTCGCGACAACGTCGGCGTGCAGTCGCTCGCCGAGGAGGTCGAGCGCCGCAAGGCCGGATACTCGGAGCACTTCGAGATCGCCGTGCTCGGCTGCGCCGTGAACGGGCCGGGCGAGGCGGGCGACGCGGATTTCGGGATCGCGGGCGGCCGCGACGTCGGCTTCGTCTACGCGCACGGCCGCGTGCTCAAGAAGGTCTCCTCCGGGGTGCTGATCGACACCCTCTTCGACGAGATCGACAAGTGGATCGCCGACGGCATGCAGCGCCCGAAGCGCCTCAAGATGGCCAAGCCGGCTGCTCTGGCGATGGCCGAGGCGTCGATGATCCCGCTCGACTAGGGTCTTGCGAGACCCGTGATCGCCCGAGCCTCACAGCTCTTCCTGCCGACGCTGCGCGAAGACCCCGCCGATGCGGAGGCCGTCTCGCACAAGCTGCTCGTGCGCGGCGGCTTCATCCGCCAGGTTGCGGCCGGGGTCTGGACGTTCCTGCCGCTCGGCTGGCGCGTCCACCGCAAGGTCGAGCAGATCGTCCGCGAGGAGATGGACGCGATCGGCTGCCAGGAGATGCTGATGCCGGTGCTGACGCCGCTCGAGCTCTGGCAGCAGTCGAAGCGCGACTTCATCGAGGAGCTCTTCCGGCTCAAGGACCGAAAGGGCGCCGACTACGTGCTGCCGCTGACCCACGAGGAGACGGTGTCGTTCCACGCACGGGAGCTGCAGAGCTACCGGCAGCTGCCGCAGATGCTCTACCACTTCGCGATCAAGGAGCGGGACGAGCCGCGGCCCGGTAAGGGCCTGATCCGGCTGCGCGAGTTCATCATGAAGGACGCGTACTCGTTCGACCGCGACGAGGCGGGGCTCGACGTCAGCTTCGACGAGCAGCGGGGCGCCTACCGGCGGATCATGGACCGCTGCGGGGTCACGACCTACGACGTCGAGGCGGAGCCCGGGATGATGGGCGGCAGCGAGTCGGTCGACTTCCTCGCGCCCGCGGGCGCCGGCGAGAACACGCTCGTCACCTGCGCGAACGGAGACTTCGCCGCCGACATCGAGGTCGCACGCACGATCCCGCGAGCGCCGCGGCTGCCGGAGCGCCTCGACGCGCCCGAGGAGGTCGAGACACCCGGCATCGGGACGATCGAGGCGCTGTCGGCATTTCTCGACATCGACCCCGCTGCGACCTCCAAGGCGATGCCGGTCGTCGGCCACGACGGAGCGGTCGTGCTCGCGCTCGTCCGCGGCGACGACCGCGTCGAGCCCGCGAAGCTCGACGCAGCCCTCGGCGGCCCGTCGCGCCCAGCCACGGACGACGAGATCCGCGCCGCCTTCGGCGCCTCGGGCGGCTCGCTCGGCCCGGTCGGGTTCGGCGGCGAGATCGTCGCCGACGAGGCGCTGCGCGAGGGCCAGTTCGTCGCCGGAGCGAACCGGGACGGCAGGCACCTCCGCGGGGTCGAGGCGGGTCGCGACTACGAGCCGCGCTTCGCCGACCTGCGCGAATCGGGCGAGACGGACACGTGCCCGGTCTGCGGCGGCGCGCTCCGCTTCGAGACGGCGATCGAGCTCGGTCACATCTTCAAGCTCGGCACCCGCTACTCCGAGCCGCTCGATGCGACGTTTCTCGACGAGGACGGCCGGGAGAAGCCGGTCGTGATGGGCAGCTACGGGATCGGGCCGGCGCGGATCATGGCGGCGGCGGTCGAGCAGAGCCACGACGACCGCGGCATCGTCTGGCCCGCCGGGATCGCCCCGTACGACGCGCACGTCGTCGCACTCCCCGGCGCCGAGGAGATCGCGCTCGCGGCGGCCGAGGCGCTGTCCGCGGCGGGGCTCGACGTCCTGCTCGACGACCGCGAGCAGCGCGCTGGGGAGAAGTTCGCGGACGCCGACCTGATCGGCTGCCCCCTGCGCGTCACCGCCGGCAAGAAGAGCCTCGAGGACGGCATGGTCGACGTGCGCGATCGCGCACGCGGCGACGAGAAGCGATTGAATGTTGCCGACCTGGGCAAGGGAGCCTGACGTGGCGCGGCGCAAGCGGTTCAGCGAGGAGTCGTTCGGCCCGACGGTCGAGCGGCTGATGGGGGACACCGGCGTGACCTACCGGGAGCTCGCCTCTCGGACGAGTCTTTCCGCGGGCTATCTGAACCACCTCGTCCACGGCAACCGCCCGGTGCCCTCGAACGACGTCGTGGAGACGCTCGCGGGTGCGCTCGGCGTCGAGCCCGAGCACTTCCGCGAGTACCGTCTCCGCGTCATCACCGACCGGCTCGAGGCGATGCCCGAGCTGATCGACAGGCTCTACAAGCGCCTCGGCGAGTAGCCGCGCCGGCCCCGCGGCGCGGCCGTCGCATGAAGCCTCTAGATGTCGGTGCGCGGCCTCGGAGCGGGCGGGCGCAGCGGCAGCCCGGTCTCGCGCCAGAGGTGCACGCGCACGAGCGCGTCGATGCCGTAGAGCAGCTCCTGGAGCAGGTCGACGTCGCCGACGTCGGCTCCGCGGAGGGCGTCGTCCCAGATGCCGAGCGCCTCGAGCCCCGGCACGTCTTCCTGGGCGTGAGGCTCGAGCCGTGCGCGGACGCCGTCCGCGAGCGTCGCGCGGACCTCCCGCCGCTCCTCGAGCGTCTGGGAGCGGATCGTGCGGGCGGCCAGTCGCAGCTCGTCCACGAGCCGTTCGAGCTCATACCGTCGTGCGGTGTCTATCGCGGCCATTGCTCCTCCTCCTCCGTTGCGTCGATTCGTGGACGCGGCGCGGCCGGGCGCCATCCGCGGAATCGCGGACTCAGCCGAGGCGGTAGCGGAGGAGCAGGTGGTTTCCGCTCCGGCGCACCGAGCGGAGCTCGCCGGCGACCCGCACGTCCGGCAGCAGCTCGGCTCCCTCGACGAGCGCCAGGCGCGGGCTCGTCACCCGGCCGGCGAGGAGCGGCGAGACGGTGAGGAAGAGCTCGTCCACGAGCCGGGCCGCGAGCAGGCCCGCGAACAGCGTCGGCCCCGCCTCCGAGAGGATGACGCGGTGGCCGCGCTGGTGCAGGGCGGTCCAGGCGGCGGCGAGGTCGACCGCTTCGGCGCCGGGCAGCGCCACGACCTCGGCGGCGGCCGGGACGGAGGCGCGAAGATCCGGCGCCGCGCGCTCCGTCGTGAGGACGACCGCCCCGCGCTCGAGCGCCGGGTGATGCGGGTCGAAGGAGCCGCCCGCGGTGACGACCGCGAGCGCCGGATGCTCCGGTCGGCCGCGACTCTTCCGCAGCTCGGCGAGCGCGCCCGCGGCGGCGGGGTAGATCCGGTCTGCGCGCCACGTGCCCTGCGGAGAGGCCAGCAGCGTCCCCGAGCCCACGACGACGACGTCGGCGCACGCCCGCAGCAGCGCCATCACGAACCGGTCGGCGGCGCTTCCGTCGGCGATCGCGGCATTCGACCGCGGCAGCTCGGGGATCGCGACGACGCCGTCGAGCGACTCGACGAAGTTCGCGACCGTGCACGGCTCGTCGAGGCCGAGCCCGCCTGCGTAGAGGCGCTCGAGCTCGGAGGGAAGCGGCCAGCGCGGCAGGCCGGCTTCCTCGGCCAGCAGCTCGATCGGCGGCGCGATCTCCGTTCTCTCAGGCATCAGATCCGTATCCGACGGGGTATGGACGACGTTGGTTGAGCATGGGACATCCTGACCTGGATCGCGTGCGGTCGCGCTCCAGCCTCGAGGTGCTCCAAGAGTCGGCGAGGGCGCTTGCCGGCTGCGACTCCCGGGGCGAGGCGATCTTGGGCTGTGTCGCAGCGAACCTGAACGGCACGGGCTTCGGCTTCGACCGCGTCGCGCTCTTCCGGCACGGCGCCGACCGCGTCGAGCCGGTGCCCGTCGCGCAGCACGGCTTCGACGACCTCGAGGTGCTGCACGGCCGGCTGCCGCCGGTCGACGAGTGGCCGCTCTTCCACCGAGCGCTCGAGGAGCAAGCCGCAGTGTGGGCGGGCGACACGCAGCTCGACGGCGACGTCCCGCTCGAGGTGGCCGGGGCGCTGCGCCTCCGCTCCGTCGTTGGCATCCCGCTCCTCGCCGGCGGACGCTGTCTCGGCTTCGGGCTCGCCGACCGGGGCGGGAAGGCGTTCGAGCTCGACCAGGAGGTTCTCGACGCGCTCACGACCGCAGGC
>Ga0075275_1000020_pt1 | contig 16045 bp, 29 predicted proteins | sample SF_Rice_5C_80N_3_FD_69769 | JGI IMG/M metagenome (GOLD analysis project Ga0075275, IMG submission 69769) | Rice paddy soil microbial communities from Twitchell Island, California, USA - SF_Rice_5C_80N_305 | ecosystem: Environmental > Terrestrial > Soil > Paddy field/soil | place: USA: Twitchell... | reverse complement strand
CGACGGTGCCGAGGACAATGCCGTTATGAAATCACACTGGGGTTTGCTGGCTCTCGCGCTCTTGCTCGGGTGGTGGTACGTCACGCGCAAGAGAGTTGCCGCCGTTCCGGTGGTCGCTGCGCCGATCCCTGATTCTTTGCCGGTGGGTGGTGGGGATACCTACCCGCTCGCGCCTACCCTCTCCCCGACGTCGCTGGTTGATGACGGCTCCATTCCGCCGCCGCCTTTCGACCATCCGGCGATTGGTCCGGTGCACGATCCGTCCTACGATGTCCCATTCGGAACCACCGATCTGGGGGATGGTAGTTCTCTGACCATCGCCGGTTACCAGTTGGGGGATTTCTCTGATGCTGCTCTGGCGGTTCTTTCGTTGCAGTCGCAATGGTTCCTTGCGCGGACTCAGTCCGTGCACGCATACAACGGGCATCCGATCTCGCTCTGGGAAGAGTGGCGCATGAACCGTGGGGATGGCGTAAACGGGCCCGCCGTCGGCTCCCAAGCGGCGTACAAAGAAGCCGTGCGCGCGTCCATTAAGGCGGCGTTCGCTGGCTATGTCGGCAGCGTCGACAGTATGGAATACCCCGTCCCCGACTGGTTCAAGAGCTGGTGATGTCGCAACTCTACGGCAAAGCGCTCGCGAATCAGGTGCCCGGCAGCGTGTCGGGACATCAGGCCCGAACCATGTTTGGCGCTGCGACGGCGGCGCTTGCCGGTGCCTACGAAACGCTCGGGCAATATGACAGCGGGTTCGCTGAATGGTCCGGGCTCGACGCCGGATCCATCGGTGCGGCTCGCTCCTATCTCGACTCCACCAATGCGATGCTCGCCGGGTACTTCTCCGACATGCCGGAAAGCTCGGAACCGCTTTCCGAGCATCAATTGCAGGAGCTGCGCACGGCTGTTTCTTCGTCCAGTGTTGCCGTGAAGACCATTGATGATCTGTTTTCCACCAGCTGGCTTTCCGAGCTGTGCGACGCCGTCATTGCCGCCGCCGGCACGGTGACGGCCTCTATTGCCAACGGGGTTTCGAAAGTTGCGGGGAGCTTCGTCGGTGGGACGTGGTGGCTCTGGCTGCTCGTCGCCGGCGGGCTCGTCTTCTGGTCACGCTACAAGCGGGGCAAGTTGTGACAAAGCTCGATCGCGCTATCTGGCTCGTGGGGCTCGTCGCCCTGGTCGTGGTCGTCGTCTACTGGCCGACGATCGTCATGGCCTGGAAAAACCGCAAAACCATCGCGACCGCTTCCGACGTCGCCGACACTTTCAGCAGCTTGGGGGGCATCAAATGAAAACCGTTCTGTGGTACGTGCTGGGCTCTCTCGTCGGGCTTTACCTGCTCAAGAAGATGCGCGGCGGCCAGTCCTATTTCGGCGGCGTCCAGCAGTCAACGCCGAGTCCTGGGCAGACGTTGGCCATCATCAACGGGATTGCAACGCCCGACAAAGGCTTCTACGGGCCGACAACTCACTTGGTCCCGGCCGATCCGGTGAAGTACCCCGGCTGGTATCGCACCGATGACGGGGGTTGGGTCAATCCCGACACGGGCGGAACGTTCTCGGTGGGAAGCTCGCCGGAAGCTCTCGCCGCGCCTTGGGCTGATGATCATCCGCTCTACATCGATCTCTCGCAACCTGTCGCCGGTGGGCAAACGCCCGAAAGCATCGCCGCTGCCGCCGCCGAAGATCCCTACGGCGCTGGCGCGGTGATTTACTAGGAGGCAAGCCGTGCACGATCAAAACCCGGTGGTCTGGTTGCTGGTCGGCGCTTTCGCCGCCTGGCTCATTCTGTCGCGCTGGCGCAAGCCGCCGCCGCGCACGGGCGCCGTAACGGTGGCGCTTCCAAGTCAACCCTCCGACATGAAAGTGTGTGCCTAATGGATCCCAACTCCGCAATCGCCTATACGCTGCCGGGTGGCAGCCAAATCGCGTACACCACGCAGATCGTGCAGTCCGGGCCGCTCGCCTGGCTCTCGCAAAATCGAGCGCTCGCGCTGCTTGGCGCTGGCGCCATCGCCTTCGTGCTCGGGCACAAGTCCGTGGGCCTCACGCTCGCCGCCGTAGGTGGCGCGCTGATGCTCCTCGACGCTCAACCCGTCTCTTCGTCGGGCCTCACCATCACGGCACCGCAATGACCCGCAAGCGCTGGTTGATAGTCGCCGCCGTTGCCGCTGCTCTCGGGCTCTGGCTCTGGCTGCGCAAAAGCAGCCAGGTCGGCCACGCGACGCCTGATGATGCAATGGCGTGGGGCTGGGCTGTGTTCCCTCGCGGCATCACAGGTTGGCGCGAAGTTGGCCCGGGTGGCGAAATTGTCGACCACGATACGGGCGGGGAAAATGTACCGGGTGAAGGTGTTGCACCATCCTAGAAGTGCCATGAACCATGAACGAGCCAGCAACCGTACCGCCGCCAAGCTGCTCATCGGCAGCGCCGTTGCCTGGCTCTGCCTTGGCGCCTCCTTCGCAATTATGGGCCGAGGTGGCGCCGCAAGTCGCGAGTGCAGCAGTTGCCATCGTGACCGCCTGGAAAGCCGCCGCCTGGCTCCCGGATTGCCTGGCGATGGTCAAGCTGCCGGCGGGTGGGGTGAGTCACGATCCGTGGTGCTGGGCTCCGCTGGTGCTCGATTTGCTCGCGCTGGTAGCGATAGCCGCGCCGGTTTCGTTCCGTAGCATTCTGGACGTCGGCTCAGCGATCTGGCCGCGTAAGGCGGCCAAATGAGCGCTCTTGCTCTCGCCTGGCTGGCTGCGCGCTGGCGCCTCGCGCTCGAAGTCAGCCTGTGTCTGGCCGTGCTGGTCGCCTACGGGGCTGGGGAGCGAGCGGGCGTGGTTTCTCAGCGTGTTTTGGACCGCTCCGAGGCCGCCGCCGCCCTGGCCGTAGCTGATGCCAAGTACCGTCAAGCCGAGGTGACTTATGAACGCAACGTGTCTGACCTTCGCCGAACCTTTGCCGCCGCCGATGCGACGGCCAACGCCAAAGACGCCGCGTCTGGCGCTGCTCTGCGCTCTGGCGCTGTCCGGCTGCGCTTCCCGCTTGCCGCCCGTTGTCCCGAGGCCGCCGGCGCTCGATCCGCCGCCGCCCGAGTTGATGCAGCCACGCGCGGAGAACTTGCGCCTGAGGTTGCAGCGGCTCTCTTCGCCATTGCCGCCGATGGGGACGCCGCTATCCGGCAGTTGACCGCCCTGCAGGCTTGGTCACGCTCGGCGGTGACTCTGTGCTCGCCGCCTGCCGTGCCTCGCCAGAAGTCGCCGCTGCGCCTGGCTGATTTCTGACCGTCTGTCGGGCGCTGTAGGCCCTTGTCCGCCAAATCGGACCGGCGTTACCAAAATCAGACGCTCGCTAGTTGACAGCGGTTACAAGTCGTGAGCAAATGTTAAGCATGCTCACCTGTAGCGGCGACTCATCACAGCGGGTAACAAGGGAAATTCCTGTCGTTACTGACGTCTGGGGTCGCCCTGCGGGTGTCGCCGTGCTGGCTCGGGAGTACTTCGCCGAGAACCAGCGCGAGCGCTGTCATCAGCTCGCCGAAACTGCCGAGTTGCCGGCGCTTGACGTGCTCGACGATCAACCAACGAGAGGGGCCCGATGAAAACAACAAAAGAGAAGGTCATGCAGATAACTGGGGTGCGCTTGCCGAAGTCGGTCTACGACGAAGTAGCGGCGCTAGCCGCTGCGAACGAACGGACCGTGGTGGGCCAAGTGACGTTCCTCGTGAAGTGGGCGCTAGCCGAACAGGCGCGGCAGGCGGCGGCTCGGTCGGTCGAAACCATGCGGCGGGATTCGTAATGTGGCCGGGTCTCGCGATCGTGGGAACTTCGTGGCCGTTCCGACGTCGGCGCATCACTCGCCGCAGCTGGCGCGGCTGCGTACGGCGCTCGGGCCGCTCGGCGATGCCTACTACTATCGGGCGGTTCTCTACTGCAAAGACTACCTGCCATCAGGCGAGCTTTGGCACGACTGGCCCGGGGTGGCGACTTTCGTCAATTGGCCGGACGATCCTGTCGAGTTGTGCGCGGCTTTCCGCTCTGCGGGTGTGGTGGTCGGGCTCGCTGATGAGCTGTGGGAGTGGGATTTGTACAACGGGTGGTTGATTCGCGTGCGCCGCAAGGCCGCCGAGAAGAAGGCACGCCAGCGGGCTGCGTCCGAAGCTGCGGCCCGGGCGAAACGCGCTAAGCGGAAAGCGGCGAAGCGTCTTCTGCGCTCGATACCTGCGCGGCCTGCTCCGATAAAGTCGCTCCAGAAAGTACGTATGTATGTAGAGGGGGGACGTCCCGGGTCTGTCCCGGGGACCGTCCCGGGGACAAGGAAGAAAGGGAAAGCGCTATGAAACAAGACCAAATCGCTACTGCGAGTCCGAACAGAACCCTACCTGCGGCCGTGTGCCGTGGATCCATGTCCGAGCGTAAGAGAGAGTTGCGGCTAGTAGTCGAGCCCTCGCCAACCTGTGCCCCTCGGGTAACTCGGGAGTACATGCCGCCGTGGGTTCCGGTGGTCGGTGGGTTCGTCCGCTGCGAAAACGGCTGGGGTGAAAAGATCCGGGCCGAAATCGTTCGGGTGCCGGGTGGTCCCGATCTGCACTCCTTCGGGGTGCGCCTCTTCGCCTGGCAAGTCGAGGGTCCGTATCTGTGGCTCTCGATGTCCACGCGCTGGGCTCTGTGGCGGGAGGAGGCGTAATGTGGGCCTCGCTCCTATCCGTTGCTTTGGCGTTTGTGGCGGGGTGGCTGGTTGGCTCGATCCCAAAACTCGACTGGTCTGTACCGTCTGCCAGGGTAGCGGCTGGTTCAAGCTCGCCGCCACGCCCGCCGAAGAGTACGACTCGGTCCGCCGGGCTCGCGACGCTAGATACGCCAAAGCCGGACGGGCCGTGCGGGCTGCTCATCGCGAACCGGGGACCGCGCGGGGTCTACCGCGCAAACCAAGTCGACGGCGAAATCTCGTCGCTATGCGAGCGGCGGCGCGCGAATCAGCAAGCCGCTGGGAAGCTGCCCGCCGTGCTTTTTTCCGAACCTCTGCGCCTACCACCGAACAGTTAGACCAATTGAAACAGGAGAACCAGTCATGGACCAAGAACAAGAAACCTACGTGAACGTGCTGCTCGTGCTCGATTCTCGCCGCCGGGTGCTGGTCGGTGAGGCCGAGTTGCTTTTGCATGCCGCCGCCCTCGAAGAGCTGCAAACGGGTGATCCGTTGCGGGCTGGCATGTTTGGGTGGGTGGAACGCCTGCTCGTCGAGATTCGAATCATTCACGACTCGAACCGGGCGCATCCTCACCCGACGCTCGATGAGCGCAAGACGAAAGCTGGCAAGCTCGCCAAGCCACAGAAGCCGAGTACTCCTGGCCTCGCCAAGGTGAAGCACGTTTACGGGCCTTCGGGCTCGTGCATGGTGGACCACGACGGGAACGGTCCTTGCGGCAAGTGTCGCGAGCGCAAGCCTCGCGCGGGTGCGGCGGTAGCTGCGGCGGCGGTCGAGGATGAGCGCACGTTGGCGATCCCTGGCACGGAAGGCGGTGTCGCGTGAGCTGGCAAGTGGGCGCCGGCTGGCTTCTGGGTTCGCTTCTGCTGAATTTGCTGGCCTTCGCGTGGGCGATGTCCGAGCGTTTTGCTCGCGCTAGCTGGGAACGGGTGGCGCTCGATGCCTGCGAAGGCGAGCGACTTGCGCAAGCCGAGGTGGTTCGCGACCAGCGGTCAAGGATGCGGCGCCTGGCTTTCGGGCCGTTGGTTAGGCTCGTGCCGCTGGCGCTGGCGTTCTTGGTCGGGTGTGCTGGCGTCGAGGCGCCGCCGTCGCTCGATGCGGGCTCGCTCGATGCGGGCTCGCTCGATGTGGGCTCGCTCGATGCTCGGGTGGTGGTGCGTCCGCAAATCCTTTGCGACAAAGGCTATCAGCGAATCATCTTCGATCCGTCCGACGAGCGGGTCTTTTGTATTCCCGAAATTGGCAGCGACATCACAGCCGAAGTCGATCCGTGCGGCGATGGAGTGGCGCTCGACTACCTATCGGGTGGGGTAATCGAGTGCACCGGCTACGATGCGGGGGTGCGCTGATGCCGATGAAAGACACGTGGGAAGGTGGCGAGATGGACAGGGAACAACTGCTGCGGCTCACGGCCGAAATGCGCCGAGTACTCGACGCGCTTTCGGAGGTGGCGGTATTGGCTCATGAAGTACTCGACGAAATCGAAATGGCGTCGGGTGTCCTGCGCTCGGATGGCGGCAGGGTCGACGAGCCACGTGCTAACCACCGGAAACGTCCGGGCAGCGATCCGGCGGCGCGCGCATTTTGCAGGAAGACGACGCTTGTTGATTGGTCAATGTTACGACGTCGGACCGGTCAGCCGTTCTAAACCTGACCGTGTGGAAGGCTTGCCGGCTTTCTTGGCGTCTCGTGCCGCTTGTGCCGGACATCCGAAAAGGATAGAAAACGGAAGTAGCTCGAAGATTAACGCACAACGAAAGCAAGGAAGCATGCCAACTCAAGGTCAGTCCGCATTAGTCACAACGCGCAGTCGTGTTCCGAGTTCACTAGTGAAATCGGAAGTAGCGATAACGCGCGCGCCCAGCGTCGTAGCCTCCCCGGTCCACCTACAACACCGGCAGACCGCCGCCCGTACCGCCGCCGGCTCGGGTGGTGCGGGTGGTTTCGGCGCCTACATCCCACGTGAGGACATGGAGCGGCTTCTTGAAAGCGTCGAGCCCACGTCCCTGATTGGCATGCTCCTTCGGGCGCTCTGGCAGTCGGGCGCCCGCATCGCCGAAATGCTGGCGCTCACTGTGGCCGACGTCCACTATGCGCACGGGACCATCCGTCTGCAGACCCTAAAACGCGGTCGCAACCCGGACGGGACCAAAAAGGCGCCCGTCTTCCGCCTGGTGCCGGTGCAAGCTGACCTGCTCGGTTACTTCGGCATCCGGGTGGGGCTCGATTTTCTCAAGCCTGCCGATCGGTTTTGGCCGTATTCCGAGCGCTGGGCCTACGAACAGATCCGCCGCTCGATGCGCGCGGTGGGTTTCCCGGAGAATCGCTGCCATCCGCACGCGATTCGCCACGGGCACGCGATAGCGGCGCTCATCGCCGGGGTCCAGCTGCAGATCCTTTCACAGAACCTCGGGCACAGCAGCATCACGACGACGGCGGTCTATCTGCAGTTCACGATTGAGGACAGGAAAGCAGCATACAGGGGGGTCTTCTAATGATGAGAGTCTACGTTGCATCTTCGTGGCGAAATTCCTACCAACCCGACGTCGTTCGCCTGCTGCGCGCTTGCGGTCATGATGTCTACGACTTCCGCAATCCAAGCGGCGGCACTGGGTTTGCGTGGTCGCAAATCGATCCGAACTGGCAGGAGTGGACCACGGAGCAATACGCCGAAGCGCTACAACATGACGTGGCGGTTGGCGCCGCCGGCGGAAGTGCGGCAGACGTTCGCGCTGTGCTCGGCGCTCTCGCGGCCTCTCGTCGTCGCGAGCTGACCTATTGGGATGTGATTTTCTGGCGCGCTCTATGACCATGGCGACGTGTGTTTGGTGTCGTCGTGAGCTCGCACCGATCGGCTTTCACCTTGTCCGGCGCTCCGTTGTCGTTGGCCGGCGATTTACGGCGGCATGACGTTTCTGTCCATGTACATGGGTGCGGAGAAGCTACCGCCCAACAACGGCGCCGCGGGCGTGGGAGACGTGTGGACGTGCTTGTCACCGCCCTAAACACATGTCAATTATGATTTTAAGTCTATAGCTAAAAAGTTGTTGAATCCTCGACGTGTGCGAGGCGATGAGCGGCAGAAATCTCCATGTCCGGCAGCTTCTGCCGTAGGATGATGTCCGTACACTCTTGCAGCTTCGCCACGATTTCAGCGTCGGGAACTTCGGGCACCCGACCAGGTGACGTGCAAGCAAGTCGCGGGAACCGTCGCGGGTTTTGCGCAGGCGTTCTTCGCGGCGAATCCTTAGCGGGTTCCCGGCGGCGGTTGGGCCAGATTGCTCGGCCTGTGGGGCTCTCGGGTTCTAGCGGGAAGCGCGCGCCTGGTAGAGCTGTTCGAGTTCGCGTGCCAGGCGCGCGCCGTCCATGACTGGCGAGGCTTCGAACCTTTGCCGCAGGTGTAGCCGCTTGCGCTCAAGAAAATCGACAGATGAAACCAAGCCGACGGCGGCCTCCATGTACTTTTCGGGACTCTCGTCGAAGGCTCGTTGCCACTCGCCCATGTGCTCTAGGATGCTGGCGCTAACGCGGCTCACGTGCGAGCGCCCAAGGCCCGCAATAACCGGAACGCCCATCCAAAGCGCTTCACACGTCGTGGTGGTGCCGTTGTAAGGAAACGTGTCCAGGGCAACGTCGGCACGTCGGTAGAGTTCGAGATGTTCGCGCGTGGTGACCGTCTGTTTGTGCATCTCGATCCGATCGGCGCAAACTCCATCGGCTTCGAAGGCGTCGGCGATGCGCTCGCGGGCCGCCTTGCTCGATAAGCCGCGGGCCTTGATGAGTAGGCGGCTATTCGGCACCGAACCTAGTACGCTGGCCCAAGTCGCCAACACCTCGTCGGTAATCTTGGCCAAGTTGTTGAACGAGCAAAATGTGATGTAACCGTTTGCTCGGACTGGCGTGCTCGCTGCCGGCTCTACGTCGTAGGCTGGTCGGCGCCAAGCCAAAAAGCCGCCGGGTACCCGCAAGACTTGCTCCGTGTGCAAGTGGTCCGTCATGCCGGGTGGGTCGGCGACGTCGTCCGAGATTCGAAAGTCCATTTGCGCAAGCCCGGTGGTGTTGGGGTAGCCGAGATAGGTCATCTGGACGGGCGCCACTCGACGCGCCAGCATGGGTAGGCGGTTGTCGGCGGTGTGGCCGTTCAGGTCGACCAGCACGTCGATCTGGTCGGCCGCGATCTGTGCGGCTAGCTCGTCGTCGGAAAGCTCGCGCACTGGCCGAAAGCGGTTTGCCGCTCGGGCGATCTGGTGCGTGGTCTCGTCGACGATGGCGCCAAGGGAATAGCAGGTCGTCTGAATCCTCGACGTGTGCGAGGCGATGAGCGGCAGAAAAAACGAGCCCACCGAATGTCCGCGAAAGTCCGCCGATAGGTACCCGACGCGCAGACGGTCGCCGGGGGTGCGTCTTGGCTGCTCTCGTAACGGCTGCCGTTCGGCGATGGCGCCATAGTGCCGATGCTCGGCCGAGATTTGCTCGACGTCGATAAGTAGGTTGTTGAGCGCGAAAAGGTAACCCGTGCGCAGTCGCAAATCGTCGGGCCGCAGCTCGACGGCTCGGCGAAAGTGTGAAACCGCCTTACGGGCAAACCCCTGGTCGAGGAGCGCCGAGCCCAGGCCGTTGTGCGCTGCCGGTGACCTGCGCAGCTCAAGCGAGCGGCGGAAAAACCGCACCCCAAGCTCGGGAAGTCCTAGAAAATTGGCGAGTATCCCCGTCTCAATAAAAGCCGCTGCCGACGTGACGTCACGTCGGAGGGCCTCTTCGAAGGCTCCCAGCGCTTGCATAAAAAGGCGCCGCTCAAAGCAGGCAATGCCCAGCACGACGAAATGCGCGGCATCGCCGGGGTACCCGTCGCCGCCGGCAACCTTCACATCGTCGGCGGTAAAGCCCGACGCCTGCTCGTGCTTGGCAATCTCCTTGCGCAGCTCTGCCAAGTCGAGCGCTAGCGAGCCAGCAAAGCACCGGGGCTTGCGCAACCACTGCAACACGCGCGCGGTAGATACATCAACGGTGATCTCAGCCATGACGCCATGATGCGCCTAGCGCTGCTTTATGCAACCCGCTTGACGATAAGCAAAAGCGGGACGACTATTCCGGAATGCTGGGGTTTCGAAAAAGTGACAGTCACGGCGCTGTAACAGTCGCCGAGGGCATTGTTGACGAGCTGGACGCCGAGTTTTCGGGCTGGCGCGACGACCAGAAGGACGCCTTTGCGCAGGTGCTGTGCCGGCTCTTGCCGAAAATCGCCGCCGAGGGCAACGGCCTGGCGGGCTTGCCGCTCGATCGCGTGGCTGCCGTCATCAAGCGCAACTTCTGGCGCTTCCTGCCGCAGCTGGTGTTACGCAAAGGGGACGCAATGGCCGAATTGGGGCGCGCGTTTATGACTCGTGGGGCGCGTATCCGGGACTTCTGCGCACGCACCGCTCAGACCATCCCCGAGCTGCAAAGCCCAGCCAACGACAACGCGGGCGCCGTGGTGCTGCCGCTGCCGGTGGTGCCTCGTGGCTAGCCCGGCCGTCATGGACTCGCGTTGCCGGCAGCGCTCGCACGCATGGGGCGACGATCCGCCGGTACCGGGTAAGACCGTGTGCAAGCGTCGCGGCTGCGGCAAGGTCTTCGGCGTAAATCGCGGCACAAAGACTGCGGCGGCGCCTAAGGCGCTGCCGCTTGTGGCACCTGCGCAGCCGCGAATTGCAGCGGCGCCCGCTGCTCAAGGCGCCGCAGGGGCCGCCGCCGCCGCACTGTCTGACAAGTTCGCGCGCTTTGCCGCCCCGCCGCCCGTGCCCATCGATCTCGACGCTGCCCCGGCCAACGACAACGGAGCGCCGGACAAGGTGAAAGCCGATAAGGCAACGCTGGGCAAGCTCGTCGAAGTCGTGGGGCCGCTGGCGCCGCAGCTCCTCGTGGGCCTGTCTGCAACGATCGTCCGCTGGGCTGGTCGGGTGCCCGAAGTTCCCGACGCTGAAATCGTGGCGAAGCTGCAAGAGTGTACGGACATCATCCTACGGCAGAAGCTGCCGGACATGGAGATCGGCCCATGGTCGGGAATCGCGATTTACGGCGGCATGACGTTTCTGTCCATGTACATGGGTGCGGAGAAGCTACCGCCCAAGCAATTGCCGGCGCAGTTCCGGCCAACGACAACGGCGCAGCCCTCGGCGCCTGTCGCCACGCCCGCAGCTGCCGGGGCTTCTGTCCTGCCGGCGGCGCCGATGCCGCTGGCGAGCCCTCTGGACCCGAGCGACCCGTGGGCCGAGTCTGGAAGTGTCGAGACTGCCGCAACTGGTATCGCGGCAAGCCCACCCGAAACGGTAGATGCTGGGAGTGCAATCTAAAATGGCAACCAAGACGAAACGCCGACAACTGCCAAGCCTGGCGAGAAGCCGAACGAAAGCGCCGCGCACAAGCCAAACCGCAGCCGCCGCGTCCGCCGCGCAAGGTGAAAGCGAAAGCGCCAACGACAACGCCAAAGGCGGCGCCGTTAAGCGCGGCACGCATGAGCAAGCGATTGACTTGATCCTGGCCGATGCGGTCGCCACCGATGAGGGTTCGCGCGTGGTGATGTTGGCCGCGACTCGCAAGGGGAAGACGGGCTTCGACCGTAAGCTCGTTGCCGCGATCCTCGATAAAGGCGTCGCCGAGCGTGCGCTTATCCATGACCAGAAGTATCCGCAGCGGGCGCAGTACGAAGGCGCTCAAGTGCTCGACGTCGCGCAGCTGCGCGAAGCCTACGCGCGGGTGCCGGAAGTCGTCGACCGGGTCGGCGACGCGGAAGATCTGGCGACGCTTGGCCGCGAAGGCGTCGAGAACGGTATCAAAACCCTCGTGGTGCTCGACGAGGGCGACTACGCGCTAAAGCGCAACGACCAAGGCGAGCCCATCGAGCGGGTGTGGCTCGGTCCCAATCTCGCCTGGCTGCAATTGCAGGGCGGTGGCCTCGGCGCAAGCACGCTCATCAACTGGCAACTGCTGCGTAAGGCGCCGTCTTCCTGCGTGGACTCGGCGCAGGTTTTCGTCGTCGGGTGCCTCGGCGGCCGCTCGCTTGCCGGTGCGCTCGATAATCGCGTGATTCCCACCGAAGCCGTCGGCACGGTCAAGACGCTGTCGCCGGGGGAGTTCTGCCTTTTCTTCACCGATCGCGAATGGGACCGAACGGTTTACTACAGCCCCGAGGGCTGATTTGAAGATCTGCCGGCACTAGCTGGCGAAGGGGCCGCAAAGCGGGGCAAGTGCTCAACGCTGGCGGCCCTTTCCTTTTGGAGCCGCAGCATGCGCCGCACTAGGCGCCGCAGTAGTGCGGCGCTTGCGCGTGGGCGCCGCTTCCGACAGCAGCTGTTGACGTTTTCCCGTCGCTGGCACTTCGACAGCGGCTCTCCGTCGCAAGTGGCCGCAGGGTGAACGTTAACCGTTTGCCAGCAGCGCCGCGCGATTGCGGCGCCTAAAGCAACATCTTTTCGAAGGAGATAATCCAAATGCCTGACGTCGTTGCTTCTCTCACTGGTGGCCCAAGTGCCTTCTGGTCCGTAATGAAGCGCTATTGGCTCTTTGCTGTCGTGGGCGTCCTTGCCCTGATCGCGATCCTGGTGCGCTACCGCAACGACATCGCCCAGAAGTTCAATGGCATGCCGGCCTCGGTGAAAACCTGGCTGAAGGTGACGGGCTTCCTCGCTCCTGTCGGCTATGCGCTGCTTTCCGTGGGTGATGCCATGGCGGCGGTCGCTGGTCGCGCGGTGAATGCCTGCGCCGGTGGCCTGCCTTGCGGCGCTGGCTCGGGTCACGGGCCGTGGGCTTGGATTGTCGGAGTACTCCTGACTGCTGCCGGCTCACTGGCTGTCGGGATGTTCTTCGCAGCCGAAGACACTTTGGACCTGGAAGACAGCCAGAACGGCCGCTCTATCGCCTATACCCCGGCAGCGACCGCGCAAGATCGTTCGCTCTTCTTGAACGTGCATCGCGCCTTTGACGATCGCGGTCGGCCGCTCATCGCTACCGCTATCACCATCAAGGTCGTCTGCATGGTGGCCAACACCAACACCGCAGGCAACAGCATTTACCACGACGATCTAGATCGCCTGGTGGAGTCCGTCTCTATCGAGTCGCCCCGTCTGGGTACCCTGCTCGATAAGGTCACCGGCGCCGGTCCGGTGCTCGGCCGTCTGGTTTCGTTTCTCGGCAGCGGCTTCAACAGCAATGGCGACATGGGGATCAAAGCCATGCCGCCGGGCACCGGCAACACCACAGTGACCAAGTATTTCACCTTCCCTCTGGCAACGGGTTTCCTCCGCAATCCGCTCATGACCGGCCAGTACCTCAAGGCTCTCGACAAGACCGAAATCAAGGTTCGCCTGGCTCCGACTACGGCGCTCGCCGCCGTCAACGCCAGCGCGGCTACCATCGCGGCCTCGTCGACTCTCAGTGGCGTGGTCTCCTACGTCGCGTTGCCGGGGAACGCTTGGTTCCGGCCGCGCATGTCCTACTTCCGGCTGGACACTCCGGCCAGCGGTAGCGATGGATTCGTGTTTCGCAACTTCGGCGACAAGGGACCGCGCGCCTCTGTCCCTCTCGACAACGTAACCACGCTCGCGCAGCTCTCGAACCTCAAGGGCCTGCCGGGCAACACGGCGATCGACAACATCATTCGCATTCTCGCGCCACAGATTGGCGTCGATGACGTAACGGGCATGGATCTGTTCGTACAACAGCGAATCAAGAGTCAGCGGCTCGGCAACACCGGGCGGCCTAACTACCTCGATGGCGGAAACGGCAATTATGCCATGGGAGTTGTGGCTGACGGCGGCGGTATGGCTCTCAGTGGCCTGCTTGCGCTGTACCTCATGCAACCTTCCGTGCATGCCGATTCGGGCGCCGTCCGCGTGCAAGCGGCCGGATCCGAAATTCGCATTCGCGAGGAGTTCACGACTCCGCGCACTGGCTCTGATGCGTTCCTCATCCACTCGATCCGCGAAATGAACGACGTAGACGTTCGGGCCATGTCGGCGCTCTACGCCGGCAAAATCCCGCTCGTGCATCAAGCCGCCCCTCGACGAGCAGGCGTTCCACCCACCCGTCGCGCCTAATCGCTCGCCGGCAACTATGGGCAAGCGGGCAACATTCTGGATTGTGGCGGCGGTCGTCGCCGCCTTGATCTGGATTCTCTACCGCAAGTCCGTGGCTCAGTCGCAGGCTGCCGCCGCCGCCGGGCCCGGCGGCCTGATTGGCTCCGTGAACACGGTCTACCAAACGACCGATTCGACGCTCGGGAAGTTCGGGGTAGTGGGTCGGGTGGGTAGCACCATCCTGACCCATCCCCTCGAAAACTACACTTCGGGCAACTGGTCGGCCGCCGCCTGGTCTGCCGGCACCGCTGGCTGGTCGGACGTGTATCACGCGATCTGGTGAGCCATGAGCAAAACGGAAATCGCGGTCATCATCGCTCTTGGGCTCTTCGCCCTTTGGGCCTTCGGTCGCGCGCAAGCCGCCGCCGCCGCCGCCAACGCGAACCAAATCAAAAATGGTCAAATCTCGGCACTCGGCTCCGTCGCAACGGCCGTCGGCTCTCTGTTTCTCTAAGGCGCTCGCATGGACAAAAGCACAAAAACCCTGCTCATCGTCGGCGGCGTCGCAGCTGCGGCGCTTCTCGTGCTGGTCTGGCTGCAATCGAAAGCCGCCGCCGCTTCTTCGGTGGTCGTCTCCTCGGCCTACAGTGGCGCAACCGCGCCCACTTGGATGAACACCGGGAACGGCTACGTGCAAGACACGGGCGGCAACTGGGTGCCCGAGTCCAAGTCGTGGACATCAGCGCCAAGCGCCGCCGATCTGGCCACTGGCGGGCTAACTCGTTTGCCGGGCGCTTCGACCGTGGCTCACATCCTGAATCCTTTCTCCTGGTGACATCATGAAAACATCGACCATTCTGCTGATTGCCGCCGCCGGCCTCGTCGTGATCTACCTGCTGACCCGGCAAAGTACGGCGCTTGTCCGCTCGTCGGGCGGAACGTCCTACGCCGGCACGGGCGGATTCCTCGCGGGCCTCGGCCAGCTGTTTGGCGGTGGCGCCAAGCTCGTGGACTCGGCCTCGACGGCCTGGGGTAGCAGCGGAAGCGATTCAACGACGCTCGACCGAGACGTGATGTGGGAGGGCTAACCCGTGAGCACTGAGCGCGCGTTCATTGGCTGTGATTTGGGACTAGGAGGTGGCGACAACGCGAAGGAGCTGCCCTGTCCGCCGCATGAAATCCTGCTAATTGAGGCAAAGGAAACCTACGCGGGCGGCGAAGGCTACCGCTACGGGAATCTTGAAATCTGGGGACTCGATCCGCGTCTCACGGTCGCGGTGGCGTTCTACCGGACGCCCAACCCGAACCGGACAACCATGTTTGCCGAGACTGCCATCTCTGCCACCATCGCCGCTTATCCGCTGTGCCTCTCGAAAGCCGGCGAGGTCCGCTACGGGCGCCAGCTGCCCACCGATCTGTTTCTTGGCGGCGGTGTCATCGGCTCGGACTACCCGAACAACGACGACGGCTGCGAGCTGGAAACCGCTATGCAGGGGATTCGCTTCAACCTAACTGCCATTCGCACGGGCGCCACCACGCACGACATCGTGTGTGCAATCCAAGCGCGTCCGAACGTATCGCTCGGCTGCAACGCTCTGGCGGAAAAGCTCATCGCGCAGCTCATCGTCAAGGTAGGTCCGGTCGGCAAGTTCTAGGGTTCAATGTGTTCGAAGTACTCAAAAAACACTGGCTGCTTTCGCTCGGCGGGCTCGGGCTCGCGGCGTGGTGGTTCTTCACGGGGGACGATCCGGTCATGCTGTTACAAGCTCTAGTCGGAAGGGGCCGCCGGCTCACCACGCACCATCAAGACGCGAACGGCGACAACATCGAAAATCTTGAGATCTTGATTGGCGAGGCCGTGGGCGCCGTCGGGCGCACCATCAGCGAGGATGCCTACCTGCTGGCCTCCATTTCGGCAAGCGAGCACGGCAACGCGGGCGCCAAGGAAAAGGCCCTCATCCAGCGCATCGTCATGAACTACGCGGACCATCGCGGGGTGTCCATCCTGCAAGCCGCGACCGGCGGCAAGGGCCTCGGCACGCAGCCGGGCCGCTACTGCTCAACCGCCAACGGCATCTTCGAGGACGATCTGCAAATCGCCGAGGCGAACCTGGCTGGCGAGCTGGCCGATGATTCGTCGGGCTCGCTTCACTGGGTCCACAAGACCGGGTTCGCAACGCTCGGCGACTACCAGCGCGTTTGCGCCAAGTGGAAAGCCGAAGGGATTGGCGTTCCCGTAGACGTCGGAGGGGTTTCAAGCTTGCGCATCTTCCTGCCGGAAAGTCAGGCAACCGATGTCTAGTGGAC
>Ga0075275_1000019_pt1 | contig 16517 bp, 17 predicted proteins | sample SF_Rice_5C_80N_3_FD_69769 | JGI IMG/M metagenome (GOLD analysis project Ga0075275, IMG submission 69769) | Rice paddy soil microbial communities from Twitchell Island, California, USA - SF_Rice_5C_80N_305 | ecosystem: Environmental > Terrestrial > Soil > Paddy field/soil | place: USA: Twitchell... | reverse complement strand
CTTTCTATCTCGGTGCTGAAGCCCATCCAGTTTTGAACGAGAAGCACGAGGTGCGGCGTCTTATCCTTGAAGAAAAAAGATGAAAGAAAAATACTTAATACGCTGCGCGAAACAGGGTAGGCATTCAAATCGATCACCACGGCAGTCATTCCAGTCAGCGGCTCGATAATATCGCGCTTCATGCCGTGCATACTTCTCGGCGGAAACAGTGTCGCCATGACTGCGGTTGAGGTGCGTTGCACGCGGCGATAAGAAATATTCAAACGAAAGATCGGTGTGGCTAAAAGCAAATGATCGCTGAACGGCTGAACATATGCACTTTTGCGCATCATCAGCATGAAGAGCGATATCAAGATCACACCTGCGCCCACTCCCGCCATCGTCATCCAGCGCCAGGGTTCGGTGAGTCGTGTGTATTGGTCTTGATAGAACGGCCATGCCAATGCCATTGTCGCAAGACCCAGCAAAAAAATTGCAGGCCACCAACGGTCTATCATGCGCGTGTAGATGACGAGTGGATAACGTCTACCTGCTTTTGCCATGATTATTCTTCTTGATCGGATGAAGTGACCCGTCCGCCGCTTTCCGGGACCTCGGCCTTGCCGCCGTTTAATTGATCGCTCAATCGTCCGATGGCTTGTTCCAGATGCTCGCCGCGCAGACTGAACGTGATATCGCCGCGCGTCTTTTCGATGATGCCGCGCGCCAGATCGGTCTGACGGCGCAGGCCATTCGTGATCGCATCGGGATAATCCATCGTGACCAGAACGGAATAAATATCATCCATGATGGTGAGCAGACGCTCGGCTTCCTGTGAATATCCGTGACGCAAAATATCCATAATTCTGCGCCGCAGCTCACCGACCACTTCAGCCATGCCATTTAAATATGTTGCATCGGCCACGCCCAGTTCTTCCGGCGTAAGCAGCGGGTTGTTCTGGATCAGCGCACAGGTCACGTTGGCTTCGACAAATTCCTTTAATGCGTCCTGAGTGTAGCCTGCATAAAACAAGTCGGGATATTTTGCCAGGTCATTCTTCAGACCCTCGGCTAATTTGCGTGCTTCTGTTAAATGTTCGTTCATCACATCTGTTTCGTCACGATGAACGGCGCGGATGGCGAGCGAGCAGGCACGCGTCAACTGGCGGGCCTGCGATAATGCCTGGTCACGCGCCGCGGTGCGTGAGTCAAAAGTTGTGCGGATTTTTTCGGCAATGCCTTCAAGTTTATGCATAGGTTCCTCAATAAACATTAAGGTTTATCTTCTTTAGGCGGTTCAGGTGGCTGGTGAGGTTTGAAAAGATTTTCAGCCAGCGACGAATTGACCGGCACGCTGATCTCGCCGAATGCGGCTTCATAGCGGGCGATGTTTTCCGTCAGCGCGCGCAATAATAATTTTGTTGACATTGGAGACATGATTACACGCGCCTTGACCACGGCTTTTGTGTCCGCCGGAAGCAGTTGGGCAAAGTCTATGACGATGTCAGCGGGAGAGTGGGAGATGCGTGCCAGGTTGGCGTAGACTGTGTCCAGATCAGGGGAAACTTCGAGAATTGGGCCTTGCGGTTTTGGAAGTGCCATAAGATTTCCGATCATATTGTAGGGGCGACTGGCCAGTCGCCCCTACAATAAATTATTTAAAATGGGATATCATCCTCAGCAGGAGCGGAGAAGTCTCCGGCGTCAGCGGGCATACCGCCACCAGAATCGCCTTCGCCGCGTGAAGTCAGGAAGCGAACCGTACCCGCCGTCACCTCGAATGAAGCGCCAGAAGTTCCGTCCTGCTTTTGCCAGATGCGCGGCCCGCCGGTATTTTTGTCTGGGGTCAGGCGTCCTTCCACAAGCACTTTCGAGCCTTTCTTCAAATATTGATTGCAAATCTCGGCAGTCTTGCCCCAGGCTGAAACACGGAACCAGATCGTCTCGTTGACCTGCTCGCCGTTCGATGAAGTGTACTTGCGGTTGGTCGCAACCGAAAAAGATGTCACGGCCTGGCCCGATGGCGTGTAGCGCATTTCCGGGTCTTTGCCGAGGTTGCCGACGATGATAATGGTGTGGTACATGGGGAATCTCCTTTGTGTATAGTGAACGCCGCAGTCGCGGCGTTATAAATTTTTGACTTTTCAATTGTACACTTCATTTTGCCAGTTGCAAGGTTTTTCATTACGTTATACTTGTGCAAAGGAGAAAATTCCATGCCACAAACACCGCATGTCGAAAAACACTTTACTTCTTCTGAGACTGTTCGGGATATTGTGATCGGGATGTCCGACGGCTTGACTGTTCCGTTTGCGCTCGCCGCCGGGCTTTCAGCGATCGCCTCGAGCGGGGTCGTTGTCACCGCCGGGTTTGCCGAGATCGCAGCTGGTTCCATCGCGATGGGGCTGGGTGGTTACCTCGCAGCCCGTTCAGACGCCGAGCATTACGCCAGCGAGCTGGCGCGTGAATATGATGAGATCGAGACCAAGACTGATTTTGAGATTCGTGAGACGGAAGAGATTCTTGTCGCTTATGGGTTGACCGAGCTGGAGAGTCAGCCGGTGGTCAAGGCTTTGCAAAAACGGCCGAAGGATTGGGTCGAGTTCATGATGCGCTTTGAGTTGGGACTCGAAGAGCCGCATCCGGCTCGCGCTCGAGATAGCGCGCTGACGATTGCGCTGTCATATATCGGCGGCGGATTGATCCCACTTTCGCCATATATTTTTATGCACGTTGCGAACGAAGCATTGCCTGTTTCAGTTGGCGTAACTTTGCTTGCACTTGGAATTTTTGGTTACATCAAGGGACGTTTCACCGGTTCGCATCCACTACGTGCGGCCATCCAGACTGTTCTCATCGGAGGACTGGCGGCAGGTGCGGCGTTCTTGATCGCAAAATGGATTGGATAATGCAGAGGTTTAGTGCGATAACTCGTCAGCTTTTCTTCATGTGAGCGTCATCTTGGGGATATAGAATAAGATCATGAAGCGCGAGCAACTTCATATTCTCCTCTATAGAACATCCGAAGCGTGGGGCTTCGGATGTTCTGATTAATTTGCCATCATCATTTTTGCCGCTCGTCTTCCAATTTCAACCGCGAAGTTCGTGCCGCGATCCCACGGATAGACCTGACTCATCGAAGCGAAATACAAACCTTTGATGGGCGTTTGTATTTCGGGAATATTTTTTGAATGATTCAATAATGGCACGGGCTGAGCATAATTTGTTCTGAACACCCAGAACTTTTTTATCCAATTGCGTTTGAACTCAGGGTTGATCTTTTCAAGAGCGGGCAGGTAAACTTCCAACAATTGTTCATCACTCAGCGAAAAATATTCATGGCTTAATTCAAGGTAATCGCCTGCGTACACAATGTGGTCGCCGCCGAAATGTTCAGGGGATACATAGTTCGTATGTTCCACCAACGCCAGCATTGGAAAGCCTGCCTCTTTCGGAAGGTTGAACCAATAGTAGCCTTCCTTCGATAGTTGGTTTTTGAGCGAAAGCACCATCACCACCGCACCCATGGACTTCAATTCAAGCAGACCCTTGAGATAATCTTCCGGCAAATCGAGGCATAACTTTGCCGTCAGTGCCGGGGATGTGGTGACGAGCACTTGATCGAATGCTTCGACTCCTCCCGCGTCCACTAGCAGACCTTTAGCCGGGTCCCGTTTAATAAAACGGATCGGCGTTCCCAGCCGAATCTCGACGCCCATCCCACGTAATTTTTCTGCGAACAGGTTTGCGAAATTCTGGAAGCCGCCCTCGAATGTGCCGAGTCGAGTTGTGCGGGCTTTGATGCGTGCCCACATCCAGGCCATGTTGACATCCTGATAATATGGCCCGAACTTTCCGATCAACAATGGCTTCCACATTTTTTCGTAAACATTTTGGCCTGCCCATTTGATCATCCATGAATCGGCAGTCATTTTTTCGAGTGCGCGCCAGTTATTCGTTAAACGGAGGAATAACCCGACGAAGCCAAAGCGGATTTTATCGAGGCCAAACCCAAGTCCGGGAAAAAGAAGCGCTTTGACAATTGAGTCAAATGGATAGAATTTGCCCTTGTCGTACATCACGGTCAGCGGACGCGGAAAGATGACTTTGTGGTCCCAACCTAATTCATGAATGAGTCCCAGCATGGATTTATCTGATTGGAACCAGTGATGATAAAACTTCTCGACCGACCAATCCCAATTCGGTTCTTTGAATCCGCTTGCCAGCCCGCCGACATAACCCGCCGATTCGAAGATTGTGACTTTATGTCCGGCTCTTTTCAAATCATAAGCAGCAGCCATGCCGCCAAATCCCGCGCCAATAATTGCGATTTTCATAAGTACCTCGTTTGCACGTTTAAACGTTCAACTTTCTGCTGTCTCCGTTCGCAATGAATCACTCCATTTGATTCCTTCGCGCGTCAGGAAATAGGCGCCCAGTAATGTGATGGGCAACCAAAGTGCGACATGCAAAGTTAACGTGTAACCTGCGGCGGTGGCTTGCTCCACGCCGTAAGCGGTCAGCACGGCAATGCCCGGCGCATCGAATGTGCCGATATATCCCGGCGCGGATGGAATTGTTGTCGCCAGGTTAACAATACCGTTCATCAGCATCAATGCGAAGAACGAGACATTGAAGTTAAAAGCGTGCATTACGAACCAATATTTGCCTGTCTCAAGAAGCCAAATGACCACTGATGTGACGAATACCATCAGGATATTGATCGGCGAACGCAAAGAAGCCAGGCCGTCAAGAAATTTGTGCATCAATCCACTGACGTTTTCCCGTAATCGTTGCGGTAGGAATCTATCAATAAGCCATTGACCGATTTTGATTGTTATCTGTGGAAACATGGCCGCCAGCAAAAAGATCAGCAATGCGCCGAGAAAGACACCCGTTCCGATGACCGCCACTTGCTGAATGTTGCCAACAAATCCAGAAGCGCCCGTCAATTTTGCGAGTTCGGGTAAATTGACGGACACAAATGAGAGCATGACCACGCCATCGAAAATTCTTTCGACGATAATGGTTGCCAGCGACGCAGAAACCGAAACGCCTTCGCGGCGCTTCAGAATCACAGCCCGCAAAACTTCACCTGCCCGTGCCGGATAAATATTATTTCCCATGTAGCCGATGGCTGTGATGGGAAACATGGTGTTGGTCGGAATTTCCTTGATGGGCTTGAGCAAATAATGCCATCTCCAGGCGCGCGCCCACACGGCGACAAAATAAATGCCGATGCCGGGGATCAGCCACCAGTAGTTCGCTGAGCTCACTGCGCCCCAAAACTGATCAAGGCGCAGGCCGCGCAGGGCCAGCCAGATGAAAACCACGCTAATTAATACGCCGAGCCAAAATTGCCATCGTTTCATAGGATGCGATTTTATCATGGCAATGGTAGGGCGCAGCATCGTTGCACCCTACGAGATATAATCTGTATGTGGAAATCCATCAGCCCGTTCCCGAGTTTAAGTTGCCCGATCTCGATGGGAAAGAACATCGCCTGAGTGACTATCGCGGCAAGATCGTCATTGTCAACTTTTGGTCGTGTGAGTGCCCCCATTCGGAACGCACTGATCGCATTATCCTGCCGATGTTCGTTCAATGGCGCGAAGACGTAGCCATGTTGTCCATCGCCGCGAATCGAAGCGAGTCAATTCAAAGTGTGGCGGATGTCGCTAAAACGCGGCACCTGCCCATCGTCCTGATAGATGCGAATCAAGCCGTCGCTAATTTATATGATGCGCAAACAACTCCACATGTTTTCGTGATCGACCGCGACGGCATCCTGCGCTATCGAGGTGCGGTTGACGATGTGACCTTCCGCCAGCGCACGCCCACCCGCTTCTTTCTGGACGAAGTGGTGGAGTCGCTGCTCGATGGGCGTTTGCCTTCGCTGACAGAGACACCCGCTTACGGCTGTACCATCGTCCGTGAAATTTGATAGAATAAAACCGTGATTGCTACTCCTGTCCGTGCCGCGTTTCTGGGTCGCATCCATCTCTTTCGCGATATTAAAGAAGATGATCTCCTTTCGATTGCCGAAAAAATGAGGGAAGAGCCGTTTGAAGAGGGGCAGGATGTTTTTAAACAGGGTTCAAGCGCTGACCGATTCTTCATCATTTTTAGTGGGAAGATCAAGATCAATCAGATGCGCGGCAAAAAGAATTTTTACCTGGCTACGTTGATTACCAGCGACTATTTTGGCGAAGAGGCGTTATTTTCCAATCACAGACGTTCTGCGACGGTAACTGCCGCTGAAAACACTTTGTTACTTTCCCTCTCGCGTGATGAGTTCAACCTGCTCCTCAAAAGATTTAGCAAACTCAAACCCAGTTTTGAAGTTTCGATTAGCAGCCGTCGATTGGCGCGCCAGCAACGTTTCAGTTGGCTGGCTGAGAACGAAGTGGTTTATTTTGTGGCGCGTAAACATGAGATCCTGCTCGCCCGTTCTCTGGTCTCGCCGATCTTTGCATTGGTCTTCCCGGTTGGTTTAACGATTTGGCATTTTCTTACTCATTCATCAACGATAGCGGCCCTTGCTGTGGCAGTTATCCTTTACGCGGCTATCGCAGGCTGGATTATTTGGAACGTTATTGACTGGGGCAATGATTATTACATCGTGACCAATCAGCGCGTGATCTGGCTTGAAAAGGTCATCGGCATTTATGACAGCCGTCAGGAATCGCCGTTGAGCACCGTGCTTTCTGTCAGCGTGGAAACGGACGTAACCGGTCGCATGATGGATTATGGTGATGTGGTTGTCCGTACGTTCACCGGCAAGATTCCATTCCGTTTTGTGTCGCATCCATACCAGGCCGCGCACATGGTGGAAGAACAATGGGCGCGTACCAAACACATCCAATCACGCGCCGAAAAAGAAGAGCTGCGAAATACACTGCGTAAAAAACTCGGTCTGCCAATTGTGGAGACCAAACCAGAAGTGGCACCTGCCCCGCCCAAAATAACAGCGCCCAGCCTCTACAAAATTCCGTGGTGGAGAGTGGTGGCCGCCAATTGGTTCAAACTACGGACGGAAGAAGGCGGTACGATCACGTATCGCAAACATTGGTTTGTACTTTTGCAGCAGGTATGGCAGCCAACACTTCTGATCGTGTTGATGATCGCGGGCATCATCGTGCGCATTTACACGTTATGGACAACGCCCGGACCGACTCTCTTTTCCTCAACTGGCGCTCATGTAGATACGACCGTACTTGTTTTAGGGTTCTTGATATTGCCGTTCTCGATTTGGTGGTGGTATCAATACGTGGACTGGGGCAATGATATTTTTCAAGTTACCAGCGACCAGATCCTTGACCTTGACCGCAAACCGTTCGGGACGGAGGAGCGACGTGCCGCTCCGCTCGAAAATATTTTAGGCACCGAATACAAACGTGTGGGGTTGATGGGATATTTATTCAACTTTGGCACGGTCGAGATCGTTGTAGGTGGAACCAAGCTGGCATTCGAGGATGTGCTTGACCCTGCCGGTGTACAGGCCGATATTGATCGTCGGCGTGTTGCACGTATGACAATGAAAAAACAGGCTGAAGGCGCGGCTGAACGCGAACGTTTTACCGATTGGCTGGCGGCGTATCATGAAAATGCCGAAGATTTTCGTGAGGAGACCAACCAGCGAAAGTCTGAAACGAAAAGCGAGTAAAATCAGGCGAAAAACTTTTGAGGTAATTCATGGCATTAAGAACAATCGTAACTCTACCGGACCCGGTCTTGCGGCGCAAGGCCCGTCCGATCACCAAGTTTGACGGTAACTTGAAAATATTAATCGACGATATGATCGAAACGATGCGCGATGCGCCCGGTGTTGGTTTGGCCGCGCCGCAGGTTGGGATTTCCGACCGTTTGATCGTGGTCGAATACGGCGAGGATGAAGAAGACGAGAACGGCGAGATCATCGAAATGCCTAAAAAACTTTACGTGTTGATCAATCCAGAGATCGTAAAAGTTTCAGAAGAAAAGGAAATGGGCGTGGAAGGCTGTCTTTCCATTCCCGGTTTGGTTGGCGAGGTCGAGCGTTATTCGGCGATTCAGATCAAGGGACTTAATCGCCGCGGACAGCCGACCAAGGTCAAGGCTGAAGGCTGGCTGGCAAGAATCTTCCAACACGAGATCGATCATCTGGATGGCATTGTCTATCCTGACCGAGCCACAAAAGTTTGGAAACCGGCAGTGGACGAAGAAGAAGACATGGTCTAATGCTGAATATCCGCCGTATTACTCAGAATGATCTGCCTCGCGTCCGCAAATTTTGGAAAGATTGCTGGGGTGATGAATTCATTGTTGCCCGCGGCGTTGCCCATCGCCCGGAGTTGTTGGACGGATTCTTTGCCTGGGATGGCACGGAAATCATTGGGTTGATCACTGTCGCTCATTCGGATGAAGGCTGTGAAATTATTTCGCTCGATAGCTTGCGCGAGGATCAAGGTGTTGGCACGGCTTTGGTAAATGAGGTCGTCAAATCTGCAAAAGAAAATGACTGCAAGCGTGTTTTCCTCGTCACCACGAACGACAACCTGCGTGCGCTCAGCTTTTATCAAAAACGCGGATTCGAAATTTCGGCCATCTATCGCGGCGCGGTAAATGAGTCTCGAAAAATAAAACCCAGCATTCCGCAGATCGGAATGAACGGTATTCCTCTGCGCGACGAGATCGAATTGGAAATGAATTTTTAGGGGCGGACGGCGTCCGCCCTAGGCGAATACCATTCGCCCCTACATGTTATCAAATGCACCTCAAACATCTTTCCCTTACCAACTTTCGTAACTTCGCCCGCCTGGATATTGACGTACCCCGGCGGGTTGTTTTGTTGGTGGGCAATAACGCGCAAGGCAAGACCAGCATCCTCGAAGCGATCTATTTTCTGGCGTCCTTCACTTCATTTCAAACCAACACCGACCGGCAACTTGTCAATTTTCACGAAGCAAAAAATTCGCTGGCTGTGACGCGCCTCGTCGCGGAATACGAACGCGGCAAAAAGAAACACAAACTTGAAGCGCGTTTAATTCTTGAGCCGACCGGAATCAACGGTCAACGTTTGCGAAAAGAAATTTTGCTGGATGGCGTGAAGAAGCAGATGAACGAAGTCATCGGCCATTTCAACGCGGTTATCTTCGTGCCGCAAATGTCGCAGATCGTCGAAGGCGGGCCGGATGAACGTCGCCGTTATCTCAACCTCGCGCTGGCTCAAACTGTCCCGGCCTATGCAGGCGTGTTCAGTGATTATTCGCAGGCGCTCAGTCAGCGTAACGCGTTGCTCAAAGCGTTGAGCGAACGCGGTGGAAACCGCGACCAGCTTCAAGTCTGGGATGAGACGCTGGCAAAGCTTGGTGCGCAGATCATCCAGTGGCGCATCGAAGCCGTCCAGCAGATCGAACGTCTGGCGGCGCGCGTCCACAATGAGTTGACTCACGGCCATGAAATTTTGCGATTGAATTATCAGCCTGCGTATGACCCGTTGGAAAATACAGATGGGCAAATCGGTTTGCGGCTGACGACGGACATCGATCGTTCCGCCCTCAAAGCGGATGAAATCCGCACGGGCTTTTTGTCTCGTCTGATGGCGCTTCGCTCCGAGGAGATTGCGCGCGGTGTGACCACCATCGGCCCGCACCGCGATGAGCTGCGTTTTCTTGCGAATGGAATCGATCTCGGCGATTACGGTTCGCGTGGACAATTGCGCACGGCATTGCTGGCTTTGAAGATGGCCGAGGTCAATTGGATGAAAGAACGCACGGGCGAGTGGCCGGTGATCCTGCTCGACGAAGTAATGGCCGAGCTTGATCTTCAACGCCGCGCAGATTTGTTAAAATATGTTGGCGAGAGCGAACAGGTTTTGTTCACCGCGACGGATGTAAATATGTTCGCGCATGAGTTTGTTGAAAAGTCGGAAGTGTGGCGTGTGCAGGATGGAAGCGTGAAAAAATGATTCACCGCGAAGACGCGAAGAGCGCAAAGAGAAATTAATAAATCTTCGCGTTCTTTGTTTCTTCGCGGTTCAAAAATAAATGGAGGAAGAAATGTCTGTCAAACATTCAACTGATGTCGAAGCGAAAGATGTCGCTGCCGGAAAAGACACGACCATTCAAGTTTTGATCTCGTCCAAGGAAGGTCCGAACTTTGCCCTGCGAAAATTTTCCATGCAAAAGGGCGGAGGCATGCCGCGCCACACGAACACCGTCGAGCACGAACAATATGTCCTGCGCGGCGAGGCATCTATCACCATCGGCGATGAGACTCATCACGTCAAAACCGGCGATGTGGTTTTTATTCCCGAAGGTGCAATCCATTCATATCAAAATTCCGGCGAAGAACCGTTTGAGTTTTTGTGTATTATCCCCAACAAGGAAGATAAGATCGTAGTGATGGATGAAGCAAGTTGCTGAAAATGAAATGCCAGCCACTTCTAAAGTGACTGGCATTTTTAGTGTCTTCTAAGTTATTTGTTCAGCAACAGCGAGACAGTGGTATCTTGAAAGTAAATAACAACATCAAACACTTTTGCTAAAGCGGCGGTCAAGAAGCCCGATTGCCAGACATTTGGTTGGTATCCTGATCCAATTTGACGAAAGGGATGTGGCACTAATAGCCAATCTGAGGCAGCTGCGCCGGGTTGGGTTGACCGCAGATCCAGAAAGAAGCGCGGCAGACCTGCCTCATGAAAAAAAGACTCGTAACTATTTATCGGCGGCGCATCGACATGGAAGGTTTGCAAGGTAGTCGTTCCATAGGCATTGAAAGAGCCCTGATAAAACAAGAAACCAAAAACGACCATCTGATTGCCATATTGCTTTCGCAGACAATCTCCCATTGTTTGGAAATTAGCGTCTCCTGACATGCCAACATGACCGTTATGTGCCCATAATACGATCTTGGCATCAGGGCCAGCCTGATCCAATATCCAAGCTACATTTTCTGCCATATAAGGATCACGGATGATGCCGCTGTTGTTGCTGGCGGTGAAATCCTGATACTGGATGACCACGCGTGCGCTATGCAACACCAAGCTAAATTCTTCTGCTGATGATTTTTCTGTATAGTCAGCTTGATGCTGCCCAAGCCAATCGTATACGGCTTGCAATTTCTTTTGACAGGCAGAACTGTTTCCAGGGTAACAAGAGTAATCTTCTGCAACCTGTTTTGCGGCTTGGGGATCGACTTTTTGCAGATACTGGGTCACATTGTCTTTGGCCATTTGATCGTACTGCAAATCAAATCCGTAAAAACTAATCTTCCGAGTGTTATTTGGATTTTCGTTATAGGCCCGCATCCAATTAATCATGTCCAGTATTTCCTGTGTATCCCAAGTCCAGTAATGCAGGCTCTTAAGAAATTCTGCCGGATTGCCTTTGCCGGTATGCACATAATCATTGATTAGGTTGGCTTCTGGCCATGCGGTTTCCATGGCGAATGTATCAAATCCCATTTCCTCGACCAGAAATTCCAGCATCCGGTGTTTCATTTGAAAGAACTCATGTGTGCCATGAGTGGCCTCGCCCAGAGCTACAATGCGCGCATCGCCGATTATCTTTTTGAGTGGCATCAAATCTTCAAAACTGCTGTTCGGTTCGGTGGTATTAAATGGAATTGCATTCGCTTTCAGCCATTGAATTTCTGCGTTGTTAACAGAATTCTTTGGCAATGTAGTTACTGTAGCAGGCGAAATGGTATCGGTAGGTGAGCCGCGCATTATACAAGATGTCAACAGAAACATGGCAATTATCAAGGAAATAAAACTTTTCATTTTCCATCCCCATCTTTCATGATAACGTTCTCTTTCTCTGATGACATGATCAGATTTGAGTGAGGTTTTACAGCGGTTGCTTGCTTGCCATCCCCGCCTTGCGCGGATACTTTGGTGGCGTGGCAGCGGACTTGTGAACCAGCACCAAGAATCTGTCATCGGCCACGCCGGGCAAATTGACGGGAATCACCTGCTGTAATTTTCCACCCAATAATTTCATGGCTTTTTCAGCGGACTGCGCTTCGGCGGGTCCGCTTTCGCCTTTTTGTGCCAGCATCGTCCCGCCGACTTTGACCAGCGGCAAAAGATATTCGACGAGGATGTTCATGTTGGCGACCGCGCGCGCCACAGCCCAATCATATTTTTCGCGATGCTCAGGATTTTGTCCGATGTCTTCGGCGCGGGCTTTGACCACGTTCACGTTTTCAAGATTCAACATGCGCACGATGTGTTCGCAGAACATGGCTTTTTTGCCAACTGACTCTACAAGTGTCAGTTTCATTTGCGGATACAAAATTTTCAGGGGAAGGCCCGGGAAACCGGCACCCGTTCCAACGTCAACGAGATGATGCGGCGGGTTGGCGCCCCAGGCCAGTACGCAGGAGAATGAATCCAGAAAATGTTTGGTGCGGACAGCCTCCGAGTCGCGGATGGCCGTCAAATTAAATTTTTGATTCCAATCGAGCAGTTCGCGCTCATAGGTGATGAGCGACATAACGTGACGCCCACTTAAGTTGACGTGGAAAAGTTCCTGCGCGTTCTTGATGAGTTTATCCATCAAAATGATTATAACAAATAGGGGCACAGCATTTGCTGTGCCCCTACCAATGGGTGACTAACTCTTTGGCTGTTCCGGTTTGACTTTGGGCTTGCGAACTTTGCGGAAGATCCAACGGACGAGCAGGAAGAACAGATAGAGCGGGATACCGATGGTGACCAGTACAGGCAAAGTGTACAGGAAGAAGCCAATCATCCAGTCAACGAAGCCTTGCCAGAAGTAGATTAAATTCTGGATGGCGTCGCGTGCCACACCTTGCGGTTTCCATCCGGCTACCACGATCGGCTTGACAGTTTCCTCGGCCACAATGTTCACGCTGATGGCCGATAGCGCCGCGGACTGTTCGTAATATTTGATCTTGCCTTTGAGCACTTCGATGTCGCTGTTAATCTGCTGCAATTGTTGGTAGACGGCCAGCACGTCTTCGGTCTTGGTCGCGCTTTGCATGATCTTGGTCAATTGATCCGCCGCAGCTTGTTTGGCTGTGAGTTGTGATTGCAGATCCACATATTGGTCGGTGACATCCTGCCCGGTGCGATTCTCGTTCTGGACATCCACCGCGTCTTTCTTGACCTGTTCCAGCGCGGCGTCCAACTGGTCTGCTGGCACGCGGACAACGACCTGCGCCTGCGGCACTTGTGTACCGTCGCTTGCATAAGTCTGCCCGATGCTGACGGAGACAACGTATCCGCCCATTTGTTTTGCCATGTCTTGGATTTCAGTAGCGCGCGCGTTCACATCTTTGACCACGATCGTCAGGTTGGCGTTTTGAATAACGAGACGGTCGGTAGTTGTGGCAGATGAATTGCTTTCCGGTGCGACGCCCGCCGAATTCTGAACGAGTGACTTGGATGAGTCTGCAAAGGGTGCCGCTGCCGCTGGCGCTTCGGGGGCTCCGCCGCCCAATCCATATGCTCTTGGAGCCGATGTCGGCGCTGCCTTTGATGCGCAGGCCGACAAAGCAACTGCCGCAATGATAGCGATGATAAAGAGTATCCGTTTCATGTCTTCCTCCTTCAAGGGAAAATGCAAGGTTGATTTCTCAGCTAGAGACGAAAATAGAGTTGGAAAGTTCCTGAAATAAAATGTCCAGCAATTACCATTGCTGGACATTTTATTTCATTCTACCAACCCTCCGACAACCTCACTGCATGTTTCTCCGGCAAACCCGCTTGCCGGATTCTCTCCTGCACTTCGGGAATATTGTAGTCTACACGCCGCGCTTCCCAAGTCTGCGCTTTTGAATCATAGATTGCATACGCGGCCCGCGGATCTCGGTCACGCGGTTGCCCCACCGAACCCGGATTCAAAATACAGCGTGGCGTGAGCGGTATGATATCCCCCGGTGTCGTAATCTCCAAAGTTACACGGTCATTTTTTTCATTCAACTGGAACATGGCTTGCGCGTGTGAATGTCCCACAAAACAATAGGGTGTATCGAAATGGTCAAAATTCAAACGCGCCGAGAGCGTGTTTAGCACATATTCCCAGATCGGGTCGCGTGGGCTCCCGTGTGCCATCGTTACATCGCCGCGTACTTTTGCGATTTGGGGAAGTGTACGCATGAAGTCGATGTTATCGGCAGTCATCACCTTTTCCGTCCATACCAGTGAACGGCGTGCGTCACCATTAAACGCTTCGAAAGGCATACGTCCGATCACGGCCACATCATGATTGCCAAGAATACAAGTCAGGTGCGTCAACTCACGCACCTGCTCGACCACTGCATTTGGGTCTGGCCCGTAGCCCACCATATCACCGAGACACCAAGTTTCGTCCACTGTTCCGGCATCGTTGAGCACGGCCTCCAACGCAGTGTAATTTGCATGAATGTCCGAAATTACTAGAATGCGCATGATTACTCCAGGAGCGCCGCGACATGTTCGATAATGGCCTCGGCCACTTCGGTCTTGCTCATCAACGGCAAAGATTTTTTTTCCCCATCCGCAAATAAAAATGTAACACGGTTTGTCTCCACACTAAAGCCGGCATCGTGCGCTAAAATATCATTGGCGACAATAAAATTTAAATGTTTCGACTTGAGTTTCTCGTCTGCATTTTCAAGCAGATCGCTTGACTCGGCCGCGAACCCAACCGTGACGCGCGGTCGCTTCTTTTTCGCGCTGTTAGTGGCCACTGCTTCGAGAATATCTTCCGTCTCTTCAAGCTCGATCTGTGGAATCCCGTCCCGTTTTTTTAATTTGTTTCCTGCGGCTTGCTTCGGGCGAAAGTCTGCAATGGCGGCGGCCATGATGAGCGCATCTGCGTCGGACGATTCTTTTAACACAGCATCTAACATTTCTTTCGCCGTTTCCACGCGGACAATTTTTGCGCCGATGGGCACAGTCAATGCGGTGGGCGTGGTGACAAGTGTGACATCCGCACCTGCGTCGATGGCGGCTTGTGCCACTGCATAACCTTGCTTGCCAGACGAACGATTGGTCAGCACGCGCACTGGATCAAGCGGCTCGTGAGTGCCTCCAGCCGAGACGACAACTTTTTTAGCGGCGAGCCGCCCTCGGCGTCCGAGCACGAGGCGAATGTGACCGATGAGTTCGACTGGTTCGAGTAAACGTCCCACGCCTAAAAGGCCCGATGCCAAATGTCCCTCGGCTGGCCCGGCAATGTACACGCCGCGCTTTGTCAGAGTCGCAAGATTCTCTTGAGTGGCCGGATGATCGAACATGCCACCATCCATGGCGGGTGCAATAATCAACGGACCTTGCGCGGCAAGTGCGGTGATGGTTAACAAATTATCGGCCGTGCCCTGCGCAAGTTTTGAAATAGTGTTGGCGGTGCATGGCGCGATGACAAGCAGGTCGGCGCTTTTGCCAAGGCCAACGTGAAGTACATGGGCTTCGCCGCCCCAAAGATCGGCTTCAGTGTAAGCTTTTCGCCCCGTGACGGATTGCATGGTAAGCGGTGTGATGAACTTTTCTGCGGCGGGCGTGAGAATAACATCCACCTGTGCACCCATTTGCGTTAGCTTTGAGGCAAGGTCTGCCCCTTTAAAGGCCGCAATTGACCCTGTCACGCCGAGCAGGATGTGCTTACCTTGGACAACGCTCATACGGGCTGATTATACTTCCTTGGGATGCTGTCTTTTCTGGAGAATTTGGTTCTAACGGTAAGGTGCCTGTCCTGGAGAACCGTTTTGGAGCATTACCCAGTTATTGAAGTTATCAGGTCCTGTAGGATTTTTTCGCTCAACTGACCAGCAACTTGATGTAACCAGGGGCAACCCATCTCCCGGTGTATCGCGGAAGTTCTGTAGATAACTGCCCAGGGTTGGGTTCCCATAAGTGGATACCACCTGCAACACAGAATTGGAACCGCCGATATAAAGGACGAGAAAATCAGGATTAAGGCCTGTACCTACTATTCCATATACATCATCACCGAGGCGGTCACTGTCTCGAATGCTAAGCATGATTGTATTATCCGGGAAGTGGTAAGGCATTTGGTAGGGGGGGATTCCTTGCACGTATAACGGCGACAGGATCACTGCAAATTTATGAGGCGGGATTACGGTTGTGTTCGTAATCAGGTTCGGACCGGGGACTGCATTGGGTACTCGCTCATCCCATGAAACAAGTGAGTCGGGCGTTCCTGTTGGTCCCGGATCGAATAGCCACCAGCCGCGCACATCCACTGATGAATTGCCGTAGTTATAAAGCTCAACATATTCATTCCATTTTTTGAAATCATCACCGCCGCAGGGTGTGGCCATTACTTCGCTAATTGCGATGGTTGACTGACTTGTCGATGCGGGAGTATTGAGATTGGAGCCGCCTGATGTTGCAATGATAGGTCCGTCAATTGGCATGATGGTGCACTGTCGCGTGACAGGTGCGTCGGCATCAGGAGTGCCGGATGTGATCCCAACCGTAATCGTCACGATGGCCGGTTTCAAGGGCGCTGTGAACAGGGCATTAAGATTTGGCGGCGTGGATAAAATACTGCCATCTGAGGCTGTCCAATGGATGGCAGCATTAG
>Ga0075275_1000018_pt1 | contig 16810 bp, 29 predicted proteins | sample SF_Rice_5C_80N_3_FD_69769 | JGI IMG/M metagenome (GOLD analysis project Ga0075275, IMG submission 69769) | Rice paddy soil microbial communities from Twitchell Island, California, USA - SF_Rice_5C_80N_305 | ecosystem: Environmental > Terrestrial > Soil > Paddy field/soil | place: USA: Twitchell... | reverse complement strand
TACTGATTTTGTAACGGCTGCAGCTTGTGGGATGAACGCCGACTGTTTGGGGGCCATAATACCGATAAGAGCCGTAAGAGACTTTTTAATGTCCTGCAGTGATTGATCGTTTAATTCAGATGAATTATTAATCCTATCCTCTGCCTTTGTCTCTCCGTCCTCTGTAGTCATGGCCTTATTCGCGCAGTTCGGATCGTCGTTTGGTTTATTGGGATCGGCTGAACCGTCCCCACCCATAGCAGCCTCGACGGCCGCTTGCTCTGTTGCCTGTCCATTCTGCATAGATAGCAGCTGTTGGAAAAGGCTAATTATGTTTTCTATAATCGGCTTTTCCTGTGGATCTAAAGCGTTTTGCACTGTTGCTCCCGGTGTCATTACGGGCCTCCTTGTTAAGTGATTTTTTAACCTGGTCTTTTTGTCTAGTTTCCAGGTAAACGGCCAATTGCCCCTCTATGCTTTTTAGCACTCTAAGGCGTTCGCGTCCGGCTTTGGACATGTGCACCACACTTCCGGCCTGTGGTTGTGCGGGTTGGGCGGGGTTATAAAAAATAGCCCCATGTTGCATAATCAACGGGATAACCACGGCTTTGTATTCATCAAAAAGGATATTCAGCCTATCAATAGACTGAACACCATTTACCATGATTTCGTCGATCGCATCGTTTAAAGCTTCTTCTAGCTTAAACCTCTGTTGATAGTAACTGTCTTTTTGTTTTTCAGTTTCTATCTTTCTTAAGAATTTTCCCCGGATATTATCGGAAACATAGTTCCGCCTGTCCGGCTGCAGTTCGTCAAGGGCTTTGTATACCGCCGTGATAACCGAGTCAGTGTAAGCGGGTCGGGGTGTGACTAATGAACCATCAATCAAGACCCTGTTGATTACCCTCTGCCCGGTTTCACTTACAGACAGAATCCCATTATCGGGGATATAGCCTTCGATAGAAAAACCCTTTTGTAAGGGTCGCGGTGCCCCTGTTTTTTCGTCAACGTATGGGGGAAAGCCGTTGACCTGCTTCCATAACGTATCGGCTCTATTTAGCTTGTCGGACCCTTCCGGAAAACCGTCTAAAGCATCATACAGCCTATAAGTCGTAATCCATTCACCGGTCGGGGTTACCTCAGAATCAACTAATTTTCCTATGTCTTCGGTGAATGTTACCCCGTGCTGCCCTTCATAAAGAAGGATTGATCCGGACTTTGCCTGCTCTTGCATGTAATCTATGCAAGCCTTAGTCATACGTTCCCCATGACCATCAATTTTCATTCCGGACGTTATGCCCACCAAGTAGCGCCGCTTTACCCCTCCGTTAGACGTGTCTGCTTTTTCGACAGCGTGCAACCCTTGCTCGAATTTGTAAGGGTGGATATGAAAGGGTATGCGGATTCTCTTTTCTTCAAGAGTTGTTACATCTGGCATATTTTTTTTACCCCTTAACCGCCCGATCTTCTTTGAATCGGACCTGATATTTTATCCCACAACTGCAGCCTATATTCTGCCCGGCCGAAGCCGTTGGATCATGTGGCCTATCCATTAAATCAACCCCGGAACCGTCCCCCCTTGATACCTGAAACTTTTCATCATCTGGAATAGTTACCAGGTGTTGTTCCTCATGGTACCACCGGGGCTCCTTTGATAAGTTCCGGTTATGAATCCAGGTTTTAACCCCTTCTAATTGGGGGTTGCTTGCTAATACCCGATCTTTGTATTCTGCGCGAATCATTTCAACCGTCGATCTAACCTCTGTTACTGCTATATTGCGAATGTTTCCAGGTACGCCGGTCGTAGGATCGCGCTTTGTATAATCTTTAAATGTTTCGGTTATTTTAGCTTTAAATGATTGTATCAGCTTAGGGTTTATTTGTGAAGCCTTAATCCCGCGCTGATATTCCATCCTTTTGTCATTTGTGCCGTCAAATTCTTTTAATGAGGATCTTAAATCTGCCTCTAAGCGAGTCCGGAGCGTGTCTGTTATAAGGTCGCCTTTCTCTGCAGCCTTCACTATAAAGACGCTACGTTTAGGCAGTACCTCGGAAATATCCGGTAATTTTATTGTCTTGGCTTTTGTTTCACTTACACCCTTTAAGCTTATCCGGTAATTTTCAGCACTAAGCCGCCCCATTGCATTACTGATTTTTTCCTGATTATGGGAAAGTATTTCTTTAATGACCCGCTTATATTTTTTTCCCTTGATATTCTCTGTCCCGTATTTTTCTTCCAGGCGTTTAAAAAAACTACTTGCCATTTTTAACCATGCTCTTTAAAACGTTAGCCGCCAGGCTGTACAATCTGGATTTATTGACCTGGCTTTTTGACTCTTCCCATTTATCCGCTAACATAGCTTTGAAATCTTCGATTTCCATTTCTTCCATAAACCCAAAGAAGCCCGGCCGGTCATAATGCAGCGTATAAGCTTTTTTTGCCTGCTCTGCAGTATTAAAACCTAACATGACTTTATCTTCATCATAGGATCCGGATACCGGATCGTTTTGATGGATTATAAAAACCCGGGAAGATTCTTTCGCGTCCCCTATGTAGCAATCTAAGTGATCGCCGTCTTCCCCTTCCGTGCACCTGATATAACCGTAAGGGTAAAGCATTTTTATAGACCAGCCGTGCCCATCCTGATCGACGCCTGATCTTACGCTGCCTTTTGCATTTTCGATTGATATTTTAAGTCCCTGGAAGTCAAGACGGCCCTCTAACTTCCGGTCCGCTTTGTAGACTGGCTTTAAATGGATAGCATCAAGGCTTTTTCGTACCTCCTGGCCGCCGCCCTGATCATCAAGCAGGGAAAGAACATCATTTATAAACGCGTCCGGGGTGCCCTGGTAGTCTTCCATTAAAGAAAAAATGTCATTCTGTAACAGATTAAAGAACGCGATCAGGTCCAATTCTAAAGGACCCATCTGTTCATCGATAAAATCAGGATTTACTTTTTTGTCAATTAAAATATTATTTTCCATTAATTAATAAATTCTGTTTGCTTACACCGGAAAGACCATTCTTTCCCGTCAAAGAAAGCGTCACTTTCTGCGTAGAAGGTCCCGACCTTTTCGTCTGCCTTTTCAAATATTTCTACAGTCATACCTTTTTTAATTTTTTCGAAATGAATAGTAATCCCATTATGTTTGACTATTCTATCCAATTTGACCCCCCTTTCATACAGACCGCTTTTTTTATTGGCATATAATCCCGTATTCATTTTATTAGATCGCTTTCATATTAAAGGGGTTAAGCTGGCTCCCATCCGGTGCCGCTGGCTTTGCCCCTTCCGGCTGGTTAAGGCTGTCATTACCTGCCTCAAATATTGGATCGTCGCCCCTGGCCGATCTGATTTCGTTTTTCGTCCAGGTGCCACTCCCAAAGCGTAAAGCGTCAAGCTTGACCTGCTCTGTTTCCGTAAGTGTCTTTTTATATTTAAAAATATGATCGGTGCCAAAGCGATAAGGCAGAATATCCCGGCAGATGATGGACTCCCATTTTTGCATAATTGGCCCTGTGCCCTTGCCAGCTTCAATTTCCCCCTGCTCTTCGCTGGTCTCCTTTCCGCTGGTAAACTCCCCGCCAGCCAGGTTTATTTCCATGTTGGTCATATTAAACACAAGGGCTACGTCTCTTAAAAGCTTGTCCTGCCTGTCTGATTGTGCTTGAAAAGTATCAGCCTTGCTTATATCTAATACTAACGGGTGCCCTACACCCTGCAGGGTAACGACGGCCCCTTTGCGTAGCATGTTAATTTTTTCCTCTACGCGTTTTTGCTCCCCCTCTGTAAGCGTCGGCAGGGATAATTCCCCGGTCAGGTCCCCGAAAGCCGTCGGGCGCTGATCACCCCAAACGACCATTTTTTCCGGCTCTTTAGTGCCGTCTGCTCTCTCTGCAGCAAATTGATCAAATAAAAGCTGTTCAGATATTTTATTGATAAGCGCATCAAGGGGGACATATCCATAAGAACGGGCAGCACTTGGCAGGTAGTTAGTGAAAGTCATTTCATCTTTAAAGTAGATTTTAGGCATGTGGCCGACTACCATTTGAACATAACCGGTTAGGCCGCCAACATGCACAGAGCGCAGCGGGTAAGTAGTACCGCCCGGAAGCACGTAGAAATTTTCCATTATGCTATAATCTTCCGTATAATCTTTAAATAAAGCGGTTGCCCCGTGAATCATTAAAGACTCGACCCATTTTTTAGTTAAATCAAAAAAATCGTCTTCCGGGTTGCAGTTATTAAGCCAGTCAACGATCTCTTGTTTACGGCTGACAACCTTTCGATCGTACTGCTTTTTATATCTTAGCATGGCATTACTGAAATTAACTAGGTCGTCTCTAAGGTCCGGAAGTTCTTTTTGTAATAGGGTTTTTATTTTGAATCTTAATACCAGGTGCTTTAAATCGTTTGGGTTGTCATATTCGTCATAGATTTGCTTAAGGTCCCGCAAACGCTGGATAGTATCTTCCTCGATCTCTTTTTTATGTATGATGTCCCACTGTGCCGCCGCGATCCTGTTCATCCGGCTACCGACGACCGCTTGCACGTATCCGGCCGACTGCATGATCCCGATCCGTTCATCCGGTGAAAGGGTGAACAAGGGCATTTGCATTTTACCGGTCATCGTTTCGCCGCGCTTAGTTACACCGGTAACCCCTCTTAATTCGCTAAGGGTGAAAACATTTACCCCCCGGTAATTCCTATAGTCTTCCGGCTGGTTGTATAAGCTACTATCAGCGATCATGTACTTCGGCATTTAACACCCTCATTTCTTTTGCAACAAAACAACCAAGCGCCGCGCAATTAAGCAGTAACACTCGGCAAGCATAAAGTGATCGGGGTTATTACCCTCGACCCATTCATAACAGCCCTTACTACCTAAAAAGGATCTTTCCGGATTAAAAGTCCTGGTACTGGCTGTCATCTGGTTAATAAAGTTTTTATAGTTATAAATATTTTTAGGGTAAATGGTCGCCTTTGTCAATATAGCTTCCTTTACCGCATCAAAGGCCGGTGTCCTCTGTACTGTTATCGTTTTTGCTTTAAGGTTGACATTATCTTCTTTAACGGCTCCAAAGTAACAGACAAAGCCTAATTTAAACCGGTTTATTATTTTTCGGGCTTCCCTGGTTTCCGGGTTTCCATCAACTACCACGACTTTGACGTTATGGGATCTTAATACGCCGATCGTTTCTATAGTGTCTTGCACTTCCCCGAGGTAAAGCGTCCTAGTCCTGCCATCGGCTAATATTTCTTTAATCGATATATTGTACAGTTTTCCAACGTCAACGCCGGCTATGACCAGCCCGTTACTTTTGCAATAGGTGTAATCCTCTACACAGTCAAAAAGCATATCCCGATCAACCCGGCTCCCTGGTGCTGTGTAAGCTTCCCCAAAATCGCCATTGTAAACGCGCTGCATGACATCCGGGTTAGTAATGCCTTTAATAAACCTGCCCATTATTTCCACATAAGGGACAGTCCCGGTAAATAGCTTTGTAAGCCTGTAGCCGCTTCTCAGGCTTGGCCTTTCTGCAGTAGGCACCCATAAGCCCCGGCCATGCTGATCAATCGCTTTGTTGCACTTATGGCAAATCGGGCGAATGTCCCGGCCGCTGTTCCAGGTCCACTCCGGATCGCGGATAACATACCGGCCCTCGTCTATCTCCCTTACAACATGCTTGAACCAATTTAGCCGGATATGATGGCCAGACGGGCAGGGCTGGAAATATTCTTTTTTATCTGTGTCCTCATACTCTGCGTCGATTCCAAAGCGTTTAAAGGTAGGGTTGCTTATGTGAAGTTGCCACCGGTAGTCGGAATGGCTTAAACGTTCCGGGGCCATGATGATATTCTTTTGACAGCATTTGTCCTCTTCATCGATGATAACCTCGTCCGCTGCATACTCTGAAAAGGCCGCGTCTGAAAAGCTATTTACAAAGGCAATATTCCCCTCGCCTATATCTCTTGACTTTACGCTTTCGGTTTGTTTAAGTCCAAATTCTTCTTTGGCCGCTTTAGCTAAGGCCCGGTAGTATGGGGTATTCTGTACAGATTTTGTGTACCGTTCATCGACGCAGCGTTTAACCAGGTCAAAAGTAGGCAGGACATAAAAGACGCGTAGCCCGAGGATAGCATGGCCGAGGGCCCGGATTACCGCGTATTCTGTGATCCCGTTTTGGGTTGATTTAATAATAACCAGATAGACCGATTTGTCATGGTAGATCTGTACCTGGTAGAAGTGGGTTTCAAAGTCAAGGTATTTGTTTTTATGGGTCTTATGATGTTTGACGGCTATCCAGGGTATAAAGTCATGCAGCCGCTGTGCCGCTTCGAATTGAATCAGATCTAAAATAACCTTCCCCCTTGCGAATATAAAAGGGTGTAGTATGTATTTTGCCGGGCCGGAAATCTTGAAAACCGTTTAACCTGGTCTTTCTTCCAGGCACCTTTATTTGTTATACCACACCCTAAAGTCAACAACCTGAGAGGATAAAACCCCCTCTTTAAAAACAAAGCCGGTTAAGGGACTTGAACCCCTGCTCGCAGGTTTGCAGCCTGCAGCCTTACCAACTTGGCTAAACCGGCATTAAAAAGGGCGGATGGTTTTTAGTTACGGCCTTTTCGACCTGCCCGCCTTTCCTTATCGGTTGCAATAACCGCTTTAAGGCTTGCATTTAATATTTTATTTACCATCGGCCCTTTAATTTTCTAAAACAGGATGATAGCTGCACTTCCGCAGCATGGCAGCTTTCGATTTTCACCTTTCGGTTACCGACCCCTAAAGGGAGCAGCCCTAATCCGGCTTGCCTCATGTTAGCGTCTCATTCCGCCATACCATCCCGGCAGGGTGTTGCCTCCCTGCGATCGCTCCGGTTTGAAAGGCCGTTCTTTACCCTTTCCAGCCATCACCGGCAGACTAAAATAATTATTTTAACGGGCCCCCATAGTCGATTAAATCAACAAGGGATTTCCCGGGGACGTGCCCTACAACCGATCAACGTTTTACAGTAGCGCCCGGCTCCACCGGCCCTATTTTGCATTCTATTTAATTTATTCTTGTATATCCGTCCTCAAATGCTTCGGCCGGTGAAAAAGATTTATAGCCGTCTTTGTAAACTACGTAATAACCTCCCGCTTGCGGTTTATGTTTTTTAACATAATCATAGTTTACATTGATCGGCCCGTATCCTTCTTCCGCTGGATAAAGTAAGGCGCTCCCGTCGGTTTCCCTTGATTCTTTTGTTGCTGTATCTGCATCATAAACAATAGTTCTAATTTTGATAGCATGTACAATTTTGTGACATTCATACTTAGGTAATTCTACCATTGATCCATCCATAATAAATCCTTTCTAATTAAATATCTTTTGTATCGATGTCCAGGTCTTTTAAATTGGGTACCTTATCCCCATACATACCGGTCATACGATCTTTATATGCTGCGTATTGTTCCGGTGTTAATTTGACATCGAATAGAGACGCGTTAAAATTGCCGGTTACACTAAAGCCGCCCATCCCCTGCAGGTAGATTTTATTTTTCATGATGTTATTAGCGGTTTGAATCTTCCCATCCTTAACAGCTTTTTTGTAAAGCTCTTCCAATTGGGCCAGATAAAGCGCCCGGGTTTCTTCCCGGCTCTCTGCGTTGTACTGTAAAAACTCTTCACGGGCCCGCTTTACATACATATCAATCATTCGATCGGACTTATCCCCAACGGTAACCCATCCCCTTTGTAGCTGTTCATTTTTAGGCAATGCGTCCATCTTAGAAATATTTTGAAAGATGTCTGACCGTCTGGTAATTCCGCAGACCATCATATAGCAGATTTGATTGACTATAGCTTCTATTTCGACCTTAGTTCTTTTGTCATCACCTGACATTTTCTACCCCGTTTTTATCAAAACTTAAAACAAATACAGGATCGGAGCATTTTAAATCCGTTTCAATACCGGACGATAACATAGATAATTCTAAGAATTTAACAGTCATTTTTCTTGAATCTTTCCTGTATCCGTTTCTAAACTCAATATAATCGTAGTCCTTACCTATCAGGCGTTTTTCCCAATATGGCTTAACAATCCTGTATTCTTTATCCTTTTTACCTAATTCTATATCATTAAACCATTTCTTTTTAACTGTAAGGTGTAAAGTATTGATTTTACTTGGCATTTTCTACCCTGTTCCTACCCATATCTTTAAGTATTCTAAAGACTAAATCTTTTATTTCCGTAAGGTCTTCACATACTTTTAATTGTGATAATAAGTCAATACTACACTCACCGGATAAACCGTCTTGATAAGCCTTTAAAATTGCCTCTCTAACCGTGCACCGATTACCCTTATAGGTCATAATCTGTAATTCCGGGGGGATTGCCAGGGTCTGCCGATTATTAAAAATCTTCCTGTATTTTATTTTTAATGCCCTGTCTGAGATCCCCCATGTGTAGTCTTTAAATAATATCTCGGCCCGGCATTTTCCCCAACATTTAAAAATAATATGTTCCTCTGCACTACTAGGATGACATATTCTTTTAATCTCTATTGTTGTCTTACCTTTACAAATAGGACATAAATCTTTTTTATCTAACATTTATATAGCCTGCCTTCTTGTATTTAAGATAGGTTTTGCTTTCTTTGAAGTATTCCGGGTAGTTGTTTTTCATCCAGGGGCGAATCAGACAGAATATTTTCCAGGCTGCAATACTTCTATTTTCTTCCGTTTCCTTGAAAGAATCGGCCCATATTTGATAATTATTATCCCCGCAGGCTTTACCCGTAAACTTTAACGGGCATTTTCCTTCCTCACATGCAAAATATTCACAAAATGCACAATGGTTAGGCAAACCGGATATTTCGCTAAATCTTGGCCAAAATCTTTTTTCATCCTCAAGCCTACCAAAAGCCTGATCTATCCAAAAATCAAAAGTGCTGTAAAAATGCTTTTTTTCTACTTCTTCATATCCCATAATTAGCACCCGGTTTTAATAATAGGAAGAGGACTATTTTTAATCCCGAACCATTTTGTATGAAATAAAAAAGAATGTTTCCAGTCATCTTTTTTGTTATCCAGTTTAATTTCTAATGGGGGAATTTTAAACCATTCTACAATTTTTTTTAAAGAACGCATTCTTTTTCTATGTCTTAACCTACGTTTTGATGCAATTCTGGCTTTTATGTAGGCTGCCTTTTTATTTTTTTCCTTATGGTTAATGATAATTGTATTAGTGGTCATTTTCAGCCCCCGGATTATCTATTTTTGTACTTAAAAAATCATTTTTATGTTTTATCCACCAGGCCAAAGCCTCTAATTCATCGGCTGTAAATTCACCATCTAAAGTAATTTTTTCATTAGAGACGTCCCAATAAATATAATCGACATACCTATGTAATAAGTTATTTTCTTTAATTGCGCCGTCTAAAATAGATTTTGCTTTATCTTCATTCATTTTCTTATCAACCTTACCTTATTGTATCACAGATTAAAAAATTATTTAATACCCCTATTTATCCGGGGTAAATTTAAAGCTGCCACGCTCTCCATTATCAAAGCCTTTAAAATATACCGCCAAAAAATCTAATAATTTTTTATTACAGTCGTAACAAATATCCGGGCGGTATTCCCCTCCATACCACACATTGAAAATAAGCTGAATAGTAAAAGGATGGCTTTCTGTCCCTCCCTCTTCCCTTGTGAATTTTTCCGTCTGACGTTTACATAAATCACAAGTTTTTTTAACAATCTTTTGCACTTCGATCATTTTTTTATTCCCTCCTGATTATATTTTTCTATTTCTACGCCGCCGGGCAGGATGGAATATTTAGCTTTAATTTTCTCTATGGTCTTTTTATCGTCCATTCCCTCAATATAGCCCTCGAATGTCCGCGTCTTAGGGTCAAAGCTATAAATAACCGTTTTTTGGTTATAGGGGATAAAATTTCCAGTCGGAACACAATCTGTTAAATCAATATTTCTTTTTGATAATATTTCCCTAATTGTTAAACAAGTATTATTAGGCTTTGCGTCGATCAGTGATTGGAAATACTCCTGGCGCTTCCGGGCTTTTTTTTCTGCTTTGCTTCGCTGTCTTTTATTCAATTTTCATATCTCCATTTTTCATAAAACAGACCCAATGTGTTTTTTGAGCTTTTCCAGATGGATGTCCAAATAAAGGTTTATATTCTGTTAATTTTAATATTTCTTTTAAAGGAATATCACATTCATTCCATTTAAAAACTAATATCCCATTTTCCTTTAATACTCTAAAACATTCTAAAAAACCTTTTTTTATATCTTCTTTCCATGTTTTTTTATCTAATCTTCCGTATGATTGGGCTAAAAAACTATTTTCACCTAAAAATAGGTGAGGGGGATCGAATACAACCAATAAAAAAGTATTATCTCCTATATCCATATTTCTAAAATCCATTACTTTTTCTGGTAAGCATTTTCTTATTCTTGCATCTTTTCCAGAACCTACAATTTTAGGTTGCATTACTCTACAATCAGCATATAAAACGCTTTTATTATTTTTATCAAACCAAAATTGTCTACCACCGCAACAAGCATCTAAAATTATTTTTTCCATAACCGCAAACCCTTTCTTGATATTTTTATCTATTTTTTTTCTAACTTATAATTGTAGTCATTAAAAAAGAATCTAAAAACGCTTTTTTCTCCATTCTTTTTTAATACTGTGCCGTAAACAATCCAGCCCAAAGCGTTTAAAGTCTCGGCCCCCCGGATATTTTCAATTATCCCCTGCTTTCCTGAATGGAAATAGCCCAATATTTTAACCTCCTGGCCAACCGTGAAAGGACAATTTTCTTTTGCATAGTCTTCTTTAAGACTTTCAATTTTATTTTTAATATCGTCCCTAACGACTGCTAATTCTGTATATTCTTTTTCATAATTACGCATATTTTTTTAAACCTCTTATTTTATTTACTGTGACAGTATAATGACTGATTTTCCTTAGCTTTGACCTTATCTTTTTAGTTATGGCCAGATGATTTTCAAGCCAGATATTAAAAAAAGTCTTCCGCATATCAAAAGCAATTTTTTTGATTTCATTATCAGAAATCATCATAAAGCCTTTTTCATGCTGCTTTTTTATCTTCCGCATGATCAACCTCCGGCAAATAATTTTCATAGTAAAACGACTCATGACAGGCCTCGGAATGAAAAAACCTCCAGGGGCCTATCCTAAATATTTTACCTATGTAAATAAAACCAAACCACCAAGGAACAAGATCCGTGACTATATCACCTCGAGCAATAATCAGATTTATGTTTTTAAACAACGGCCAGGCGTTCCAACAGAATAAAATAAATACTATGGCCGATGGTGCAAAAGCATAAGTTTTGATTATTAACGATGGTAAGTAAGTCATTAAGTAAGCAGCGAGCTCGCAGGCCAGATCCGCCCCCTGTGAATATCCGGATATAATGACTTTTTTTATATTGTTTGTGTAAATAATATTAAGAATTTCTTTTGTACAGCTGCAGACCCCGTAATAAAACCCGGTATGACCGAACCAGATTTTTTTAATAACAGATCCTTTTTTAGATTTTAAAGCTATCCGCTTTTCAAGCTTTGACTTTGCGTTCCAGAAAGTAGCGAGATCCGGAATAAAAGTATAATTTCTTTCCCAATCCCGATCGCCTTTTGTCTGTTGAAATTTTATATACATCGTGTCGCCCTGGATTTCATAATAATAATCAACCTGATTATAAGTTGTAATCCAGCCGGCCGCAGGCGTTTCAATAGTCCATCTGTAAAAAGCTTTTGTCCTTCCTGGCTTTGGGATCATTTTATTTATTTGCATCCTTAATAATATTAATAATAATTATACATTCTTTTTGAATGTGGTCTTTTTCCCGTATACTTTCGGCTATAGCCTCTAGTATCCCTTTAAATGGGGCTAATCTATTCCCCTTAGCATTAGCCCCGATAAGCATTAAATCAATTTCGTCTAAGTGTTCTTGATGATTGCACCTTTTGCACATAAGCAGCCCCTTTAATCTTCTATTAGTTTTATGTCAGTATCTTCGAACTGATTTACAGATTCAAGCTCTTTGAAGTTGTTTTTAATTTCGGCCGGGTTTCCTTTATAGAAAATAAGTAAGTATTCGTGAATCTTTGCGACCTTTCTGTGCTTCATGTAATTACCGGCCCTTTGCGCTGCAGACCCGATCGGGGTTATATAAATTATTTCATTATAAAACTTATACCCGACGCTGTCGAAACATTCTTTAATTCCGCCCTGCAGATCTACATAGCAGCCCTCTTGATCCCGAACGTCTCCGATCAGGATACACGCGAAGCGGTTGTCTTTTTGGATGTTATAGCACTTTTGTGCGACGTCTCTCATTCTCATTAAAAATTGACCATAGCTTTTGATTGTGCTTAAGTCTTCCGGAAGATCGCTATATACTTCTAAGTTCCAGTAAGGGGGCCGGCTGAATACCAAGTCAATTTCATGTTTAACGTACTTGTCTAACTCTAAAGCGCTGCCGTTGATGTAGATAGCATTCAGTTTATTTTTTTTGGCTATTTCATTATTTATGGCTACTTGTTCCGGTCGGATCTCTATACCTGTAAAATTATGCCGGTAATGGTCAGCTACAAAGCCTTTAATTACCCCGCCGGCAAAGGGGTCAAGTACCTCTGCATTATCCGGAGCAAACCAATGATAAACCACTTCGGCCAGGACCGGATCAATTACTGATTGCTGCGCGTCGTATTTATCCTTGTCTAATGTGCTGGTATGCATCAATTCCACGCTATCCCGGGTATTCCCATAATCTTTGATTAGATTACGCCAGATCTTTTTCCTGGCCTGCCAGCCTGGCATTTGTGCATTAATCACAGAGAATGGGGGGACGATGAATTTATCCGCTAACTTTGTTTTATGCTCATTCTCTTTTAAGAATATTTCAACATTAAAAGCGTCGAATTTTATGTCTGTCAGCTTTGATAAATCAAGGCCGTCGGTAAACTCAATAAATCCGGTTTTGGTTATTTTCCCGTATTGGGAAGTAATTTTTAAAAGTATTTGCTTTGCTTCGGTTAGATTTTTTGCAAGGATAGGAACGGCAGGCAAAGGAGGAATTATCCACCCTTTCTCGCGCATGTTATGTAAAACGGTCGTTCTTTGCGACCCATCAAGCAATTTATTCTTTTTTTTCTTTGTACCAGTCTTCCAGATAAAAACAGGGGCAAAAAAACCATGCTCAATAATGCTATTTTCCAGGGCCTCGGCCGCTTTCTGATCAAGCTTTTTTAAGTTTCCCTGAATAATGATCAATTCATCGAGGGGGATTGATTCTTTAATTCCCGTACAAGTTATTTTGATAGTACCTTTAACTAAAGGCCGGTCTGTCATGTCTTTGATCATGCTCATTTTATTTAATCCTTTCCACGGTTAAACCGTTCTTTTTATTTAATGTCTCTGAACATGGCTTACACACATCAAGCTCGATTTGTCCAAGCTTCCCTTTATGCGTAGCCTTTGCCCGCTTACAAAAAATACAGACCTTTTTTAACTTAATCATTTTTTAATATCATCCCATTTAATAAGCTTTCCGGTAAAAGGTAACCCATGATTATTTTTAAAAAAATAATAGAATTCCTCTACGCCGCTAAATCCTTCATCTTTTACAAATTGGCTTATTTCATGGGATGACAAATACACTCCATCGACTTTTATTGATCTTTCATAGACTGTAATGTCACAAATAGACTGACAAGTAGTAATAGCGATTTGTCTAAAATTGATTGTTCCGAGTCCTGTGTAGAGGTGAAGATTATCCCCTATCCGGACCGGTGCTTTATGATTTTTTCTGATTGTTTGTTTTTTTGTACCATCTGCCACAGCTGGCACAAATTGCGCTTTAAAGTCAATTAAAGCCATACACGCCCCCCGCTTCTAATTTATCAACCGTTTAGATTATAGGTTATAATTACTTATCTTTCAAGCCTTTTCTTTTACTGTCTATCGCCTTACTTATTTTAGTTTTTATTTTTTTTACAACAGGGGTCATATACTTAGTTGTTCCCCCTATAATCCGGGCCGCCTGGTAGATTAAAAAGGCGTCCGCCTCATCTGTATTGCTAAATTCCTTTTCATATCTAAACTTAATGGCCTGCAGGTATTCATTAGGGAAATCCCGTTTATTGATTTCTTTCCCGATTGTTAAACGCTTCCAGGTCTGGATCGGGATTTCAATTAAGGGGATGTTATGCAAGGCAAATATACACTTGATAACCCCCGCGACTTCACACATGCAGATCATGCTTTTGGTAAATTGTTTATTAAATCCGTAGCCCTCTATAAACCCAAAATCAAAAGCCGTATTAGTAAGAATTGCTTTAAAAGAAATATAGATATTTTTTAAAGCTTCCTCCCTGGATATCCGGGCTTTATTTTTTATGCTTAAACTTGCCCCCTTTCCTTCGATACTGGTATAAATACCGGTGCAATGTTCAGAAAAATCTATACTAATAGAATTCATAGTATTGGTTCGCCTATGTTCTTTTTTTGGAATACAAGAAAAAAAGTATAATTTTGCACACTTGCCCCGCGATCCTTTACCTGATAGGCCGTAGGTACAACCCTATGAACTATAAAAATCTGTCTATCAATTAAATAAAATTGAGCAAGTTTTTTAAAATTATTAGTCATTGCATTTCTAAATGATATATACCACTGATCGGATAAACTATAAAACTTGTGTTCCGGTACATAGTATTGATCAGAACATTTTAAAATTATTTTACCGTCCGGCTTTAAATAATTTATAAGGTGCTTAGGTGCCTCGGTCATCATGTGAATTAAATTATCATAAGTTTGGGCGTAACCGCCGTAAGCATCTTCCCTTTTATCCTTTTTAGCCTTCACCCCAAATAAATAAGGGGGATCAAAAAGAATCCCATCAAAGCAGCTGTCATACTTAAGATCCCGATAATCTTTACTTTCGATCCCTGGTAAGTCGTTTCTTATATCTGAAAAAGTAACATCATATTTACCCTTTACCCTTTGCCAGATGATACGCTCGCCGCAGCAAGGATCTAATATTTTATCATTTTCTTTAAAGTGGAGGGCAAGCACATCATTAAAAAAGTCTGATACTGACCCGGTGTCCCTAACACTTAACGGATATTTTGCCACTTAATTCCTCCTATTAAAATTTCAATTTATCAAGATTTTGTTGTAATATATTTTTTATTAAATCGGTATTATTTTTAATTAGTTCTTTTGCTTGTTTTTCTATTTCTTCTTTTACCATTCTTTCCATATTATAATTTTTAAATACATTGTCTTTGACAGCATTTTTAAAAAACTGCTCAAATGTTATGCTTTTTTCTGCATACCATCCGTCGGATTTTATAATATACCCGGACATTACTTTTTTAACTTCATGTGAAGTAATCCGGCCAGCTATTTTTTTTACTACGTTTTTAACTTCTTCAATTACAAGATCTTTTATTATTTCCCTGATTTCACAGCGAACCATTTTTTTTAAATCCATGCCTTTTATCATAGTTTCTACAAGTTCTTTGATTTCAATTTCCATATTTTAGTATTTCCTTTCATTTATTTTTTATCAAAATTGAATTTAGTTTCAATTCTGACATAAAATCGATCGTAAGCAGCTTCGAATATTTGTTTTATTTTTAGTACATCTTGCGGATAATAAGCGAGTACCGGGTGGGTGCACATGTGCTCGTAACCAATTACTAAACCCTTTATAGGTTCAACGCCTGCCCCGAATTTATAATTATCAAAATTAGTACCAAAGTTAAAATCCGCTTCTGCGTTTTGTTTAAATACACAATCTACGTCGCCTTTAATAAAGTAAATATCAAATATCCTGACCTCTGCTCCAAAATTAAAACTATAGGTCTGGTTTCTAATCATGCGTTGATCTTCATATATGCAAACGTCTTGCATAGGAAAATAACTTGCTTCAAAAAACAGTAAAAAAGCTAACCATTCCATTTTAATTACCTTTCTTTTTTTCAATTATGATTTTATGTGTGGATTTAATAGGCGTTCCCCACCCGGTAGGGTTAACATCCGGCTTTTTAGCTTCCGGATCTCCGTTAACTTGTTTTAAAAAATTAGCGTAATTAGTAATTATATTAACCGCATCTTTTTGACCTGCCGTATAGCCTGCCCTATGGATTATTAATCCAAAAAGAACAGTCGCTATAAACTCAATTAGCCTAATAAATGATTGAAAATTAAATAAACTTTCCATAATTTTTTCCCTCTTCCTGTTCATAAAACATTTTTTCAAATGATTTATACAGTTCATTTACAAATGTCGGATTGATCATTTTTAAGAATTTGTATATTTGCCTAAACATTTTATTAACGCCAGCACATGATCCCACGGCAAAACCCAAGAAAAAAGAGACAGAAATAATTAAAATTATTAATAGACTTGTAAGCATATCGCAACCCCTTTCCTTACAGAAAAGAGTATAGCTCGCTTTAAGATTTCGTACAAGGCTTTTTCATATTTTCTTTAAAATTTCTTTGACAACCTGGTCTAAAGTGTGGCCCCATGCCCCTATATTATAATCAAAATTGCTTAAGGTTGTCGGATGATTAGAGAATCTTATTTTATAAAAATCAGGGCCTTTATTGATATAAATGTAAACCGTAGACGTGCTTTTAGATTTATACATAGAAACTTTCCAGCCAAGATAAAGGGACATTTTGCTAAAATGCCACCAGGCGGGGATCTTCCGCTGTTTTTTCTTTTTATAATCCCATATTTTAGTTAAGTATGGGGTATTTATATCAATTTG
>Ga0075275_1000017_pt1 | contig 16963 bp, 17 predicted proteins | sample SF_Rice_5C_80N_3_FD_69769 | JGI IMG/M metagenome (GOLD analysis project Ga0075275, IMG submission 69769) | Rice paddy soil microbial communities from Twitchell Island, California, USA - SF_Rice_5C_80N_305 | ecosystem: Environmental > Terrestrial > Soil > Paddy field/soil | place: USA: Twitchell... | reverse complement strand
CACCTGGAGTTCGAAAGACTGCAAGGGAAATACATCGAATTAAAATTCCCTCGCTGATAATTGGTTCAATCAGAGATCAAAACACTCTCACTACGCCATGGACAAATTCAACTTGTGAATTTGGCTTTCAAGGTTTTCCAATTCATCCCGACACTTGGCGCGTTTAGCAATATTAACAAGAGCCATGAATCCGCCCACGATTACCGGAATAAAACCAATCCCATAAAGTGGGATTAGAAATACTCCCACCAACACTGCCCACAACCCAAATTTATATTGTTTATCCGCCTTGCTTATTTCCGTTTCCAGTTTTTTCTTCTGATCTTCAAGTTCAACAATTTTGATTTTCATATCTGCAAGTGAATTCATCGATCTGCCTCCTTTATTATTAAACAAATGAGGGCGGGAACATTATTCAATGTTTTTGCTCACGATTTCACAACTCTTATATTAAATCGTTCAGACGAAAGGACACGCCGCAAGTCGAACCAAAGTGGGAGCAACATTTCCACGCCACGCGAGGTGGTAATGTCTCCCAGGTCAATGATTGACCGCCAGCCGAACCAATCGCGCAAGATCCCAATAACAGTGGTCTTGGCCTCAATATCATTTCCACTAACAAACACATCGGTCTCCGAAAGTTTTGTCGGTTCGACCATCATGTTGCAATTCATGGTGTTCAGTGTCTTTACCACAAATGTTTCAGGGAAAGCCTTTTGGATCTGCTCACCCAATGAATCAACGTTGCAAACCGAAAGGATCAAATCTTCCTTTGAATAATCAATAGGGTTAGATGTATCGATCAGGATCTTGCCTTTCAAGTTATTGGCCCCGGCCTGACGCAAAGCATCCAGCGAGGCCGAACCCAATGTGCAGTTAAAGACGATCTCCCCGAAAGCCGCGGCATTTGTAAAGGTCCCGTACAGAGCGCGCTGACCTTCCTCCTTAGCCCAAGCAATGGCTCGCGGATTATCCGCATCACGTGCTCCCATGAAAACATCGTGTCCAAGCTGAATCAGTTTGGAACCGATCGTCCGCCCAACCATCCCAGTACCCAACACACCAATTTCCATCAGATTACCTCTGTCATGATTGAATTCTTTTCAATGCTCACGAATTCACACGAAGCTAATCTCACTCAACTGCCGCTTCAGCTTCTGCTTTTTTCGCCATCTTTGTCTTAAGCCATTTCAAGCGGAATGTTTCCTCGCGCTCCCGCTCTTCGAGAGCACTTTTGATGAATAGAACCGTCTCTTCGTATTCCGGGATAAAAATATACTGCAAAGCCTTGACCCGGCGCTGGGTCTTGCGTAATTCTCCAGCCAGTCTCCACACCGCCGTCATCAATTCAGAAAGCTCAGGTATGTGATTCAAAACTTCCCGAAAAGCAGCACTTGCTTCATCCAAGGTTGCGCTCGTAGCGCCCATGCTGTAAGTCATTTCGAGGGGTGCGCCGCGCGACTCAACCAACGGAATCGGAACGCCCATCACCCCTCGAAATTTAAGTTGAACATCCACGGTCTGACTCATCGCCAGCGCAGCCCACGCAACGTGATCTTCACCCATCGTCAGCTTGGCTTGCTCAAGCGCGTGATAAGCCGTCTCCAACAACTTCCAAACTTTTTCCTGCAACGCCCCCGCATCGTGAGCCATGCGGATCAGTTCGGTGGTCAATACCTCACGCTTGCGATCCAGGATCTCATAACCCTCGCGGGCAAATTGCAATTCCTGTTTCATGCGCAGCAGATTGCTGCGAGTGGGCGGAATATTAAGATGCGTCACGGTGCTCCGTATAATATTGCTTTATTTCGGCCGGGCTGACACGCGTAAGCTCTTCCTGTGGGAGCATGGAAAGCAAACGCCAGCCAATCTCGAGGGTCGTTTCGATGGTCCGGTTTTCCGTCAGACCTTGGTTCACAAAATCCTTCTCGAAGGCTCGACCAAATCTCAAATATTGCTGGTCAACTTTTGAAAGTTCCTCTTCACCAATGACCGATGCCAACGCTCGCACATCCTGAACATGTGCATACGCCGCAAAGAGTTGTGACGACCAATGGCTATGGTCAGCGCGCGTGCGTCCATCACCGATGCCATCCTTCATCAAACGTGAAAGGCTCGGCAACACCGCAACAGGCGGATACGTACCCTGATGGTCAAGATCGCGGTTGAGCGTGATCTGGCCCTCGGTGATGTATCCAGTCAAGTCGGGAACGGGATGCGTGATGTCATCGTTAGGCATGGTCAAGATTGGAAGCTGGGTGATCGAACCCTCGCTGGTCTTGATGCGTCCGGTACGTTCATAAAGTGATGCCAAATCGCTGTACAAGTAACCTGGATAACCTTTGCGACTCGGCACTTCGCCACGGATATTGGAAATCTGACGCAGGGCTTCGCAATAATTGGTCATGTCTGTCAGGATGACCAGCACATGCATCTGTCGCTCGAACGCTAAATATTCTGCCAGCGTGAGAGCGGCACGAGGCGTTACCAGACGCTCAACGGGCGGATCGTCCGCGAGATTAAGGAACATGGTCACACGGGTCAGCGCGCCGCTATCTGTAAATGAATCGCGGAAGTATGCGGCCACGTCATGCTTGACTCCCATCGCAGCAAAGACGATGGCGAACTGTTCAACCTTATCAGACTTCTGGCCGGAAGGAACACCCAACGTGGCCTGACGCACGATCTGCGCCGCGAGGCGGTCATGCGGCAAACCTGCGCCGGAGAAGAGCGGAAGTTTTTGGCCGCGCAACAATGTATTCAAGCCATCGATGGTCGAGATGCCGGTCTGGATGTAATCGACCGGATAAACGCGCGCGGTCGGGTTGATCGGCTGCCCGTTGATATCGGCCTGACGGTCCGCCAACGGAGCCGGGCCACCGTCAAGCGGCTTGCCCAATCCGTTGAAGATACGACCCAACATTTCCTCCGCCACCGGAATGTGGAAAGGTTTGCCGAGAAAGTGAGCGCGCGTGCCATCAATGGAAAGGCCGGTCGTGCCCGCGAAGACTTCCACCACCGCCACGCCTTCGCCAACTTCAAGCACACGGCCAAGACGCATCTGTCCGCGCGAATCAATGATCTCAACTACTTCATCATAGCCAATACTACCAGTACCTTCGACGAACACCAGCGGGCCTTCGATGCGGCTTACGCCAACAACCTCATTCACGCCGAGATCAAGTGCTTCGCTCATAGATAATCCGTCTCCAATTTCTTGATCTGTTCGTTCATGTCTTTTTCAATATCATCAAACTTGCTCAGGTCATCATTGGTCACGACCGTCTTCATGCGGATCAATGTGTTCACCACCGGCAGATCATGGATAACACCGATGGGAGCGCCAAGTTTGATGACCTTTTGTGCCTGTTGATGGAAGGAAAGGATCAGGTTCAACATTCTTATCTGTTTATGAACAGTCGAGAAACTATCCACTGCATCGAATGAACTTTGTTGCAGGAAACCTTCGCGCAAAAGGCGGGCTGTTTCCAAAACCAATCGCTGTTCATCCGGCAAGGTATCCGATCCAACCAACTTTACGATCTGTGAAAGCCGGCTCTCTTCGCTTAATATTTCCATGGCCTGCGAACGCAACGCATACCAATCCTGTCCGACTTCGCCCTGCCACCAATCGGCCACATCTTCCATGTATTCGCTATAACTATCCAGCCAGTTGATGGATGGAAAATGTCGCGCCGAGGCAAGGGATTTATCCAACGCCCAGAAACAGCGGATGAATCTTTTGGTATGTTGCGTAACCGGTTCGGAGAAATCGCCGCCGGGAGGAGAGACCGCGCCAATCACGGACACCGAGCCGGTGGCTCCGCTCAAAGTTTCGACTGCGCCCGCTCGTTCGTAGAACTCCGCCAAACGGTCCGCGAGATAAGCGGGATAGCCTTCTTCAGCAGGTAACTCTTCCAGTCGCCCTGAAATCTCACGAAGCGCTTCAGCCCAACGGGATGTCGAGTCCGCCATCAACGCAACGTGATAACCCATGTCACGATAATATTCAGCGATGGTAATACCGGTATAAATGCTGGCTTCGCGCGCGGCCACTGGCATGTTGGATGTGTTGGCGATCAACACAGTGCGTTCCATCAAGGGGCGTCCACTGCGCGGATCGATAAGATGCGGGAACTCCTGCAAGACCTCCGTCATTTCGTTGCCACGCTCACCGCAACCAATATAAACTACTACTTGTGCATCCGCCCATTTGGCGATGCTATGCTGAGTAACTGTCTTCCCTGAACCGAATGCACCAGGTATCGCAGCAGTTCCGCCTTTGGAAAGCGGGAAGAAAGTATCCAGAACGCGTTGGCCTGTGATCAGCGGCTCAGCCTTGCCCGTGCGTGATTTATAAGGGCGAGCCTTGCGCACTGGCCAGTGTTGCAACATGGTCAATTCCTGTTCGCCAGATTCAGTTCGCACACGAGCAATCGGCTCGTCAATGGTATATTGCATTTCCGGCGCGACCCAGGTTAAGGTCCCGCGCACATTCGGCGGGATCATCACGCGATGTTCCAACGCCTCTGTTTCAGGGACTGTGCCAAGGATCATTCCACCGCTGACCTGATCACCAACTTTGAGCTTTGGAGTAAAACTCCAACGGTCTTTCCGATAAAGAGAATCAAGGTGCATTCCTCGGCTGATAAAGGAACCGGTCTGCATTTCGATCACCGGGAGCGGGCGCTGGACACCGTCAAAGATGCTGCGCAACAGCCCGGGTCCAAGCTCGACCGAAAGCGGGAGTCCCGTCGTGTAAACCGGCGCGCCTGGATGCATCCCCGATGTCTCTTCATAGACTTGAATGGTAATGGTATCGCCCACCATGCCGATCACTTCGCCCACAAGTTTATCTTCGCCCACTTCAACCAGATCCAGCATGTTCACGTGCCGTGATCCCTTGGCACGGACGACTGGCCCGTTGATCCAGGTTACTCTCCCGATCTGTTCGCTCATAAAGACTCTCCCATCAAAATATGATGAACCGGAGAGCGGAGAGTATCCTGCATTCGTCCAAGCCGGGTCTCAAGTGTATTGTCATATTGGCGATGACCATCTTCTGTTTCCACAACCACGCCTGTCCCCTGCTTAAGTACTTCACCGATGATCACCTGCATTCCCAAATCTTTTGCAATTTTGTCCACCACACTGGATGTGAAAAACTTTCCAGTGATTCCATCTGCTCGAACTATGGCCTTTTTTGCGCCAAGCTGAACAAGGGCCTCCCGCAAAAGTAAATAGGCGGTCTTTTCATAATCTGAACTTTTTTGTATGGTGGATAATCTCTGTTGAGCAGTATCAAAGACGCTTTCAAGTAGTTTTTCGCGCTGCTCCAATTGCATGGTTCTGGCTTTCAATTGGGTCGTCGCAATCGCCTGACTACGAACGCGCTCCGCTTCCAGAGACGCCTTCTCGAGCACTCTGGCGCGCTCACTGGCAGCCTGTTCCATCGCCAGCTTGCGAATCTCTTCGGCTTTGGCTTTGGCGTTTGTCAGGCTTTCTTCAGCATCAGCGTGGGCATCACTCAATACCGCATGAGAAAGTACTGTGACGTCTTCATCCGTTGATTTCATAAGTACACATCCCAATCCAATCTTCCTCAGCAACGACCGCTGAAGGAAATTTTTAGAACTTTACGCCAATTGCCCGAAGCACAATCTCGTTGAGGGTGGGTTGATCGGCTCCAACGCCTTTCGGTCCCGGAATCTCCACAACCAGCGGTACGGTGCTTCGCAACTTAAGATGGTCCATCCTGGCTTCGATGAGTCCGGCCGCTTCCTGGGTTACCAGGACAATGCCTGCATCAGCATTCGATAAGGCTTCATCGAGTGCTTGATTGACCTCGGCAGCAGAGTTAACCACCTTGCCATGGACCCCGACCAATGAGAAGCCTAACACGGCCTCTTCATTTCCAATTACCAGGATTTTCATTGGAAGCCTATCGGTTCAAAACCAGGAAGGCGATAATGAGACCGTAGATGGCAATACCTTCTGCTAGACCGACGAAAATCAATGAACGGCCGAATGCTTCAGGTTTTTCAGCGATTGCGCCAACCGCGGCCGCACCCGTTCCGCTGACCGCAATGCCTGCACCAACAGTAGCCAAACCAGTCGAAATTGCCGCCGCCAACGATGCATATTGATCGCCACTGCCAGTTGCCGTCTGTGGGAGTAACCCGGCAGCCATTACTGCGGATGGCGACGCAAGCCAGACAAGGCCAAGCCCGGCTGCCATTAATCCGACTACGATATTAAAGGCCTTCATCCCGACCAGCAGGTTCTTCGTGACATCTGTGGGATTGTCCGAACGCCTGTATAGAAAATAGACCACGATCGGAGTCATCGGTATGATACTTGCAATTACTGCAACAACAATTTTCAGCATGATATAGAGCTCCTCTTTATTAGTTTTTTGACTTTTCGTGTATTTCTAACCCAGCGATTGTTTATGATCTTATCCACAAAGAGTTCCGGGTCATGATGACGATTACTCTTCTCCGGTAGGCAAGGGTGTCAGGGGCGCATACGGCATCCCACCTCCTATGAAGAATTTGCTGAAGAATTCGTAATATTCCAGACGCATGGTTTGAATGCCAACGATCAAGCCTTCAAAGCCGACGATGAATATATTGCCTATGACCAACGTGACCCAATAACCCATGCCCTTATCTGGTCCGACAAGGGCAGCCAGAATAAAGAATGCGGAACTCAAACCGGCATGAGCGACAGCGAACGCACCGACACGCACATAGGATAAGCTATTGCTCAAGAAGCTTATCAACTTCTCGAATAACTCCACGGCCGATTGAAAAAGGAACATACCCACGCCACCTTCGAACAATGGGCGATGACCTTCGACCAGATGCTTTAATAACTCAGAAAACATCACTGCCAAGCCACCGATAATGGCCAGGATCATGAATACCAATTTAGGAACCGGAAAACTTTGGATAAAGCTCGCGGCCGCAAATCCCAATAGCGACCAATAAAGCGTCAGACCGGCAACCCCGTTTGGATCAAAAAATAGACGCGCCCAATCGCGTGCGCGCCACGCATTATAAATATTGATCAGGAATCCAAAACTGAGAAGAACGATCCCGCCACCAATTGCAATCGCCAGGATCTGGATAATGTGATGAATCGGCTGAATCCAAATCGCCTTCAAAACATCCTCGTAGCCAAATATGCTTCCGTATAAGAAACCAAACAGGGTCGCTGAAAATCCGCATGCTGCCACAACGATCCCCAATCCTGACATACTCCGCAACGCCGGAACTTTCCGACTTGCCAAAAGCAAGCCAAATAATGCCAATACCAACCCATGTCCAACATCACCGAACATCGCGCCGAAAAGCAAAGGGAAGGTTATTGCCATCAAAATGGTTGGGTCTAATTCCTCATAACGCGGACGTCCATAAGTTGTGACCAATCCCTGGAACGCGCCTAGAATACCGGGATTCTGCAAAGATACAGGGATATGTTGATTTTGCATGCCAAGCCGCCTGAACGGGTTGCTGTCAATCAAGATATTGGCGGACGCTTTTTTAAGTTCCTGTGCAAGTGTTTCCAATTTGGATGACGGTACCCAGCCCACCACTACATACGTATATTGGAGTTTGCCATAATGCCCCATGGCATCTGCCAGCAAGCGGCTGGTTCGAACGCGCCAGAGTAACGTTTGGAGTTGATGCTCATAAGTTGCATGCAGTTGGCCAATCCTTGCCTTTTGCGTTTCAATATTCTTTTCCAGATCCTCAATATTACGATTAAGTGTTTTGATAATTTCCGAGGGTGTGCCTTTATGTATATCCGTCAATTCAAATGGATTCAGATACGCACTACGAGCCGCCCGCTCCAGAATATCTGCATTGCGCTGAGAACCAGTTAACCAGACGATGACATTCTCGCGATCTTTTTGCAGCGGCAACAAAACGTAGGGGATGCGCGACAGACTTGTCTCGAGACGGTCCAAGTTGGCAGCAGGCATAATGCCCAACATGGAAAAAACATAACGTGGGTTTTGCAGCAGGCTTATGTCAATATCGATATCAGCAATCGGCAGCAGTTGGCGTATATGATTTTGCAGTTCTTCCATCTTTTTGGTGCTGCTCGTCAACACATCGTTGGTATTCTTTACGTCCTGCTCAATTTGCTCCACGAGGGGACGCACCGCTTCAAGCTTAATCAACGTGGCTTGATCGGATGGCGGATTGCCATCTTCAACGGCCAGAGCCTGCATGGTCACCATGATCTGACGTTCAAGAGCAGCGTAAGCAGATGCACGCTCCTTCCAGGATTCGCCCACCTTACCCTCTGCATGCGAGCTCAAATAACTAGAATCGACCTGATGAAAAACTCCCTGCCGCGCCAAAACATTTGTGACAGGTAAAAGATCTTTCTCTGGAACAATTATTTCCAACTCGGTCATTTCTTGCGGAAAAAACATATCACCTCCGAGGTGTCCAATTATGTTTTCAAATCAACAGATCAAACGATGGCGGTTTTATCCAAATTTGTTTCCATCAAAAGGTAAGATGAAAATTTTTCGCTTGGCATTTGGGTAGATTTGGCTCCGATCAGCACGGTCAGATCTTGAAGCTCCAATTCATTCAGCAACACAAAAGCCAGTGGAAGGCTGATATTAAATGGATAGCCGGTAAAGACAGATTTAAATTGGGCGATAAGCCGTCGCTGTAATTGCAATTCCAGTTTAGGCAATCCCCGCTCCGGATCCAAGAGAAGCGCATCAAGATTACTCACCCCCGGATATAGGCGCTCGACCACCCGGCCAACGTCAGCACCCGCAGCAATCGTCCGAATATCCTCATCATGGACTTTGTAGCCAAAGGGCAGGGTGTAGTTGATGACTTCTTCCTCGGAAAGACGATGATAAACTCGATAACGTAAGGCCCACATAATATTGTTCAAGTCAACCAGCGGGCCGATAACACGAAGAGCCTGAGCATGATCCTGTCCGGGAAGTTGATTAACCGAAGCCCACAATTTGCGCCAATAACTTAAGTCGAGCGCCACTTCCAAAGGGAAAAGACTCTGCTCATCAGAGTAACGCTTCAATGCGAATGTAAGTGTCTCGTGATATGGGGTATTCGACAACAAAGCAATCGCGGCTTCGATATTTCCCGACTCCAACATTTGCTGTGCCGGAAGAATATTCAACGAACCCAATGGAAAAAGGACATCCTGTACCTGCTGCCAGGATGAATTATTGGCGATTCCGCGTAACACGGCTTTTAAATTATCGATTTCGAAGTGACGGAAAAGTTGAATTACCAGTGAACGCGTATTCGCGGGAGCTGAATGAATCACCGTCAAATAAACATCAGAGATACGGTGCTTGATCTGAGAAACCACCTTGCGATCATCAAGTTCCTTTTCATCGATCCGGTCTAGATATGGACCGTAAACTGTATTCTTGAGAGAGCTTACCAGCGCAGGTAAGTCTGTCGCTTCGGTTAATCCCACCTCCTCTTCCGATGAAAGCAGACCGGAATACATCACCCGAACACGCGAGTGAATGGCAGCATAGCCTGAGACCCCGCCCGATGGCATATGCGCTAATCCCTTCCGGCCACACGATCCAGCACGTAGCCGACGGCACGCTCCATATGACTCATCGCCAACCCCTTCATCCGATTCGATTTTTCTTCGGCATCGGCCAGGATCCGGGCGCATTCTTCCTTTGCTTCGGCATTCGCCACCAGGCGGTGGGCTTCTGCTTCAGCTTCAACTCGAGTTTTTTCTATGAGAGATTGGGACTCTTGACTCGCCAATACCGGCAGTTGTTCTGCCTCACGCAGCGCAGCCTCATAAATTGCCTGAGCCTGCTTTTCAATTTGCAGTACTTCCTGTATTCGTTTCTCATCCATACTATTTTTGACCTCACGAATCCTTTCTTTAAACAAGAACAAGAGTGGGCAAAAAGAAACCGGATAATAACAGCCTAAATAATGCGGTTATTATATAGCAGAAATTGGAAGGCATCAATCACCAATTTCAAAAAATCAATTCATCTTGTGCAAACTGGAATTAATAACATACGCATCTTCATCGCGACCAAAACGGCCAGCACCTCGACAGAGAATCCAAATCCCAAATTTGAGACGCGTTAAAGCACACGGATAGCCATAACATATCCGTGTGAGAAAATGAAATTATCAATGATGTGTTAAAAGACGTGAAGCTATGCTGACAATTTACTCAAACTAAAATGACCCGCACTATTCTTTTGAATCAAAGTCATCCATAATTCTTTGTGCGGATAAACGACCAGAGACCATGGCCGTCGGCATGCCCGTGCCGGGATGCGTGCTCGCGCCCGCGAAATATAAATTGTGATAACGCGGATGGCGGTTGTGCGGGCGGAAATATCCCAGTTGAGTCAGGTTGTGCGAAAGGCCGTGTGTGGAGCCTTTCATCAGGTTATAACGTTTGCGCCACGAAAGCGGAGTGAAATTAATTTCAAATTTTATATGCGACTCAAGATCGGCGATTCCCAATGTTGCCAGTTTGCGAAAAACATGCTGGCGCGCCTCATCTCGAAGTTGACCCCAATCCTGTTCCCCATTTTCGCTGATGTGCCCAACTGGCACGATTGCGATCAAAGTATCTTGTCCGTGCGGCGACATGGACGCATCGAGCCGCGCCGGGGCATGAACATAAAGACTCGGATTGGCTGGCAGGTCTAAGTCATGAATGATGCTCTCAAAATTTTCTCGATAATCGTCGGCGAGAAAAAGTGTGTGGGGTCCGAGCGACTCATAAATTTTATCCACGCCCCAAAAGAAACTGATGACCGAACATGAAAATTGTTTGCGCGCCAACGGCTCAGCCAGATCATCTTTTGGCAATAAATTATTGTAGACGTAAGGCAGGTCGGCATTGGCGAGGATCGCATCGGCCTTAAAACTTTGTCCATTTGTGAGATTGACCCCGCGCACGTGCGCCGAGTTCACGTCAATATTTTCGACGGTTGAATTGAAAACAAATTTAACACCTGCCTCGCGCGCCATGTCCACCAACGCTTCGACAACTTTATACATTCCGCCACGCGGATACCAGACGCCGTGAGCCAGTTCGGTGTAAGGCATCATCGAAAAAGTGGCAGGCGCATCGAACGGACTCAGCCCCATGTAAACATCTTGAAATGTGAATGCCGCCTTCAAACGCGGATCATCAAAATAAGCCGACATATTTTGATAATGATTCACGAGCGGCTTCAACTGAAACAAAAGCGGAACATTTTCAAGCGCAAAGAATTCAGACGCTTTCCTAAAATCGCGGTTGACCAATTTCTCGATACCAAGATCATAGTGACGATGACCCTCGTCCATGTAACGCAAAAGATTTTGAAAACTTCCCGGCTCGAATGCTTCAAGTTGTGCTTGCAAAGATTTCATGTCCGAGGTCAACGCAAGCTGACTGCCGTTATCGAAAACCAAATGATACGTCGGATCGACGCGTTGAAGATCGAGTCGCTCGCGCATGGATTCGCCCAATGCGGAGAACTCTGCCTCGTAAAGCAAAGGCATGACCAGCAAAGTCGGGCCGGTATCGAATTGATGACCATCGCGGCTGATGCGGTCACAACGTCCGCCCGCGTGCGAATTTTTTTCAACAACGGTCACTTCAAATCCATGCTTGGCAAGATGCGTCGCGGCCACGATCCCGCCGATGCCCGCGCCGATCACGATGACAGATTTTGATTTCATCATTTCCTCAACGAGCGCCATGTGCTGGTATAGTTCGAGACGGTACGCGCGTTCCATACAAATTGATCATAGATGAAAGCGTCAGCCAACTCATGCGCAATCCGGTCGTAAAACTTTTCCGTTCGTTGTATTCGGGGCGCAAATAAAAATTTTCTTTTTCAATCGTATCCAGCAACCATTCAAAGCGCGCGGTGTAAGCATAACCCGCCAGCCTGCAGCGCGGGTTCTCGACTCGCGCCAAATATTTTCTGCCCCTCTTGAAATATGTTCGCGCCAACATCACCCTACTTTGCACCCAGGCGCAATACGCATCGCTGTGAACATCCTGCGGCGTAATGTGATTCGCATCCAGCACTTCGCGCGGGATATTGAAATATCCGGCCTGCACATCATCGAATGTATCGCGCAACATATGCGTGATGTGCGCGGCAGTCACAGCCAGATAACGCGAACCGTCGCGCGGCGAATAACATTCATGGCCGATAAAATAATGCATGGCCTCGGTCACCGCGTTGGCGAGACGATGTGTGTACTCATTCAATTCATCCTGCGTAACGACCCTGCAGCGCCGCCCGGCATCGAAAGCCATCACCGCCATCATGTTGCGAAGATAAGATTGCAGTCCGCTGTTTTTTTCTGTGTCTTTGCGGATCAACTCAACCAACATTTTTTCTTCGATGGTTGCATCGAGGGCGGACTCGCCACGATAACATTTCTCAAGCAGTGACATTTGCCGTTTAATAAATTCGCCTCGTTCGGGACCCGAAGCGGATTCCGTGTCGATGACATCATCCACCCACCGGAAATATGCGTATGCGCGGTAAGCGTCTGTGACTAATTCGTGGTCAGCCAAAAAGCGAATAGTGTAATAAGTCTGTTTGCTAGCCGTCTTGGTAATGGACGGAGCAAGTAATTGATTGGGGGTTGTCTTTGTATTTTCCATCACCGTTATTTACGCAGACAAATAAATTTCGTTTCTCATGAACGAAGAACGCGAAGGATTTTTCCTTCGCGTTCTTCGTTGCTTCGCGGTTCATTCTTTGCTTTACCAAATTCCGGGCAGGATGCGTTTGGTTTGCTTGGCATAAGCGCGATATTCATCACCAAAAGATTTGGTCAGCAGTTCTTCCTCGACATTCATCCGATAAGCAAAACCCGGCGCCATAAAAATGGGAATCGCAACCAGCCCGATCAGACTCGAATAGCCGATGCAAATTCCCAACGCGATCAAGAAATATCCTGCATAACCGGGATGGCGGATGTAACGATACGGCCCGCTCTGAATCAGTTGATGTTCCTCCGTCACTTGGACATGGCCTGAATATTGCTCTCCGGCGGCGGCACGCGTCCAAAAACGTAATAACAAAGCGGTGACGATCAATATCAACCCGATGACTTGCATCCAAATCGTGCGTGGAAGAAATTCGGGGAAATAAATGTATTCCAGTGGCGGCAAGAAAAATGTAATAAGCATGCCCGGCAGGATCAGCCAGAACGATCTATCGCCTTTTTCTTCGCTGACAGTTTTACCGTCCGTTTTGGGTTGCCAGAATGGTCGTTTGAGAATCCAGGTATAGATGATCATTCCGGCAGTGTAAAAGACTCCGACTGCGAGCAACAGCCAGCCAAGGAAGTTTTTCTCCAGCGTTTCGTATCCAAGAAGAGCAAGCAACAGTCCAAGCGCCGGTGCAAGAACGAGCAGGAAAAATGTTGCGGTGCGACTCATCTCTTACTCCTTTCAAATGACCGCGAACCGACGATCATTTTTTGAATCGAATTCATCTTGACACTTTCTGCCGCAAAAATATTTAACACGACCACGCCAATGATGAGCAGAAATTCCCAACGATGAAGCGGCGCGAACTTGAACACATCGCGCAGAAATGGAACGGCCAGCACCAACGCCAGAAAACTGATTGCGCCACCCGTGATCCACCACAGGGCTGGATTCGGAATCTTAAGCGTGGACAGGATCGAGCGCGTCCGCGAGCGGTTGGAAAAGATCAGGCCGAGGTTGGCGATCACCATGCACACAAATCCGATCATGCGTGCCTCGCCCTCGCCATATCCGCCAAACAAAAGAAACGCATACACGCCAACAACGACTGCCAGAATTCCCAATCCCTGAATCAATCCTGAAAGAATCATCGAGCGGCCAAAGAGCGGCTCGTCCAATTTGCGTGGCGGACGTTTCATCACGTCGGCTTCTTCGGATTCCATTTCAAAGACTACCGAGCAAGCCGGGTCAATGATCAACTCGAGGAACAAAATGTGGACGGGCAACAACGCCAACGGCCATTTAAAAATGACCGGGATCAGCGACATGCCCGCGATGGGAAGATGGACCGAGAAAATAAAGGCCATCGCTTTTTTGAGATTATCGAAAATGCGCCGACCCATTTTCACGGCGGCCACGATGGACGCAAAGTTATCGTCCAACAAAACCAAGGCCGCAGCTTCGCGTGCCACATCCGTGCCGCGACCGCCCATCGCGATCCCAATGTGCGCCGCTTTCAGCGCTGGCGCATCGTTGACTCCGTCACCAGTCATGGCAACAACTTCGCCGTTGGCTTTGAGCGCGGTCACGATGCGTAATTTTTGTTCGGGCACGACGCGCGCAAAAATACAAGTTGTTTTGATTCGCTCCTGTAAATCTGCATCGTCCATTTGATCCAATTCCGGGCCGGTGATCAAATGATTGAGCGGCTTTAGTCCAATTTGTCGGGCAATGTTGCGTGCCGTGCCGGGATAATCCCCAGTGATCATGATGACGCGAATCCCGGCCGTGTAACATTCCTTGACCGCATTCGGCACCTCGGGGCGGATCGGGTCTGAGAGTCCGAGCAAGCCGACAAACTCAAACACAAAATCGTGTTGTTCTTTTGGAAGTGACGGAGCCTTGAAATGCGCCTTCGCCACACCAATCACACGCAGACCTTCATCGGCCATACGAGAAACTTGATCATTCAATTTCAAAGATTGCTTTTCATCAAAATGACATAGATCCGCGATCGCTTCGGGCGCACCTTTGGCCGCCACCAAAAAATCTTTTGCATCCGGCGAACGCCACACATCGGACATCGCCAACAATTTTTCTGAAAGCGGATATTCGCGCACAAGCGTCCAGTCTTTATGCAAATGATCCGTATTCGCCAGCGTGCGTCCACCCAATTCTTTCATCGCTTTTTCCATCGGGTCGAATGGATCAGCCGGGCTGGCCAAAATACTATATTCAACTACCTCATGCAAATGTTCCGGCAACAAAAGTTGTTTGCCATCCACTTCATATTGTTCGCCGTTGACTGCAAGTTTCGTGACCGTCATGCGATTGAGAGTCAACGTTCCAGTTTTATCAACACACAACGCAGTCGCAGCGCCGAGCATTTCCACGGCAGGCACGCGCCGCGTCAACACTTTGCGAAGCGAGATACGCCACGCGCCGAGCGCCAGAAAAATTGTCAGCACCACCGGGAACTCTTCCGGCAATGTCGCCATCGCCAGCGTGATGCCCGCTAAAAATCCTTGAAGCCAGTTGCCGCGCGTGAGTCCAAAAACGATCACGACCAACGCACACAATCCCAATCCAATCAACGCAAAATTTCTGACGATCCTTCCGGTCTGTTGTTGAAGGTTGGTATCTTCCGGTTCCAAAATTTGCAAAGCCTTGCCGATCTTTCCGATCTCTGTGCGCGGACCGGTCGAACGGACTTCTGTGATGCCCTGACCTTTGACCATCAACGTGCCTGAATAAACAAATGGAAGATCATCCCCGCCGGGACGTCCCATCTCGAGGCGACCATCCCACGCTCTTTTTCGGACCGGAACCGATTCGCCGGTTAATAAAGATTCATCCACGCTGACGTTGCTTCCGTTTAACAAGACTGCGTCCGCTGGTACTCGATCCCCCTCCGAGATCAGCACCACGTCACCGCGCACAACTTCGCGGCCAGCAATGCGTTGCTGCCTGCCATCGCGAATCACCAGCGCCCGTGGACTGGATAGATCGCGCAAAGCTTCCAACGCCCGTTCTGTTTTCTGTTCCTGATAAAGCGTGATGCCGATGATCACAAAAACAAAACCAAGCAACATCAGCGCTTCTTCCATGTCGCCAAGGATCAGATACAGCACACCACACGCAATCAGCATCAGGAACATCGGTTCCCGAATCACATCCCACATGATGTGGAAGATAGTACGCTTTTTAGAGGACGGCAATTCGTTGTAGCCATCCTGCGCCAATCGCTCCAAGGCTTCCTGTTCGGTCAGTCCCTGTAAAATAGTCTCTTCAGTTTTAGAGCTCATATACTCTCCATAAAAGATTGTTCCAAGTTAAATAGCCGCGCAAATAGCGCGAACGATTTCTAATTTGTCAAAGACAAAATAAAGTTTAGAAAACGACTGGAGGAGGAACGATCAAAAAGGAGAAGGTTCTTGGTGTGATGAGATAAGCTGTCAGAAAGCTGGCCAAAATAAGAGTCGGGACAATTGTCGCAAGTTGGACAGGAATTAATAAGAGCCCATCTGTCAAAAGCGAATCCAATGAACCATCAAAGTCAAAATCTGTAAACGGGGTCAAGGCAAAAAGTAAACATATTCCCACGCAAATGAGAATGAATCTCTTGAAAAATTCAGAACTTGCAAATGTTTTACTCATCCTGAACATGCTTCACGCCTTGCTGAAACAGATGAATAATATGCTCATCTTCGACAGAATAATAAACTTCCTTACCTTCTTTGCGCGAGGTGACCAGGCGCATTTGCCGGAGTCCGCGCATGTGGTGTGACACCGCCGATTCACTAATCCCCACCGCCTGCGCCAACGCCGAGACATTCATCTTGCCGTTCACCAGCACAGACACGATCCGCACGCGGCTGGTGTCGCTGAAAGAACGGAAGAGTTCCGCGACATGCGCCGCAGTATGTTCATCAAGGGCAATAGTAATGGGTCTGTGCTTCATTATTCAATACCTGAGTATATACTCATATATTATCATTGTACTCAATGCCGAGCAAAACGTCAACAGCAGGGGAATGATAAATTTCTGGATTTGTATTCCTCAATGCCTTCACAAGATACAAAGAACTTCTAAACAAAATCTAAACATTTGATTGATATTCTTTATTTACGAATCCAGCGAACACTGCGCCGAATATAACTTTTACAGATTCTGAAGATTAAGCGATGGAATATAATCCATTTAGACAGGCGCAGAGGCTCTTAAACAGATTTC
>Ga0075275_1000016_pt1 | contig 17516 bp, 18 predicted proteins | sample SF_Rice_5C_80N_3_FD_69769 | JGI IMG/M metagenome (GOLD analysis project Ga0075275, IMG submission 69769) | Rice paddy soil microbial communities from Twitchell Island, California, USA - SF_Rice_5C_80N_305 | ecosystem: Environmental > Terrestrial > Soil > Paddy field/soil | place: USA: Twitchell... | reverse complement strand
CCGCACCGCGGCGAGGCGATGCGGACGCAGAACCTGCTGCGGAAGGTGTCGGCGCGGCTGCTCGAGCCCGGGGAGGAGCTGCCGGCGGAGCCGGAAGTCCTGTTCGTCGTCTCGCCGGCGCGCCGCGGGTTCGTCTGGCGCGAGCTCGGCCTCGTCCTCCTGCCCGACCACCAGGTCTTCCGCCGCCGCGCCCCGCGCGAGCGCCGCCTCGGCGGCCGTGCGCTCCAGTCGTTCGCGGACCTCCGCACCGGCGACTACGTCGTCCACGAGGACCACGGCGTCGGCAAGCTGCTCGGCTTCGAGACGAAGGAGGTCGCCGGCGTCACACGCGACTACCTCCTGCTCGCCTTCCGGGGCGAGGACCGGCTCTACGTCCCGCACGAGCAGCTCGGCAAGGTCTCCCGCTACGTCGGCGCCGACGCGGGGGCGCCCGCGCTCTCGAAGCTCGGCGGCAAGGCGTGGCAGCTCCTCAAGTCGCGCGCCCGTGAGTCGGTGCAGGAGCTGGCCACCGAGCTGATCCAGCTCTACGCGCAGCGCCAGACGCAGGAGGGCGTCCCGTACGACCTCACGCACGAGTGGCTGCCGCAGCTCGAGGCGTCCTTCCCCTACCGCGAGACGCCCGACCAGGAGGCCGCGATCGAGGCGGTGAAGGAGGATCTCGAGTCGCCGCGGCCGATGGACAGGCTCGTCTGCGGCGACGTCGGCTTCGGCAAGACGGAGGTCGCCGTCCGCGCCGCCTTCGCCGTGGCCGTCAACGGCCGCCAGGTGCTGATGCTCGCGCCGACGACGATCCTCGCGGAGCAGCACTGGAACACGTTCAAGGAGCGCTTCCGCGACTTCCCCCTCCGCGTCGAGATGGTCTCGCGTTTCCGGGCGCCGAGGGAGGTCAAGCAGGTGCTCGCGGACTTCGCCGCCGGCAAGGTCGACGTCCTCATCGGCACCCACCGCGTGCTCAGCCGCGACGTGATCCCGAAGGAGCTCGGTCTCGTCATCCTCGACGAGGAGCAGCGTTTCGGGGTCAAGCAGAAGGAGCTGCTCAAGTCGCTCCGGCTCGAGGTCGACGTGCTCACCCTCTCGGCGACGCCGATCCCGCGCACGCTGCACCTCTCGCTCGCCGGGATGCGCGACATCTCGATCATCGAGACGCCGCCCGAGGGCCGCCTGCCGATCCGCACCACCGTCGGCGAGTACGACGAGGAGCTCGTGAAGACGGCGCTCGAGCGCGAGAAGGAGCGTGACGGCCAGGCGTTCTTCCTCCACAACCGCGTCGAGACGATCGAGGACCGCGCCGAGCAACTGCGGCAGCTCTGCCCCGACCTGCGCTTCCTCGTCGCCCACGGGCAGATGCGCGAGAAGGAGCTCGAGGAGAAGATGCACGCCTTCCTCCGCGGCGACGCCGACGTGCTCGTCTCGACGACGATCATCGAGTCGGGGATCGACATCCCGCAGGCGAACACCTTGATCGTCGAGCGCGCCGACACGCTCGGCCTCTCGCAGCTCTACCAGATCCGCGGCCGCGTCGGCCGCTCCGACGCCACGGCGTTCGCGTACCTCTTCTACCCGGACGCGCACGAGCTGACCCCGGAGGCGCGGGCACGGCTCGCGACGCTCGCCGACCACACCGAGCTCGGCGCCGGCTTCGCGATCGCGATGCGCGACCTCGAGATCCGCGGCGCCGGCGAGCTGCTCGGCGCGGAGCAGTCCGGCCACGTCGCCGCGGTCGGCTTCGAGCTCTACGTCGAGATGCTGAACGACGCGGTCGCCGAGCTGCAGGGCCAGAAGCGCGTCGCCGTCCGCCCGGTGCGGGTCGACGCGCGCATCGACGCATACGTGCCCTCGACCTACGTCGATTCCGAGGCGCTGCGCATCGACGTCCACCGTCGGCTGGCGCTCGCCGAGACCGAGGACGAGCTGCGCGAGCTGCAGGCCGCGCTCGAGGACCGCTTCGGGCCGTTGCCGGAGCCGGTCGGAAACCTGTTCGCGATCCAGGAGGCGAAGGTGAAGATCGCCCGCCTCGGCGCCGACTACCTCGTCTTCCAGCAGGGCAAGGCGACGGTCGGCCGGCTCGTGCTCGGCTCGGGCGAGCTGCGCGAGCTGCGCGACCGCCTCAAGACGGCGATCTACACCGTTGCCAAGCAGGAGGTGAGCCTCCGCAGCCAGGACGGATTCTCCCAGGCAGTCGGCCTCGTCGATGCTATCTTGGACGCGCGCCAGGCGGCCTGAGGTCTCGTATCTCGCGCCCGGCTCCGTCGCGACACCTACCTCACTGGATGGACATGAAGACGCTTCGCTTTCTGCCGTTGCCCCTCTTGATCGTCGTCGGTCTGCTCGTCGCGGGCTGCGGCGGCTCGACCAAGACCGTGCCCCAGAACGCGGTCGCCGTGGTCGGCTCCGACACGATCACCAAGGCCCAGTACAACGACCTCCTCGCCTCGGCGAAGTCGACGTACAAGGCGCGGAGCACGACCTTCCCGAAGGTCGGCACCGCCGCCTACAAGTCGCTCTCCGACCAGGCGGTCAGCTACCTCGTGCAGGAGTCGGAGCTCGAGCAGAAGGCGAAGGATCTCGGCGTCAGCGTCACGGCGAAGGACGTCGACACGCAGCTGAAGAACCTGAAGAAGCAGTACTTCAACGGCAGCGAGAAGAAGTACCAGGCGCAGCTGAAGGCGCAGGGGCTGACCGAGGCACAGCTCAGACAGGATCTGCACGCGCAGCTCCTCTCGCAGCGGCTCTACACGAAGGTGACGGCGGACGTGACGGTCGGCGACAAGGCCGTGGCCGCGTACTACAAGGCGCACAAGAGCACGTACGTGACGCCGAAGACGCGCCAGGTCGCGCACATCCTCGTCAACAGCAAGGCGAGGGCGCTCCAGATCGAGACGCAGCTGAAGAGCGGTGCCAGCTTCGCCGCGCTCGCGAAGAAGTACTCGAAGGACACCGGCTCGAAGAACTCCGGCGGCAAGCTCTGCGTCGCGCACGGCACCTCGACCGCCGACGGCAGCTGCGTGACGACGGTGGCGCCGTTCGACAAGGCGGCCTTCTCGCTCAAGACGGGTGAGGTCTCCGCGCCGGTGCACTCGACCTACGGCTGGCACGTGATCAAGGCCGAGGCCGAGGTGACGCCGGCGCACACGACCCCGCTCTCCGCCGTCAAGTCGACGATCCGGACGAGCCTGCTCTCGACGAAGAAGACGAAGGCGATGACGACCTGGGTCGACCAGCTGAAGAAGGACTTCCAGTCGAAGATCGCCTACCAGTCGGGCTACACGCCCGCGACGACCGGCACGACGAGCACCGCCGCGGCCACGACCTGAGATGGAGGGCCTGGCGACGGCCCTGCTCGAGCTCCAGCGCCTGACCGAGCGGTTGCGGCGTGACTGCCCGTGGGACCGGGAGCAGACCGCGCGCACGATCGTGCCGCACACCGTCGAGGAGGCGTACGAGGTGGCGGACGCCGCGCTCGCCGGCGACGACGCGAAGCTCCTCGACGAGCTCGGCGACCTGCTCTTCCAGGTCTACTTCCTCGCCCTGCTGCTCGAGGAGCGCGGCGCCGGCGACCTCGCCCAGGTCGCCGGGCTCGTGCACGAGAAGCTCGTCCGCCGCCACCCGCACGTCTTCGGCGACGCCGAGGCCCGTACCGCAAGCGCGGTCCGCGGCCGCTGGGAGGAGATCAAGCGGGAGCAGGAGGGCCGCGAGGGGATCTTCCACGACGTGCCGGAGTCGCTGCCCGGGCTGCTCTACGCGCGCAAGGTGCAGCGGCGCGCGGCGTCGGCGCGCTTCGACTACCCGGACGCCGCGAGCGCCGTCGCCGACCTCGACGCCGAGCTCGACGAGCTGAAGGCCGAGCTCGCCCGCGGCGTCCCCGCCGCCGAGACCGAGCCCGACCGGCGCCAGGCGGACGAGCTCGGCGACCTCCTCTTCGCCGCGGTCAACGTCTCGCGCCTGCTCAACGTCGATCCCGAGCTCGAGCTGCGGCGCGCGGCCGCCCGCTTCCGTGAACGCGTGGAAGTTGCGGAGGCCCTCGCGGCGCGCGACGGGGAGAATTGGGTCGAGCTGCCGCTCGAGCGGCAGGACCACTACTTCGACCGCGCCAAGGAGACCTCCGAATGAGCCGCATCGCCAGCGTCCACGCCCGCCAGATCCTCGACTCGCGGGGCAACCCGACGATCGAGGCGACCGTCCGCCTCGAGTCCGGCGAGCACGGGCGCGCGGCCGTCCCCTCCGGCGCGTCGACCGGCGTGCACGAGGCCGTCGAGCTGCGCGACGGCGGCTCGGCCTACGGCGGCAAGGGGGTCACGCAGGCCGTCGCGAACGTCGTCGGCGAGATCGCCGACGCGGTCACCGGGATGGAGGCAGGCGACCAGGAGGCGCTCGACCGGCGCCTGGTCGAGCTGGACGGCACCCCGAACAAGGGCCGCCTCGGCGCGAACGCGATCCTCGGCGTCTCGCTCGCGAATGCGAAGGCGGCCGCGCGCGAGGCGGGGCTCTCGCTCTACGAGCATCTCGGCGGCGAGGAGGCGACGACGCTGCCGGTACCGATGCTGAACGTGATCAACGGCGGCGTCCACGCGGCCAACTCGATCGACCTGCAGGAGTTCATGCTCGTTCCGGTCGGCGCCGACAGCTTCGCGGAGGCGCTCCGGATCGGCGCCGAGACCTACCACGCGCTGAAGAAGGTGCTCTCCTCGCGCGGCCTCGCGACGGCGGTCGGCGACGAGGGCGGCTTCGCCCCCGACCTCGGCTCGACCGAGGAGGCGATCGAGGCGATCCTCGACGCGGCCGAGCAGGCGGGCCACCGCGACCGTGTCGCGATCGCGCTCGACCCGGCCTCGAGCGAGTTCTTCTCCGACGGCGTCTACAGCTTCGAGGGCAGGACGGTCGAGCCGGAGGCGATGGCCGACTTCTACGCCGGACTCGTCGACCGCTTCCCGATCGTCTCGATCGAGGACGGGAACGCCGAGGACGACTGGGACGGCTGGCGGCTGACGACGGAGCGGCTCGGAGAGCGGATCCAGCTCGTCGGCGACGACATCTTCGTCACGAACCCCGAGCGGCTGCGGCAGGGCATCGAGCGCGGCGTCGCCAACTCGATCCTCGTCAAGGTCAACCAGATCGGGACCCTGACCGAGACCATCGAGGCGGTCCGGCTCGCTCACGAGCACGGGTACTCGGCCGTGATGTCGCACCGCTCGGGCGAGACCGAGGACGCGACGATCGCCGACCTCGCCGTCGCGCTCGGCACCGGCCAGATCAAGACGGGCGCTCCGGCGCGCTCCGACCGGGTGGCGAAGTACAACCAGCTGCTGCGGATCGAGGAGCTCCTCGGGAGCCGCGCGCGCTATCCGGGCTGGGACGCGTTCCCGCGCGCGGCGCGCTGACGGACGACGTGCCGCAGCGCCGCTAGGCTAGGTTCGTGGCGCTGGATCGCCGGACGAAGATCGTGGCGACGCTCGGTCCCTCGACCGACTCGCCCGAGCGGCTGCGTGCGCTCGTCGCAGCCGGCGTCGACGCAGTTCGCTTCAACCTCTCGCACGGCAGCCACGACGAGCACTCGCACCGCGCCTGGCTCGTCCGCGAGATCGCCGCCGAGGTCGGCCGCCCCGTCGCGCTGATCGCCGACCTCCAGGGGCCGAAGCTCAGGATCGGCGACCTGCCCGAGCCGATCGTGCTGACGAAGGGCGAGCAGGTGACGGTGTGCGCCGAGGAGGCCGCGACGGACGGCGAGCTGCCTGTCGCGCCCGCCGTGATCGGCGACGTCCTCGAGCAGGGGCACGACATCCTGATCGACGACGGGCTCGTCCGCCTGCGCGTCGACGAGGTCACCCGGGGGCGAGCCCGCTGCGCCGTCCTCGTCGGCGGCCGCGTCAGCTCGCACAAGGGCGTCAACCTGCCCGGTGTCCCGATCCCGATCCCCTCGCTCACGCGCAAGGACACCGTCGATCTCGAATGGGCGCTCGAGACGGGTGTCGACTTCGTCGCGCTGTCCTTCGTCCGCTCGCCCGCCGACGTGCGCGACCTTCGCGCCCTGATCGAGCAGGCGGGCTCGCATGCCCACGTGATCGCGAAGATCGAGAAGTCGGAGGCGGTCGACGTGCTCGAGGACGTCCTCTCCGAGACCGACGCCGTCATGGTCGCGCGCGGCGACCTCGGCGTCGAGATCGGCCCGGCGCTCGTCCCGCTCGTGCAGAAGCGGATCATCCAGAAGGCGCTCGAGCGCGGCAAGCCGGTGATCACGGCCACCCAGATGCTCGAGTCGATGGTCCACTCGGCCGAGCCGACCCGCGCCGAGGCGAGCGACGTCGCGAACGCGATCCTCGACGGCACCTCGGCGGTGATGCTCTCCGGCGAGACCGCCGTCGGCGACTACCCGGTCGAGGCGGTCGCCTACATGGACAGGATCGCGCGTGCGGTCGAGCCGAGCATGAGCTACCGGCACGAGTTGCCCGAGGCGGAGCAGAACCCGACGATCGGGGTCGCGATGTCGAACGCGGCGTGCGACCTGGCGGAGGCGCTTCGCGCGACGGCGATCCTCGTCCCGACCTTCACGGGCCGCACGGCCAGCGCCGTCTCGCGGCTGCGCCCGCGCCGGCCGATCGTCGCCCTGACGCACGTCGACTGGGCGATGCGCCAGCTCGCGCTCGAGTGGGGCGTGACGCCGGTGCTGATCTCCGAGACGAACGACGTCGAGGACCTGTGGAGGCTCGCGGTCGACGCTGCGCGCGACGCCGGGCTCGTCGAGACGGGAGACCGCGTCGTGATCACGGCAGGCACCGCCGTCAACATCCCCGGGTCGACGAACGTGATCAAGGTCGACATCGCCTAGAGGCTTGATGTGAAGTAGCCGGGTCGCCCGGATGCCGCCCCAGGCACGGCACGAGGTCGTCTCGTCGGCCTGGCTCGGGCCTCCGGCCTGTGCTGCGACCGCCGAGCCGCCCTCGCCTGGCCTGAAACGGCCCCGAACGGACGTGTATTTCACATCAAGCCTCTGGCGGTGCGCGTTTCCGTCCTTGTAAACGGCAGGAGCCGTGTGTATGACTCGCCCAACTCGGAGCGGGGGGCCGCATGGACTACACGTACGAGTTCGTGGACGGGGCGTTCGACCTGATCGTCACCATGGCCGGCGTGGCGTCCGTGGCGGAGATGCTGCAGCAGCGTGAGGCGCTCCTCGCAGATCCACGGCTGCAGCCCGGGATGAGCGCCCTCTACGACTTGACCGGGGTGGACGGCTCGCAACTCTCCCACGACGACGTCTTCGACCTCGCGGCCGACGCCGGCCGGTTCGAGGCCGCGCGGCTGCACGCGATCGTGCTCGCCTCGCCGCAGCCCCTCGCCTTCGGGCTCAGCCGCATGTATCAGGGCTACACCCGGCGCGTGCGCCTCGCCGACCACTTCGCGGTCGTCGATTCGGTCGAGGAGGCGTACGCCTGGCTCACCGGCCTGCCGCCCGCCGACGGCTGAGCCCGCCGCCGGGACGGGGAGGATGCGCGCGGCGCGGCGAGAACTCAGCGGCGTGTCTGCGAGGAAGGGTCGCCGCCGCCTGCGAGGAGCCGTCGCCCGCCGTTGGGTTGCCGTCGGCGCCCTCGTGCTCGTCGCGCTCCTCTACTACCGGCCGACGCGCGCCTATCTCGACGCGAGGAGTCAGCGCAGCGACCGCGCCGCCGCGGTGCAGCGGCTCCGCGACGAGCGGGCGACGCTGAGGCGGCGGCTGCAGGCGTCGTCGTCGCTCGACGTGCTCGCGCGCGAGGCCCGGGCGCTCGGATTCGTCCGCAAGGGCGAGCACCTGTTCATCGTCAAGAACGTGCAACAGTGGCGGAAGAAGCTGCGCGTGAGCAATGCTCCGCGCAGTGGCGGCTGAACCCGAGAGCGACCGGCAGCTCGTCGCGCGGCAGCTCGGCCGCGAGCCGCGCGCGTTCCGTCGCGTCGCCGTCCGCTGCCCCTTCGGCGCTCCGGCGGTGACCGAGCAGAGCCCGTACAGCCACCGCGGCGAGCCGTTCCCGACCACCTACTACGTCACCTGCCGCCACCTCGTCGCCGCGCTCTCGCGCCTCGAGGCGGCAGGGGGCGTCGAGCGCTGGACGGGCGAGGCGAGACGCGACCCGGACCTCGCGGCGAGTCTCCTGCGCGCGGACGAGGAACAGCGCCGGATCCGCCGCGAGCTCGCAGGCGGCGAGACCGGGCGCGACGCGGGCGCCTCGCTCGACCTCGGCGTCGGCGGAGCGGGCTCGAGCGGCAGCCTCAAGTGCCTCCACGCGCACGCCGCCTTCGCGCTCGCCCGGCCCGGCTACGCGCTCGGCGAGCGGATCGTCGCGGAGCTCGAACCGCTCTGGCCGGACCGGTGCTGCACGCCGACTACCCTGCCCGGGTGACCGGCCCTTCGCTCGAGATCATCCGCCAGGAATGGGTGGACGGCGCCCGCCGCTTCGAGGCGGCCCGCGACGATTCTCGCCGGTACGAGCGGCTCCTCGTTCAGCTGGAGGTGGTCGGCGACGAGCTCCGCAAGCGCGTCGGTCAGACGTACACGCTCACCGAGCTCGCCGCCGCCTACCCCGACGCGGAGCGCTGGGCGCGGAGCCTCGTCGAGGACAGGGCGCCGTCCCCCGGCTGGCCGCGCGACCTCGCGCTCGTGCTCGCCGCCGCCTTCCACGCCTACCAGCGCGGCGCGGTGGACTACCTGTCGTGACCGCCGGAGCCCCACGCCCGCGGCCCAGGCCGAGCCGGCGCCGCACCGCCCGCGGCACAGCGCTCCTCTGGCTGCTCGCCGTCGCCGCCGGGGCGGTCGTCTTCGCGCTCGGCGTCGCGCTCGGCGAGGCGCTCCACGACAACCCGGTCCCGGGCGTGACGACGACCAGCGTCACGACGGTCGGCCCCTAGATCGCCCCGACGCTCTGCCGACGTTCGCCCAGGTTCGGTGGTGTAAAAAGCGTCAAGTTTGGCCAAGTTCCCCCCGATGGGCTACCGCGAGGACACCGGCCGCAGAGATCCGGAGTGGCTCACGCTCGGGCAGGCCGCACGGTTCCTCGGCGTGGCCCAGAGCACGATTCGCAAGTGGTCGGACCAGGGCCGCGTGCCGGCCTTCTACACGCCGGGCGGCCATCGCCGCTACCGGCGCGGCGACCTCGAGACGTTCCTCGCCCGCTCCGGCCCCGGCCGGACGCAGAAGGGCCCGCTCGTCCTGCTCGTCGACGACGACGACCGCGTCCGCGAGCTCGTCCGGGTCACGCTCGAGCTCGAGGGCTACACCGTGCAGGAAGCTGCGGGCGCCGAGGAGGGGATGAACGCGATCGAGGAGCGAAGGCCCGACCTCGTCCTCCTCGACGTGATGATGCCCCACGTCGACGGCTGGGAGATGCTGCGCCGCATCCAGGAGCGCCACGGCGCCGGTGCGATCCCGGTGGTCATGTTCAGCGGCAAGGCCGACGAGGATGCCCAGCGCCAGGCCGCCTCGAGCGGCGCGACCGGCTTCGTCGGCAAGCCCTTCGACCTCCAGCAGCTCATCGATCAGACGAAGGCCGTCGCCCCGGTCTAGCCGGCCGTGAGGAGCTCCGCTCGTCACGGCTCTCGACGGACTGCGCGAAGCGACGCTTCGCGCGCGAGGATCACTCGTCGCGCAGCAGCCCGGCGGCGATGAGCGCGATCGCGGCGGCGAGGCTGACGTAGACGCCGATGCCGCGGCTCGTGGCCGCGAAGTACGTGTCCGGGACGGAGAGCAGGCGGATGAGGACGAAGATCGTGGCGAGGGCGCCGAACGCGATCAGGACGAGCCGTTCCGGCACGGTGGCGGGTAGCGCGATCCCGGCTTCGCGCAGCGCTTCGAGGATCAGCGTCGCGAGTCCGATGAAGAAGACGAGCTTGCCGAGAGGCCCGGTGTGCCAGCCGGTGACGGAGAGCGTCAGCCCGTCGGCCTGCGTGCCCGCGTACCAGTCGGTGAACGCGGAGACGGCGAGCACGAGGCCGGAGACCCACGCGATCCGCTCACCCCAGTCCGCGGGCATCGGGGCGCGGGGAGCGGGCTGCGGCCGGCGCAGCTCGGGGTCGGAGCGGAAGGGCGGCAGGGGCTCGGGCGTTTGCACGGCTTCCAGTATGGGGAAAACGTCGGCGCGACGTGAGGACGAACGGGGTGGAGGAGAGGACGATCGTGGACCCTGGAGGCCCGGCTGCGCATCCGGTCGACGACGCGCTGGCGGACGCGAGCTTCGTCGAGTTCGCGGCTGCGGGCGCTCCCGGCGACGGCGACTTCCGCTGTGCGGAGTGCGGATACGGCGCGGTCGTCCACCACGAGCTGCCGCAGTGCCCGATGTGCGGCGGCACGGTCTGGGAGCAGTCCCGCTGGGGCCGCTTGCGGCTCCCTCCCGGCGAGCCGCTGCAGTAGTCGGTCTAGACGCCGAAGAGGTGCTGGATCTCGTGCCAGCTGCCGACGACGAACACGACCGCGAGGGCGATCAGGACGGCGAGCACGATGTAGAAGCGGTAGTGCGCGAGCCGGCTCTCCTCGCGCTGCCGCACACGTTGTTGCCGGCGGGCGCGGTGGTAGCGGTAGCGCAGCTCGATCGACGAGGGGTCGATCGGCGGCTCGGCGTCGTCGTCCGCGGGGACGCGGTATGCCGGCAGGGCCATGCCGGGATGGTAGACCGCCCCGGGCGGCGATGCGCCGCGACCGCGATACTTGAGGCGAGGTGAGCACTCTCGCGCAGCTCGATCCCGCCCGGCGCGGGCCGCGCGGCGTCTCCTCGGAGGCGCTGGCTGCGCTCGCCCGCGGCGTCGGCGACGCGGCGGGGCGGGAGACGGTTCGCGAGGCGCTGCGCGACCTCGCCGAGCCGTTCCGCGCTCTCACGGGCGCCGACGTCGCGCTGATCCGTCTGCTGGATCCCGCGTGCGAGGGGCTCGAGGTGGTCGCGGTCGCAGGCCCGGCGACGCTCGCGGCCGAGCTCGAGGGGGCGCAGCTGCCCGCCGGCGACCTCCCGGAAGCGGCGCTCGGCTCTCTCGCGGAGGCGCCCGAGGCGGTGCGGCGCGCGGCCGAGCGCGCAGGCGCCGAGGCGCTCGTGCTGCTGCCGGTGCGCGTGGGGAGCGTCGCTGCGACGCTCGAGCTGCTGCGCCTCGAGGGGGCATTCTCGGCCGGGGACCTCCTCGCTGCCGAGCTCGCCGGGGCCGAGCTCGCGCTCGTGCTCCGCGCCTTCGAGGACAGGCCGGCCGACTCCGTCTCGTCGCTCGCCCGCCCTGCGCTCGAGCTCGCCGGCGAAGCGCTCGCCGCCGCGCTCGACGACGTCAACGCGGCGGCCGGGATCGCCCGCGTCGCCGCCGGTGTCGCCGGCGCCTCGGCGGGGATCGTCTGGGAGCGCACGGAGGACGGCCGGCTCGTGCTCGGCGGCGTCCACGGCCTCGGCTCCGAGAGCGACCTCGAGCCGGCGCGGGAGCTCGCGGCGCGGACGCTGGCAGAGCCGGGGCCGGTGCGGGCGCTCCCGGCCGAACAGCTGCCCGACGGCTGCGGCGTCTCGACGACGGTTGCACTCGGCCGGCCGCCCGCGGGCGTGCTGCAGCTGCTCCATCCGCCCGGGAGCGGGCCGGATCCCGACCAGCTGACGCGGCTCGCCACGTTCGGCGTTCGCGCCGCGCACGCCCTGCGCGCGGGCGAGCGCACGCGCGTGCTCGCGCTCGAGCTGGAACGGACGCGCGCGCTCGTGGCCGTGATCGGGCAGGCGACAGCGGAGCTCTCCGTCGCGCACACGCTCCAGACCGCCGTCGACCGCGTCGCCGACCTGCTCGCCGTCGACCGCGTCGCCGTCTATCTCCGCTCCGCCGACGGCGGACTCGAGCCCGCCGCCGAGCGGGGCCTCGCCGGCCCGCACGCCCGCCTCGCGGAGCGGCTGCTCGACCTCGCGCTGGGGCCCGCGCGGGGCCGAGCGGTCGTGGAGGTCGCCGACGCCGCCTCGGACGGACGCATGGCGGACGCCGCCGCCGCGGCGCGCGCCGCCGGGATCGGCGCCGTCCTCGCGGTGCCCCTGCTCGTACACGACGACGTGATCGGAGTCCTCGCCGTCTACCCGGTGGGGCGGCGCACGACGAGCGAGCACGAGACGGCGCTGCTCGCGGCACTCGCCGGGCAGCTCGCCGTCGCCGTCCAGAACGCGCAGCTGCACGAGCAGGCGACGCGGCTCAACGACGAGCGGGAGGCGGCGCTCGAGTCGGAGCGCAGCGCGGCGCGCCGGCTGCGTGCGCTCTACGAGGTGTCGCGGTCGTTCGCGCAGAGCCTCTCGCTCGACGAGACCTTGAAGGCGCTCGCCCGCACCGTGGTCGACGTGCTGGACGTCGACGCGGCGCTGATCCGGATGCCCGACGAGCGGCGCGAGCAGCTCGTCCCGCACGCGCTCCACGTCAGCGACCCGGCGCTCGAGGCGTCGATGCGCGCGATCCTCTTTCGCGCGCAGCCGTTCGGGAACCGGGCCGTGCAGCGGCTCTTCCGCGGCGCGCGCTCCTACCGGGTCTCCGCCGCGGACGCCGCGACCGGAGGCGGGATGCAGGCGCTCGCACCGTTCCTCGAGATGGGCTGGACGGTCGCCGTCGTGCCCGTCGCGCTCCCGAACGAGGTGCTCGCCTCGCTCAGCATCCTCTCCTTTCGGCCGGGCGATCCGATCTCGGACGAGACGGTGGACGCGGCCGTGACGATCGCCGCGCAGGCCGCCCTCGCGATCGACAACGCACGCCTCTATCAGCAGCAGAAGCAGTTCGCGGACACGATGCAGCGATCGCTGTTGCCGCGCCAGCGGCCGTCGGTCGGGGGTCTCGAGGTCGGCGAGGTGTACGAGTCCGCCTCCCGCGTCGACGTCGGCGGCGACGTCTACGACTTCCTCACGCTCGACGACGGCCGCCTCGCGGTCGTGCTCGGGGACGTCACCGGCCACGGCGTCGAGGCGACGGCGGACATGGCGATGGCGAAGTTCGTGTTCCGCTCCCTCGCGCGCGAGCATCCTGAGCCGGGCGACTTCCTCGCCTCGGCGAACGACGTCGTCTGCGGCGAGATCGCGGTCGGCAAGTTCATCACGATGGCGTACGTCGTCCTCGACGGCGAGAAGGGCGAAGTCGCGTGCGCGAGCGCCGGCCATCCGGCGCCGCGGCTCCTCCTGCCGGACGGCACCGTGCACGGGCTCGAGGCGCAGGGGCTCGTGCTCGGGATCGACACCGGTCAGGAGTACACGGAGGTGCGCGCCGAGCTGCCGGTCGGCTCGTCGCTCGTGCTCTACACGGACGGCGTCGTCGAGGCGCGGCGCAGCCGCGAGCTGTACGGGACGGAGCGGCTCGACGCGCTCATCCAGCAGTGGAGCGGCCTCTCCGCACGGGCGCTCGCCAACGCCGTCACCGAGGACGCGCGCGAGTTCGCGGGCGGGGAGCTCTCGGACGACCTCGCGGTCGTCGTGATCCGAAGGACCGGCTGATCGAGGCTCGGCGGGGCGCGCTCGAGGGGCTCGTGCTCGCGGCGGGCGCAGGCTCGACCGCGACCGAGATCGGCGCCTCGCGGCTGCTCGCCCCGTACTTCGGCTCGTCCACCGTCGTGTGGGCGAACGTGATCGGGCTCGTTCTCGCGGCGCTCTCGCTCGGGTACTGGCTCGGCGGCCGGCTCGCCGACCGGCGGCCGCGGCCGCGTCTGCTCGGGGTCGTCGTCGTCGGGGCGGGCGCGCTCGTCGCGATCGTGCCCTTCGCGGCCCAGCCGCTGCTCGACGTGACCGTGCACGGCCTCGACCGGATCTCGGCGGGCGCCGTCGTCGGCTCGTTCCTCGCGTCGCTCCTCCTGTTCGCGCCGCCCGTCGTCCTGCTCGGGATGGCCGCGCCGTTCGCCGTGCGCCTCGGCGTCGCCGACGTCGCCGGGGCGGGCGCGGTCGCCGGCCGACTCTACGCGCTGTCGACGCTCGGGAGCATCGCCGGCGTGTTCGTGCCCGCGCTCGTCGCGATCCCGCTCGTCGGGACGCAACGGACGCTGGTCGGCACGGGGGCGGTCGTCGCGCTCGGGGGTGCGCTCCAGCTGCGCTCGCGCTGGCTGCTCGCGCCGGCGGCGCTCGCGGCCGTGCTCGCCGTCCCGACCGGAGTCGTCAAGGCGACGCCGGGGCTGCTGTACGAGGCCGAGTCGCCCTACCAGTACGTCCAGGTCGTCCAGAACGGATCCGAGCGCGACCTCTACCTGAACGAGGGGATCGTCAAGCACTCGGTGTGGCGGCCCCACACGGTGCTCACCGGCGACGAGTGGGACATGTTCCTCGCGGTGCCGCCCCTGCTCGGGCGCCCGCTGGGGCGCGTCGCGATCCTCGGCAACGCCGGAGGCACGACCGCTCGCTCGCTCGCCCGCCTCTATCCCGGCGCCCGGATCGACGGCGTCGAGCTCGACCCGGCGGTGACGGAGGCGGCGCGCCGGTTCATGGGGCTCGGCTCGATCCCCGGCCTGCACGTCGTCACGGCCGATGCCCGCCCGTTCCTGCGCCGGACGACGCATCGCTACGACCTGATCGTCGTCGACGCGTACCGGCAGCCGTACGTGCCGTTCTATCTCGCGACGCAGGAGTTCTTCCGGCTGGCGCGCTCGCGGCTGCGGCCGGGCGGGATCCTCGCGCTCAACGTCGCGACGGTGCCCGGCGACCACCGGCTGGCCGACGACGTCGCCGGCACCCTGCGAACCGTGTTCCCGCAGGTGCTCGCCTGGCAGGCGCTGCAGCTCAACCAGCTCGTCCTCGGCATCGACCGGCCGCGCTCCGCCGCCGCGCTTCACGCCGCCGTCCCGCGCACGCCGGCCCGGGTCCGCTCGCTTACGCGACTCCTCGCCGCGCACGCGCGCCCCGTCGCCGCGAGCGCGACGCCGTGGACGGACGACCGCGCGCCGGTCGAATGGGTGACCGACCGCATGATCCTCGACTTCGAGGTGAAGGGCGACACGCGGAACGAGGCGCTGCTGCCCACCGCGCCGTGATCCTCCCCGAGCAGGAAAACCCTGCTCACGAGCGGTGCCCGTCGCTATCATCGGCGGCGACGTACGGCCCGATCGACCGTTGAGACGCCCCGGCTTCATCCTCTGCCTCGCCCTCGTCTGCGCCGTCGGCGCCGGTGCCGGCTCCGCGCGCGCCGACGAGGCGCCGCCGGTGGCTCCCGCGACGATCGCCGACGCCGTCCAGATCGGCCCGGTCGCGGTCGGCGGGATGACGCTCGAGCAGGCGACCGGCGCAGTGCTGCAGGCGTACCTGAGCCCGCTCGTGCTCAGCGTCGGCGGCAAGCGCGTGACGGTCTCGCCGCGCCGCTTCCGGATCAAGGCACCGGTCGCCGACGCCGTCCAGGCCGCGCTCGCGGCGCCCGCCGGAACCGCTGTCCCCTTGCGCGCCTCGATCGATCCCAAGAAGCTCGCCTCCTACGTCGCCTGGCTCGCCGAGCACCGCTCACGCGCGCCCGTGCCGCAGCGGCTGCTGCTCCGTCGGCTGCAGCCCGTCTTCACGAAGGGCCGGCCCGGGCTCGCGGTCAGGCAGCTGCCGGCGCGGATGCTGATCCGGGACGCGCTCCGCAGCGGCCTGCGGGGCACGGTCGTCGTCCCGACGTCGCCGGTGAAGCCGGGCTTCGAGCCGGGCTCGGACGGCCCGGTGATCGTCATCCGCCGCGGTTCCAACCGCCTCACGCTCTACGACCACGCCCGGCTCGTGCGAGCGTTCCCGGTGGCGACGGGGCAGTCCGCCTATCCCACGCCGCTCGGCCGCTTCCAGATCGTCGTCAAGTGGAAGAACCCGACCTGGTACCCGCCGACGCAGGACGCATGGGCGAAGGGCCTGAAGCCGGTGCCGCCCGGCCCGAACAACCCCCTCGGCACGCGCTGGATGGGGATCAGCTCGCCCGGCGTCGGCATCCACGGCACCGACGAGCCGGCCTCGATCGGCTACTCGCTCTCGCACGGCTGCATCCGCATGCAGGTGCCGTCGGCGGAGTGGCTGTTCGACCACGTGACCGTCGGAACGCCCGTCTTCATCGTGGCTGCCTAGCGGTAGGGTGGTCGCTGTGCCGGCGCAGCTGAAGCTGGGGGCGCAGGCGCTCGCGCTCGCAGGTGTCGCGGCGCTGCTCACCATCCTCGTCTGGCGGCTGACCCACCGGACGCCTCCGCCGAAGGTCGGAGCGGCGGCGCCCGGCTTCTCCCTGCACCGGCTCGACGGCGACGGCTCGATCTCGCTCGCCTCGCTGCGGGGGAAGACGGTGGTGCTCAACTTCTGGGCCTCGTGGTGCGGCCCGTGCAAGCGCGAGGCGCCCGCGCTCGAGCAGCTCTGGCGGGACTACCGAGGGAAGGGCGTGGTCGTGCTCGGCGTCGACAGCGGCGACGCCGCGAGCGACGCACGGCGCTTCCTGAGCGCACACGAGATCACGTATCCGATCGTCACCGATCCGAACGAGCTCGTCGCCGCCAACAGCTACGGGCTGCCCGGCTTCCCGGTCACCTACGTGATCGACAGGCGGGGCAGGATCGTCGGCGGCGGCGTGCTCGGGCCGATCAGCGACAAGGGCTACTCCGACACCTTCCACCGCAACTTCCAGGCGGCGCTGGGGACGTCGTGACCGCGCGCCTCAAGCTCGCCGGCCAGCTCGTCGCGCTCGCCTGCGTCGCGGGCCTCCTCAGCCTCCTCGTCTGGCGGCTGACCCACCAGCAGCATGCGCCGAAGGTCGGGGCGACGGCCCCCGCGTTCACTTTGCGGCGCCTCGACGGCGGCGGCACCGTCTCGCTCGCCGCGCTGCGCGGAAAGCCGGTGGTGCTGAATTTCTGGGCGTCCTGGTGCATTCCGTGCAAGACCGAGTCGAAGGCCCTCGAGCAGGCGTGGACGGAGTACAAGGGGAAGGGCGTCGCCTTCCTCGGTGTCGACTTCCACGACGTCACCGGCGACGCGAAGCGGTTCGTGGCCTCGCACGCGCTCACCTTCCCGATGGTGCAGGACGGATCCGGCGACGTCACGGGCAGCTACGGGATCACGCAGGTGCCCGAGACCTACGTGCTCGACCGGCGCGGGAACGTCCTGCTGCACCTCGCCGGCCCGATCACCGACCCGGCATTCGCGTCGGAGTTCCGGCAGGGGCTGCGACGAGCGGTGCGGTCGTGAGCGTGCGGCTGCTCGCGGTCGCCGCGGTCGCGCTCGCGTTCGCAGGCCCCGCGGCCGCCGCGTGCGCGCACCCGAAGACGTCGCTCACGTATCTCGAGGGGCAGGTGATGTGCCCGACCTGCCACACGACCCTCGACCAGTCGGACGCGCCGGCGGCCCTGCGCATCGAGCGCTTCATCCAGCAGCGGATCGACCAGTGCGCGACGGCGGACGAGATCAGGTCGGAGCTCGTCGCGAACTTCGGCGCCGGGATCCTCGCCGCCCCGCCGCGCAAGGGCTTCGACCTGCTCGCGTGGTGGCTGCCGATCGCCGGCGTGCTCGGCGGTGCGGCGCTCCTCGGCGTCGGCGTCTGGCGCTGGAGCCGTACGCGCGAGGGGGACGCGACGCCTCCGGAGCCGGGGCTCGATCCCGACGAGG
>Ga0075275_1000015_pt1 | contig 18298 bp, 11 predicted proteins | sample SF_Rice_5C_80N_3_FD_69769 | JGI IMG/M metagenome (GOLD analysis project Ga0075275, IMG submission 69769) | Rice paddy soil microbial communities from Twitchell Island, California, USA - SF_Rice_5C_80N_305 | ecosystem: Environmental > Terrestrial > Soil > Paddy field/soil | place: USA: Twitchell... | reverse complement strand
CGAAGTCCTTGTTCCCAGATCAGAGGTCGATGGAGTAGAAGCTGTGGGATGATTGGCATCACCTCCACAAATCTTCTACTCCATCTTCCTTCTACCGTCTAGTATAAGTAACTGGGTGCACGCTGTGTTAGGCTGCCCTAGAGTTGGAGCACGGTCGCTACAATAATAATAACCCAAACGATGTACATAACGACCATAAATCTATTCGGCCAACCCAAATAGATATGAGGACCGACCCGGCCAGCCGATGGATCGATGCGTCTGGAGATGATAATGGATGTAAAGAAAGCAACCATACCGATCCAAGTCAAAACTGTGCCCATTATCAATATAGGTTGACTAGCGGACCACAACTGGTGATGTAGCAAGCTACTCACAGCCAAAGTCGCGGCGATCGGAAAAGTGAGGATTACAATCGCACCACAGAGACTATGCATTGTGTTGACCCAATTCGGGGTGTTATCAGTAATCGAGTTTGTCTTGAAAATCCCGGCGCCGAATAAGGCTAGCGTAATCAAGACAAACCACCAACGACTGATTAATTGTAACGAAGACCAGGTTGTGATGAGCATAGCAAGAACACTTACTCCCCAGGAAAAGAAAGCCAATCGCATCAACCAACCAAAGCGTCCAATCTCATACTCGCTAATCATACGCCAAGTGGGATCGAGTTCCGGCTTGAGGAAGTGAAGCAAAAACAGAATGGTGAGGAAGATAATGGCGAAGATAATCGCTATAGATGCCGATATCATATTTGCTTCATCCTTTGTCAGGCAGCCTAACGGTTTGCGTTACTTGCGGGTGGGTGGGCGTGGACAAAACTCCAAGAGCAAGATTCCGCTTGGGCGTAGATAAAGCCCGAAAATGCCGCAGAATCCCACCCGTCAAGTGCACGCTTTGTTAGCCCGCGTTCTGACCTGCATTTAAAGATAATCGATTCGATAGCGCTTTCCCTGTAAAAAGAGATATTCCAATCGAAGACATAAGAAGCAAGAAACTATATAAAAGAATATATTTTGCTGGACCAAAAGCAAGATCGTACAATCCGAAATAATAAAGTGTGTTTAGAAACACGGCTTTAAACGCAAATGCAAGGTAACCTGTTGCAAACGGCAAAGTTAATCCGAAGATATATGCTTTAATCCATAAGCCGAGGTTGGAAACTTTGTCTTTTATGACAATTGATTGTAATCCACCAATAATAGCTCCACCAATCGGCATGATTATGAACAAGCCAACATTAATTATCCAATACGGAACATCATATTTCATTCTATATTCAAATGAATCAAATTTCACTACCCATGAATACAATGTGACAAAAACACCATAGCCAATTGCAGTTGCAAGTATCCATAAAAGCGGATTAACTCTAAGCTGCCTTAGCCTTACCCATTGCAAGACACTGACACTTAACCCGAAAGGTAACGAAACAAGAGCGGCTTCTCCTATCCATTCTTTTCGAAAATCACTCGCTAGACCATACTTCCAAGCTAGGTGTTTAATAGATTCTAAATTGTCTGCAAAAATAATAACCAAAATAAATCCAATTACCCAGCCCGTCAGATTGAGAGCTGACCACTCGATCAAAAAACGCCTCTGTTTTTTTACAAATTCATTTCCCATTAATTTTTGTTCCTATACATTGCGAAGCGGGCTAACGGCTTGCGTTACCCGCAAGTGGGCGGGACTAGACTCGGCTTGAGAGCAGTATAAACCCGAAGCAAGGAAAAAGTCTGTAAGTCGCACAGAATCCCACTTGTCGGGTGCACGCTTTGTTGGGCGCACTTTGAAAATTCATCGTTGTCTTTGCAATCTTATTATCATATATCCATATTTCCATGCAATATAGAAACAAAAAATTAAAAAATATTGGCGACTAAAAATCAAAAAAGGCACAGCAATTATCTTGGAAATATTTCCGACCTCTAATACTTTTATCGACCTGTTACCAAGCCAACTGACTTGAGGCGCGACTATCGTGAAAGTAGTCTGATCTTCATAATTGAGATTGGCCAGAGTTAAATCCACGAACGGTAAGAAGGGATAACTGACTCGAAGAGTGTATTGTTCGCGACAACTTGGTCCACAATATGTAACGCATATTTCGGCAAGTCTTTGTGAATTTGGCGACGGTGCTAGAGCATTAATTTCTGAGCTATTTGGAAATAATAGTAAGCTACTAAAAGCGCATATCATAATGATAGCAAAAAGAGAAATAATTCCCGATGGAATGAAATCAAGCATTCTCCGATTTTTGCCAAGACTGCTAATGAAAGTCCAGACCAAAATCAAGGTTGAAAGTCCTACGAATCCCAGAAAGATTGTATCGGGCATTTGATTATATTTGCAATTCCACCAATAACCAGTAGAGACAAATAATAAGAGAATTATGTCAATACCAATATTCAGAACGAGAACAATTTTCCACCAGGTAGAAAATCTAAAAGTAGCAAAGGCTTGAACTAATGACTTCTTCATCTGACCCATCTTAGCGCCCAACGGTTTGCGTTACCTGCGTGTGGGCGGGCGTGGACTCTGCTTGGGAGCAGGAAAAACTTGAAGCGTAGAAAATACTCGAAAATGCCGCAGAATCCCACACGTCAGGTGCACGCTTTGTTGGGCTGTTATATTTTGCCATGAGTTTTATCTTGGGGAGGCATATTAACTAATGCTTCCGCTAACTCATAGGCTTTTCTGTAAGCGGGTATTAGTTTTGCGGCTTTTTTGGATAATTCTTTTTCAACCTTATCAGGTAAATTTAAAATAATTTCTAAACCGATAGCGTTGACTTTTTCAATAAGTTCCGTTGACTTGTCCGTTTCGTTTAGTGAAACCATTATAGACTTATAGTGCACAAAAGCATTTCTCAAATCAAAGACCTGTTTTATTTGTTTGAGAAGTTCATCGGAAATTTCATCGCGTGTAATTAGACGGTAAAGCCAGCCTAATTTTGTAGAAGTATTACTTCTTATTGCTTCGGTTGCTTCATTGGTTGACAAGCCTGAGTAGTCTTCTAAAATATCTCGATAAAAAATGTTCAAGCGATGTTCTATAACGGTTGCTATCAGGACTATTGCAACAGATATTCTTCCCAATTGAGCCGCTTCTTTTGCCGATTCTAAAAACTCATCATCCAATCGCTCTCTGAGAGCGGGCATTTCGTCAAGTACGTCCAAATTCTGTATCACGAGACCCCAAACATATTCTAAATCATCTGTGCGATTTTCATCTATTTTTTTGTTTAAAAACAATCTTGAGAGGATACCTGCTATTGATGTTTCAAGACCTTCATCCCAAATCTCGCGGTCTTCTGGATGAGTAGCAAAGTATTCGTCAATAACTTTATTGAAATCGGAATGAGAATTTTTTGTCATTGTTTAGTCGCGATAATTTTTGCAAAGAACAGCCCAACTAGGTGTTCACCCGCCAAATGACGGGCCAATAGACTATGTACCTTTTGGAAATAAATGCCTAAATTAATATAGGCATTAGACCGTGATAGGTTAAAATACAATAAGTAAGTGCGGTTATTTTAGCATACCCATTGGAGAAACCACAATGTCCGAAAAGCCAAAAAAATTGCTTGATCAAGTCCGGGATGCTCTACGCACCAAGCATTATTCCTATCGCACCGAACAAACCTACCTCGATTGGATCAAACGTTACATCCTCTTTCATAATAAGCGTCATCCGGAGCGAATGGGTGAGGATGAGATTCGCGCTTTCCTAACCTACCTGGCTGTTGAGCGCAAATTCGCAGCCTCTACCCAGAACCAAGCCCTCAGTGCGCTTCTCTTCCTATATCGCGTGGTTCTGCAGCGTGAAATTACGTTGCATCCCGATATATCCAACATCTCCCGGCCCAAACGCTTGCCCACAGTTCTATCGCATCAGGAAGCCATGTCCATCATCAGTCAAATGCATGGCGTTCCACGGTTGATGACCAAAATTCTGTATGGGAGCGGCTTGCGACTCACTGAATGTCTGCGTTTGCGCGTCAAGGATATTGATTTTGAAAACCATCAGATCATCGTGCGCGGCGGCAAAGGCGATAATGACCGCGTCACAATTCTGCCCGATTCGGTTGCTGCTGAAATAGAATATGTCCTGCAGGATGTAAAGGCACTGCATGATAAGGACCTGCGCGAAGGCTACGGAGAAACGGTTCTGCCCAATGCTCTCGGAGTCAAATACCCAAATGCTGGAAAAGAATGGGGTTGGCAATATATTTTTCCCGCCTCGCAACGATCAACCGATCCTGTCTTGGGTGTAATTCGCCGCCATCATCTGGATGAATCTGTATTGCAAAAAGCAATTCACCAAGCGGCTCAACTTGCCAAAATAAATAAGCCTGTTTCCCCGCATACATTTCGACATTCGTTTGCAACTCAGCTTTTGCAAAACGGATACGATATCCGCACCATCCAGGAACTTCTCGGTCATAAGGATGTCAAAACAACCATGATCTATACCCATGTACTCCAGCGCGGTGGAATGGCAGTCAAATCTCCATTGGAGAGTTAAGATTGTCTGATACTGAAATCAACAAAATATGGGTTGGGATTGAAGTTTGTATTTATCCATGTAACTATCGTTGTGCGGCGGTATTTTTAAAAATAGCGTTTCGGAAAAAGAAAATCAGGGGACGAATTGAAAATCCTATCTTCACTATCCCTAAAAATTGTTGTCGTAAAATGATTTCGGTAGCCGTGTATACTTGCCTTCATGGATACCCTGTCCGGCGCGGTGGAACGGATTACCTTCTACAATCCAGAAAACGGATACACCGTCCTGCGTCTGCGCCCGGACTCCAAATTGAGTCAGCGCTTTGCAAATAAATCTCCCCTGAATTCGGATGGACTGGCCACGGTTGTGGGCAATCTGCCAGAACTCTCGCCGGGGGAACACCTTCGTCTGCAGGGAGAGTGGGATAACCATCCAAAGCATGGGCCGCAATTCAAAGCCGAAGTCTGTGAACAAACCCTGCCCGCTACCGTGGCCGGGATCGAAGGCTATCTGGGTTCCGGTATGATCAAGGGCATCGGCCCAAAACTGGCTGAGCGTATCGTCGGACGCTTCAAGGAAGAAACCTTCAACGTGATCGAGGCTACACCGGAGCGCCTGCTCGAAGTGCCCGGCATCGGCATGGATCGCACACAGAAGATCACCGCAGCTTGGCAGGAACAGAAGAAGGTCAAGGAGATCATGGTGTTTTTGCATGGTCATGGTGTCAGCACGAATCTGGCTGTCAAAATATACAAGACCTACGGGGATGCATCACTTGAAACCGTTCAGAAGAATCCGTACCAACTCGAACGCGATATTTATGGGGTGGGCTTCAAAACCGCAGACCACCTTGCCCAAGCTCTCGGCCTGCCTGCCGACCACCCTTCCCGCATCGAAGCCGGGATCGTTTTTGCTTTGAATGAAATGATCAATGAAGGTCATGTCTACGCTCCCAAAGAATTGCTGGCACAACGCGCCATTGAGTTGCTTGAAGTCCAACAGGAATTGATCTCGCCCGCACTTGAACGCTTGGCACAAGATGAACGCATCCGTCCTGAGATGATTCCTTTGAGCAACAAGAAGGATGGAAAGACAACACAGGCGATCTCTGAATCTCAAGCATTGTATGGAACGCCCGTCATCTATTTGACACCGCTCTACTTTGGAGAGAAGGGTGTCGCAGAACGTTTGAGAATCCTGGCCGATGGTTCATCGCCAGCCAAGGTCATGAACCATGTGCTCTTCCCTGCTGAGAGCCTGTCCGAAGAACAACAAGCAGCTATCAACATGGCTCTAACACATCCGATCAGCATCCTGACCGGCGGACCGGGAACGGGCAAGACCACATGTTTGAAAGCCTTGATCACCACACTCGAAGATCAACATAAAAAGGTTGCTCTGGCTTCCCCGACTGGACGCGCAGCAAAGCGACTCTCCGAAGCTACCGGACGTTCCGCCAGCACCATCCACCGTCTCCTGGAATATTCCCCGCTGGATGGTTTCAAGCACAACGATGAAAACCCGCTCGATCTGGACTTTCTGGTGGTGGACGAAGCCTCCATGCTGGATCTGCTGCTGATGAATAATCTACTCAAGGCAGTCAAGCCGGGAACGCATATATTGTTTGTCGGGGATGTGGATCAGCTGCCATCGGTGGGAGCCGGAGATGTACTGCGCAACCTGATCAGCAGCGGCATTGCTCCGGTCACGCGTTTGAATACCATTTTTCGCCAGGCTGCCAATTCAAAGATCATCACCAACGCCCATCTCATCAATCAAGGAAAATTTCCGGTCTTCTCTCAGGAAGATGGAGACTTCTTCCTTTTCCCTGCCGAAGATGCCGCTGCCGCCGCCGACTGGATCGTGGATGTGGTCACGGAAAGGATCCCACAGAAATTCGGTTTTGATGCGGTACGAGACATTCAGGTGCTTGCTCCCATCTATCGCGGACCAGCTGGGGTAATTGCACTAAACGAACGTTTGCAAGAAAAGCTCAATCCAGCCACGGCCAACAAACCAGAGCGCAAACTTTATGGGACCATCTTCCGTCTGGGAGACAAGGTCATGCAGACCCAGAACAATTACGACAAGGATGTCTACAACGGCGACATCGGTTTCGTCAAGTCAATAGATATTACTGACCAAACCCTCACTGCAGATTTTGATGGGCGACTTGCCACCTACGATTGGAGTGAAGCGGATCAGCTTACCCTGGCGTATGTCGTTTCGGTTCACAAAGCACAAGGTTCGGAATTTCCGGTAGTGGTCATGCCGATCGTGACCCAACATTACAGCATGTTGCAACGCAACCTGCTTTACACGGCCATCACGCGCGCCCGCAAGTTATGTGTTTTGGCAGGCAGTCGCCGTGCGATAGCGATGGCAGTACACAACAATAAAGTGGCGCACCGCTTCACTGCTTTGGAGTGGCGACTGGGCAGGCAATAGTTATTGTCATCTTCCATGTTTTTTGGAGGTTCCTAAAGAGAAAAATCGTCGTAAAATAGTTACGATAAGGTGCCTGTAACGATAAGGGCGAAACTAAGTTCCAAATCCAAACCCAATTTAATATCGAAGCGTTTCTCTTTGAGCGAGCTTATCAACAAATCAACCATGCCCCGCCAAATCAACGAAGAACGTACCCGCAAGGAAATGATCGACCCGCAGTTGGAAAAAGCGGGTTGGTATCTGCGCGACTATTCGAAGGTGAAGATCGAAATCCCAGTGGATGGATACGATGCCGAACCGTGGAACGGGGTGACGGATTACTGCCTCTACCGCGAAAACGGGGATGTACTGGCGGTGGTTGAGGCGAAACGAACATCGACAGATGTCCGCTTGGCGGAAGCGCAACTCACCCACTATGTGACCGAAATCGAAAAGCACCAAAGTTTCAGACCGTTCGGCTTTTTAGCCAACGGGCTGGAAATCCATTTTGTGGATGTGGGACATGCCCCGAAGCGCGAAGTGTTCGGCTTCTTCACGCGTGAAGATTTGGAGAATCTGCTCTACATCCGCCAGAATGCCAAGCCATTAAGTTCTGTTGAAATCAACAACGCCATCGTTGACCGTTCCTATCAGCACGAAGCGATTCGACGCGTGGGTGAAGCCTTTGCCAATGGGAAACGTAAAGCCTTGATCGTCATGGCGACAGGGACCGGCAAGACGCGCACCACGATGGGCCTGATCGACCTGTTCATACGTTCCAATCAGGCGCGGCGGATTTTGTTCGTGGCAGACCGTGATGCGCTGGTAGATCAGGCAAAGGAAGATGGGTTCGAGAAGTTCCTGCCGCAAGAGCCATGCACCCGCCTGCGGACATACGATCTCGATACCACCAAGCGCCTGTACGCAGTGACTCTCCAAACATTGAGCAACATCTTCGAGCAGTTCTCCCCAGCCTTCTTTGATTTGATCGTCTTCGATGAAGTCCATCGCTCGATCTACAACAAGTTCAACGAAGTGCTGGAATATTTCGACGCCTGTCAGGTGGGACTGACCGCCACGCCTGCTAATTACATCAACCGCGACACCTTCCTTGCCTTCGATTGTACGGATGGCAAGCCGACCTATCTCTACACCTACGAACAAGCCATCGAAGACAAGTATCTCGTGGATTATGAACTCTACGCGGCGCGGACCAAGTTCCAGCGGCAGGGCATTCATGGCGTGGACTTGACCGAGGAAGAGCGCAACGCCCTGATCGAAAAAGGACTTGACCCTGACGACATCAACTACGAAGGCACAGAACTGGAAAAGGAAGTCAGCAACCGCGACACGCTGCGTAAACAGTGGGAAGAGATTTGGGATGTGTGTCGAAAAGATTCATCGGGACAGTTGCCAGGCAAGACCATTGTCTTTGCGATGACCCAACAACATGCCTTGCGTTTGCAAGATGCGTTTTATGAGATGTATCCGCAATTTCCAGATTTGGCAAAGGTCATCACGCATAAATCCGAATATCGCGGCACGTTGGTGGAAGCCTTCAAGAAAAAGGATTTCCCACGTATTGCCATCTCTGTGGACATGCTCGATACGGGCATTGACGTTCCCGAAGTAGTCAATCTCGTGTTCATGAAGCCTGTGCAATCGCCCATCAAGTTGCAGCAGATGATCGGGCGCGGAACACGGGTTCAGGCGGCATGTAGAAATCTGGCGTTACTGCCGAACTTCGTGAAGAAGGATTTTCTCATCATTGATTTCTGGGAAAACAATTTCAGCCGCGACGCCAAAGAAGTCGTTGACCAGTCTACGCCTGTGCTGGTGACGATCTTCAACACGCGTTTGAAATTGTTGGAGACCTATCTCAATGACCAGAAAGACCCCGATTGCAAACAAGTGATCGCTGACCTGCGCGAGCAGATTCAGCAAATCCCGATCGACTCGTTCACCATCCGCAAGCACATGCCAGAGATCGAAGAGGCATGGACAGATGCCTTCTGGGACTATCTCATCCCCAGCAAGATCGAATTCCTGAAATTGAAAGTTGCCCCACACCTTAGACTCGTCCCTGGCGTGGATGTCGCCGCGTCGACCTTCATCAGCAAAGTGGAACGGTTGAAATTACTCAAGCGCACGGGCAGGGAAGCCAGCGGAACGATTCAATCCATCGTGGAAGACGCCCAGAGTCTGCGTGACACGATTTTGTCTGACGCGGAGATCAAAGCCAAGAGCACGTGCGTCCCTGAGAAATTGGTGGAGTTTTCGAACAACGAATTGAATTTGCTTCGAGATGTTCTTTCGCCATGCATGAAGAACAAAATACGCTACGACTCTTTCCTTGAATTGGATTTACTGGATTCCATCGCGGTCAGCGGCTACATTTTGCTCACCAAGAGCGGAGAGAAAATGTATGTTGCGGAGTATCGCCGCTTGGTGGAACAGCGCATTTTGGCGTTGGTTGCGAATCATCCAACCATCAAGGCGATTCAAAACGGCGAAAAGATTGACGATTGGCAACTGCTCGAACTGGAGCGCACGCTGACCAAAGAACTCGGCGAAGGCGATTTGGGAGTGACGCCCGAAAATTTGAAGAAAGTCTTTGCCCGCACCGCCGATAGTTTTCTGGGCTTGGTGCGCCAGGTATTGGACATGGCGTACCTGCCCGATTACAAGGATGTGGTGGCGCGGCAGTTTGAGAGTTATATTACCCAGCACAACTACAACGCCGATCAGATACGCTTTTTGCGCGCCGCACAAAGCGTGTTCTTGCAGAAGCGCCATCTCGAAACTGCTGACCTATACGAGCCGCCGCTGGATATGTTTGGCGCGGATGCGGTGGAGCGGTGGTTTACGGAGAAGGAAGTAACTGAAATTGTGGAATTCGCAAGTACGCTAATAATATAAAAGCATAATCTGACATCGCAAATTGATAAGAAATGGAGGTAATATGTTAAGCAATCAAAGCAATTCTTTTGATCTTGAGGTGTGGACTGAAGGAAAAACTGACTGGAAAATCATCAGAAAAGCACTCCAAGTGCGCGGGACTTCCTCTGCTATCAAATTCCATGAATTTGAGGAAAACATGGGGGACAGCAAACTGCTCCAGAAGTGTAAAACATTTGCTGAGCATGAAAATACTACTCCCATGGTATTTATATTTGATCATGACAGAAAGGATTATGTAGAGCAGGTCACTGAAAAAGGGAAACTGTTCAAATCTTGGGGGAATAATGTATATTCATTTGCAATTCCCATTCCTGAACACAGGTTAAATCAGGAAAGCATTTCTATAGAGTTTTATTTTACCGATAATGAACTTCATACATTTAATAAAGATGGTAGACGCCTGTTCTTGACTTCAGAATTTATAGAACAATCTGGTAAGCACAAAGATGATCCAAAGTTAAGTGTTGGAGACAGGGGAGTTTTGCATAATTACGCCAGTGTAGAAAAATCAAAAATTATTGACAGTGAGGTATTTAATGAATTCAGCAAGAATGTTGCTCTTACAAAGTCCGATTTTGCAGATGCCATTGCTAATGACATCAAGCCCTTTTCAAGTTTTGACTTTTCTGCTTTTGACAACATCCTTGAAATATTTAGCGCGATTATCAGCATCACAAAACCATCTAGTTATGTGTATTTTCCTGATCTTGATAACCTAATAAACAACATCTCAAAAAAGCATAAACAAGATCAATTACTAATTGCCGCCAAGGCTATCTATGACCTATGCTTCTTGGCATTAGAAATATTTTGCATCACAGCAATTCGCGTCTATGAAGATGAAATTGTTAATGAGCCTGAACAATATAGAAAAAAAGTTCACCCCATAAAAATTGCCTTATCGGAAAGACTCACCACAGCATCTTTTCAAAATTTATACGAACTTACCAAAGCATGCTTTCATATTGTCGACGCCAAGGCACCTGCTGAATTAATCAAGATGAAGGATGCATTAGTTAAAAGTGATGTTCTAGGAGAAGTAGGCGAATTTCTTGATAACTTGCAAGAATTGTTTCCGCCTGAACCCGGTACGCCAATGGTTGTTGATAAGAAGAATCTGAATCGAGATTTGTTTAGTTTTGTGCTTCCTCATCTTGGAGTATTTAGTGAAAATATTCAAGTCGACGTCTTTAGGGAAGTAGCAAACAATACGGAAGAAATCCAAAAAATTGACTTTGGTATCTGGGTACATGCCCTCAAAAAGCTCCATGATAAGCTATCTTGTTTCTTTGGACACGAATTGTCATTAAGAATGCTTGAGAGTTGGGATCCAGGAACACAAAATTACATTGCGAGTGTACGAATTTACAAGGACAATAAGGTTGAATATTCCGAAGAAAGAATCTCTCCTCCAGATGCGGAGAATTTTGAAGCAAGAGCAACAAGCCTGATTTTGGAAAATGGAAGGTCAATACCTTTGTTTCCGTTTTTAGTAATCAAGGATGACAAACTTCATTTTTATCGGCGAACCAGATTTTCTGGCTTTACATACACCCCATTCTTGGGAGAGCGAGAGCACGTTGAAAAAACAAAACGAAAATTTAATCACGTAATATTTAAAACTGGTAGTCGCCAAGAGTTGTTTTGGACGGACGTTATTCCCACAACAAACCCTGCCAATAATATACGAGCGAACATTCCAGTTGAGGATGAGCTAAAGTATTTTGTTGGGCGTTCGCGACAAAAACGCACTATTCGCGAAGAAATAATTGAGATACCAAACCAGAATGGTTTTATCTATGGTGCTGGTGGCATCGGTAAAACGGCCCTTTTGATTCAGCTCACAAAGGATATGTATAACGAAGGTGATATTGGCAATGTTCTGTTTGACAACATATTTTGGATTAGCGCAAAGACAGATTATTATGATTATATTCACGGCACAATCGAGAAGCGCTCGTCAAAATTTAGAACGCTTGAACAAATAATTGAAGCAATGCTTGAATACTTTGACTTTACAGATATTGAAGAGTATGCCCTTGATGATAAAAAACGATTTGTGCTTGACTCGCTTAGGGAATCCAGAACTTTGTTGATTTTAGATAATTTCGAGACAATACTGGCAGAAGAAAGAGTAAAAATCATCAAATTTTTTGATGTCGAGGTGAAACGTGAATTACGAGATAAACCAGAATACTTTAAAGTTATTATTACTTCTAGGAAGCATTTTCCAAGTAGTTTCCATCCACTGAAGCTTACTGGTCTTGATCCTAAAGAGTCCAAGCAACTTATGACAAAGCTCTACAAGAAGTACGAAGGTGTAACAGAGCAACTTTCCCTGCCTCAACAAGACAAACTACACGATATAACACTGGGGATTCCAATTGTTATTAAGCATTGTTACGCCAGATACTTTGAGTACAATGAATCGTTTGATTATGTAGTCAATACAACGGGACGTTACGAGGATGAGGTCGTTCAGTTTAGCTTTAAGGAAATACTGCAGCAAATTGAAACTGCTGACGAAAACAGAATTCAGTTAAGAATATTATTGTTGCTGGAACTGATAAATTACCCTTTAATGACTAGACAGATATCAGATATTTTAGGAGTTGAGACGCAAGCGATTGAGGCTTGTATTCCGACTTTGATAGATTTTCAATGTTTATCGAAAACGCCAGTTGAGGATACAGATAAGTATGAAATCAACCCTGAAATAAGATTGTTAACACGGGCTCTTGCGCAGAAATATAGTACTTTGTCATCGGAAATAAGAAACAGAATTCTTAGCAACTATACTGTAGATAAGCAGCTTGACTATAGTGAAGCTGAATTGCGGCTCATTGGGTTGTATAACAACTATCTTGGCGAGCAGAATTTCTTAGAGGCAGAGAATTTTATTATCGATCAAATCAAGAAAAATCCTGAGTCAATTATTCTAAAATATTATTATGCGCGGTACCAAAAAAATCATAAAGGTGATGTGGTTGGTGCAATTAAGCTGTTGGAGTCGATTAGAGAAAAAAGTAGAAATCATCCAGAAATACTTATGCTTCTAGTCGAGTGTTATGTGGAATTAGATATACCGAACTTTGAGCAGGCTTCGGTTTACGCAAACGAATTAAGTAATATTGATGATGTGGCGTTGAAGATTCGACTCGCAGAGTTTTACGTTCGTTGGTCCACATCAATAAAGATGAAAAGGTGCGATGATCCTTTTGATGAAAGAAACCGTCAAAGCAAATATAAAGATTTAGCGAGTAAAGCGTTAGACATATTGGATAAAATCGAGATAAGAACACATCATATATTCTATTTAATAGCTCAAAGCTATTTCAATTTATGGGAATATGATGATGCGCTCAGAATGGTAAACAAAGCAATTGATACAGCTGAGAAACAAGGCGACTTTTCACAAACATCCTATCATTACTTCAGAAATACAATTAATGGAAAAATAAGAGATTATAAACGCCAGTCTTTCACTTAATAATGTTTACCCATTTTCGGAAATACAAAAATACATAGATTTACACTTAAACCAACCTCATGCTCACCGACCCTGAACTCCGCTCACCAGTAGACGCCCTCTGGGATAAGTTCTGAGCGGGCGGACTGGCCAATATGCACGAGCCGCCGCTGGATATGTTTGGCGCAGATGCGGTGGAACGGTGGTTTACGGAGAAAGAAGCGGAAGAAGTAGTTGAGTTTGCAAACAAACTCGCTTTGTAAATCAAAATAGGAGCGTTATATGTCGCCGAGAAAGAAAAAAGTATTCATCAGCTACTCAAGCAAAGATGGACAATTCGTTAATCAACTTGTAAGCGATTTGAAAAACTGCAACAATCTAGAAATTTGGGAATATAGCAATGAGATTTCTTCTGGCGATTCGATACCTGACAAAATCGGTCAGGCATTAGGCAGCGCAGATAAGTATGTAATAGTTTTATCACCTAATTCAGTTAGTTCACAATGGGTTGAAAAGGAATTGAATACTGCTATCAATATTGAAATAAATAAAAACAAGAAGGGTTTTGTTATTCCCGCTCTTTATCAAGAATGTCAACGTCCTCAATTAATTGAGGACAAACTTTATGCGAATTTTGCTGTCAATTACCAAACAGGATTAAGGGAACTGCTCAAATCTCTTGGCTGCAAAACTACCATTCCAATAATTTCGAAACAATCTCCCGTCAGCGTTATTCCACCTGGAATTTTGAAGGTTGCAACTAGGGAAATTGAAAAGAAGAAAAACCAATTGCCTGAAATACGACCAGGCTTCGAGTTAGGTAGTGCAAAAGAACTGATAGAGATTGGACTATCTAAAAATAAAACAAAGGCAGTTGCTCAATTTTATGATTATGGAATGTTAACTTGGCATGAAGACGGTCCTCATGCAGGAGAAACTTTTGCGACATACGGGGCTATTTTCAATCGTTATCGTGCAATAAGCAAACTTCCTTGGACAGAAATTGGATTGCCAATTAGCGATGAAGGGGAAGCAGCATGGTCGCCTTTCTTAAATAACAAAGGGGAAGTGAGTAAGGGGCGTTATAGTGAATTCGAGAATGGGGAAATTGTGTGGTACGAGTCGCTTGCCAGCGGCAATCATCGAGATCAACCTTTTGTTATTCTAGATCCAATTAGGCAAACTTACGATTCTATTGGAGGATCAGGATCATATTTGGGTTTCCCCACAAGTGATACTTATAAAATCAAAGCAGGGCAGCGCAATGATTTTGAAGGAGGTAGTGTTCTTTCTTTAGATGGGAAAACTGCGCAGATCGTGACTCAACTATTGAGAATCAATTATTCTGATTCTCCCTTCAATCATGAATGGTTTCAATACGCTGGTCCTGACGACGAGGATTCTGCAAGTACTCGCCTAGATGCCCGTATAGGATTTAGAATACCTTATGTCGCATTCAACTTTCCATTTGATAGACGAGCTATTTATTTCCCAAGAGAACGATATGACGATGGACAATATCCTCAACGATATTGCGGTGTAACAATAAAAAGCCTAACTCCAACCGATTCGATAAAATTCTATCTTCGATTAAGAACCGACGAAGTTCGAACGCAATATTTGGAATACGATTCGCATTTTGATTCTCGTCGATTTGTACATGATTCCGATGACGATGTTGATTATTTTCAAATTCCGATGCCAATACAAAGTAACAATAGTGAATTTCACACTTTGATTATTGATCTTCAGATGTCAGTAAAATTAGGCTTCGGTAGACAATATCGAAGTCTTAAGGCTTTTTATTTTCGTGGCCATGTTGGCGTCGCTGATTTAATGGTCAGCGATAGCCGTGAAGCAATCGAGACGGTTGCAATTAATCCAATTTTTGTTGAATAGAGGAACATGCTCACCGACCCTAAACTCCGATCACAAGTAGATGCCCTCTGGGATAAGTTCTGGACAGGAGGACTGACGAACCCGCTCGATGCGATCGAGCAGTTTTCGTATTTGCTGTTCCTCAAGCGGTTGGATGACCGCGAGAATGCGGCTGAAAGGCAGGCAAAACGCAAGGGGACGACGTATCAGGCTCAGGTCAAGAAAGAGATGCGGTGGAGCGTCTGGAAGCAGATGAAAGCCGAAGAGATGCTCAAGCATCTTAAGTCGGTCGTCTTCCCGCAGTTGGCGAGTCTCACTGATGAAGCCTCATCGTTTGGTATCTACATGCGCGGGGCGGAGTGCAAGATCAATAAGCCGAGCCTGTTGGTGGAGGCGGTGAACCTGATCGATCAGATGGAGATCAGCCAGCAGAATCAGGATGTGCAGGGCGACCTGTACGAATACCTGCTGAGTCATTTGAGCATCGCGGGGCGCAATGGACAGTTCCGCACGCCGCGTCACATCATCCGCATGATGGTGCAGATGCTCGACCCGAAGCCGAAGGAACGCATCGGCGACCTTGCCGCGGGCACGGGCGGATTTTTGATCAACGCGCACCAGCATATTTTGGAGAAGGCCACGTCGGCGGGGATTTTGGAGCGCGATGCCGAGGGGCAGGCGCACCATTTAATCGGCGACCAACTTTCGGCGGCGGAAAGAACGTTCATGTCGTCCAAAAAATATCTGCGCGGCTTCGACAACGACTCAGGCATGACCATGCTGCGCATCGGCTCGATGAACCTGATGCTGCACGGCATTCAGGAGCCACAGTTCTTTTACATGGACACGCTCTCCAAGGGTTATGAGGGCGCGGGCGAGTACGATGTCATTTTGATGAACCCGCCCTTCAAAGGCGCGGTGGACAAAGGCGACGTGCATCCTGACCTGCCCAGCGACACGACCAAGAGTGAGTTGCTCTTTTTGCATTTGATCCTGCGCGCGCTCGATATGGGCGGACGCGCGGCGGTCATCGTGCCCGATGGCGTGCTGTTCGGGTCGAGCCGCGCCCATGTGGAACTGCGTAAACGCATCATCGAAGAGAATCGGCTGGACGGGGTGGTCTCGATGCCTTCGGGCGTCTTCAAGCCCTACGCGGGCGTCAGCACGGCGGTGTTGTTCTTCACGCGCGGCGCACAGACGAAAGACATCTGGTTCTACGACATGGCGCACGATGGTTTTTCGCTGGATGATAAGCGGACGAAGGTGGATGAGAATGACATCCCCGATATTTTGGAATGTTGGAAGAACCGCCTCAAACCTGACTTTGGGGCTGGTCGCACGAAAAGGATTTCTAACCTACGCCGAGAGTTGACTCCGCTCAAAGCCGAACGACTGAAGTTACATGAAGAAATTAATCGGTTGATGTTTGAATCCGTTTTGACCCCCTCCCTGCCTCCCCCAAATACGACGACACAAACTCTGAATGCGGATTCGAAATCTACATCGTCGGATTTGGGGGAGGTGCCCGACAGGGCGGTGGGGGCAGGGGCTGCTCTTTCCGACGCACAAGCGCGACTCGCCGAACTGCAATCGAAAATCGTCAATCCACAATCTGAACTCGACCGCCTGACCCGCCAGTTCTGGGTGACAAAGGAGCAGGTGAAGGCGAACAAGTACGATCTCTCTGCCAGCCGTTACCGCCAGGTGGAAGCGGACGCGGCGTATCACGAACAGCCGTCTGTGACATTGGAACGTTTGGCGCGGTTGGAGAGTGTGATGGCAAGCGAAATTGAAGAATTGAAGAAGTTGGTAAAAGGATGAAGGCAGAAGGATGAAGGATGAATTGAATTACGAACTCCTTGCCGATGTTGCCCAAATCATCATGGGACAAAGCCCGCCATCTTCAACGTACAACACAGTTGGCGAAGGTTTGCCATTCTATCAAGGCAAAACTGATTTTGGTGATATGTATCCAACGCCAAGAGTTTATTGTACAGAACCAAGCCGAATTGCTGAACCTGATGATATTTTGATTTCTGTTCGTGCGCCAGTTGGTCCAACCAATGTAAGCCAAGAACGTTCTTGTATCGGTCGCGGCATTTCTGCGATTCGTGCTGGCAAAAATATTGACCGTGATTTTCTACTTTACTTTTTGCGTTTTTACGAACCTGAATTAGCCAAAGCAGGCACAGGCTCAACTTTTGCCGCTATTGCACGTGAAGACCTTGAAACAATAAAAATCCCCCTGCCCCCGCTGACCGAGCAAAAGCGGATTGCGTCCCTGCTGGCGCGGGCTGACCGTCTCCGCACCCTGCGGCGGACAGCGCACGAACTCGGCGAGTCCCTGCTCCAGTCCGTGTTTTTGGAGATGTTTGGGGAATATCTAAAACCAAGTAATCCATTCACGCTAATGGAAAAGTTGGTGAAGATTACTGGTGGCGGAACGCCATCTCGTGATGTTCCCGAATACTTTACAGGCAATATTCCTTGGCTCACTTCAAAAGATATGCGTGGTAATTATATTTATGACACGCAAGAACATATTACCGAAAAAGCAATCAAGGAAAGCGCGACTAATCTTGTGCCAGTTGGTTCTATTTTGCTTGTTGTAAAAAGCAAAATATTGATGCGCCGTTTGCCAATTGCAGTTACAAAAGTTCCTTTATGTCATGGGCAAGACATAAAATCAATCCAATGTTCAAATAAAGTAAATTCGCTCTTTCTTGTTTATGTTTTGAAATACAACGAACAGAACCTTTTGAATCAAGCCAGAGGTGCGAACACAGAAGGTTTGACTTTGCCAATGCTCAATGAAATCAAAGTGCCAAATGTGCCACTGAGCCTGCAAGAAGAGTTTGCGGGCGTGGTGGCGCGGGTCGAGTCGCTGCGTGGGCAGATGGGTGAGTCCACGCGGCAGGTGGAGGGGTTGTTTGAAAGTCTGCTGGCGGAGGCGTTTTCGTGAAAAGACCTGACACCTAAATTTTGCCCAAAATAAGGGACAAGTCATCGCGAGCAAAGCAAGATTGCCAGGTTTGTTGAAATGCTCTTGCGAGC